>Ga0228698_1000492_pt1 | contig 29814 bp, 23 predicted proteins | sample McNCre117_Aug_MG_FD_178015 | JGI IMG/M metagenome (GOLD analysis project Ga0228698, IMG submission 178015) | Freshwater microbial communities from McNutts Creek, Athens, Georgia, United States - 1-17_Aug_MG | ecosystem: Environmental > Aquatic > Freshwater > Creek | place: USA: Georgia...
CGAGCAGCGGGGGCGGCTCGGGCGGGGCCGCATCGGCGGGCGTCGAGGGGCCGGCCGTGAGCGCGTGCGCCCGGGCGATGCGGCCGTCCACGCTGGCCGCGGCCGGATCGAGTCGCGCCCAGACCGCGCCGTGGTGGTGGCTGGCCAAGGGGCGCGGTGTGCGGTCGGCCTGCTGCAGCCAGGGCAGCCAGTCGCGGCGCTCGATCTCGAACACCGCATCGAGCTGCACGCCGTGCAGCTGGCTGGCGCGCAGGCCCAGCCATTCCAGCGCCACCGCGTTGGCACCCAGCACCCAGCCGTCCGGCGAGACGGCCAGCAGCCCTTCGGTGAGCGTGCCGATGCCCTCGGCGTGGCGGTGAAAGCGCAGCCGCAGCGCCGCGTGGTGCACGGTGTCGAACAGGCGCTGCTCGATCATGCGGGCGCCCGCGCGGGCCAGCCCGAAAGTGTGCGGGTGCGCGCTGCGGTGGTCGCCGGAGATGTCCAGCACGCCGACCAGCTGGCCGGCCGGGTCGAAGATCGGTGCGGCCGCGCAGGTCAGAAAGCCATTGCGGTCGAGGAAGTGCTCGGCGCCGTGGATCACGGTGGCCGCCTGGTCGGCCAGCGCAGTGCCGATGGCGTTGGTGCCACGCACCTGCTCGTGCCAGACCGCGCCGGGGCGCAGCGCGACGCGTTCGGCGCGGTCGACGAAGCGGGTGTCGCCCAACGCGTGCAGCAGCATCCCGCGCGCATCGGCCAGCACCACCATCGAGCCGCTGTCGCGCGTCTGCTCGAACAGGTACTCCATCACCGGCCCGGCGTGGGCGACGAACTCGCGCCGCTGGTCCAGTGCGCGGGCCAGCTGCGCGGACGAGGCGTGGGGCACACCGCCGCTGCGGCCCTCGGGCGTGAGGCCGCCGCGGCTGCTGCGCAGCCAGGAGCGCGTCAGGCGCGGGTCGAGCTGGTGCAGCGGCACGTCGATGCGGCCGCCGGAATCCAGCACGACGCGGCGGGCCTCGCGCAGCTGTGCCGCGCTCGGACGCTGGCGCTGTGTCAGGGAAGAACGCGTATCGGTCGGGGCTCCCATGTGTCCTCCAAGGGCGCACGCTCCAGGCTGGCACACGTATGCACAGCGGTTCCTAATGGTCGAGGCGTGGGCCGGTTTCAGTTGAATCGGCGCCCTCTCCGGCCCGGGTGTCACGCGGCGTGACAGATGTGCTGGTGCGGGGCGCCTGGTTGGGGTGATCTCCGCAGGTTTCAGGCCAGCTTTGCGCGGAAAAGCGGTCGTTTTCCGCTTGAACAGGGGATCGGGCACGGCCGCTGCACTGGGCAGACGCAAGCAGGACTGAACCGGCGCTGTCAGTGCTCCAGGCCCTGCGGACTTCCGTCAGCCTCTTCGATCGACCGTTACAGGAGACACACCCATGCTGTACGCACTGCCCAACACCGCCGGCGCCAAGGTCGCCTACAAGGCCAAGTACGACAACTTCATCGGCGGCAAGTTCGTGCCCCCGGTCAAGGGCGAGTACTTCAATGTGATCACCCCGATCACCGGACAGGCCTACACCCTGGCCGCCCGTTCGACCGCCGAGGACATCGAGCTGGCGCTGGACGCCGCTCACGCCGCGGCCGACGCCTGGGGCAAGACCGACGCCGCCACGCGCTCCAACATCCTGCTGAAGATCGCCGATCGCCTCGAGCAGAACCTGGAGATGCTGGCCTACGCCGAGACGGTGGACAACGGCAAGCCGATCCGCGAAACGCTGAACGCCGACATCCCGCTGGCCGTCGACCATTTCCGCTACTTCGCCGGCTGCCTGCGCTCGCAGGAAGGTGGCATCTCGGAAATCGACGAGAACACGATGGCCTACCACATCCACGAGCCGCTGGGCGTGGTGGGTCAGATCATCCCCTGGAACTTCCCGATCCTGATGGCCGCCTGGAAGCTGGCACCCGCCCTGGGCGCCGGCAACTGCGTGGTCCTGAAGCCCGCTGAATCGACCCCGATCAGCATCCTGGTGCTGGTCGAGCTGATCGCCGACCTGCTGCCCCCGGGCGTGCTGAACATCGTCAACGGCATGGGCCGCGAAGCCGGCATGCCGCTGGCCACGTCCAAGCGCATCGCCAAGATCGCCTTCACCGGCTCGACCGCCACGGGCAAGGTCATCGCCCAGGCCGCCGCCAGCAACCTGATTCCGGCCACGCTGGAACTGGGTGGCAAGTCGCCCAACATCTTCTTCGAAGACGTCATGGCCGCCGACGACAGCTACCTGGACAAGGCCATCGAAGGCCTGGTGCTGTTCGCCTTCAACCAAGGCGAGGTCTGCACCTGCCCGAGCCGTGCGCTGATCCAGGAATCGATCTATGACCGCTTCATGGAGCGCGCCCTCAAGCGCGTGGCCGCGATCAAGCAAGGCAGCCCGCTGGACACCGACACGATGATCGGCGCGCAGGCTTCGCAGATGCAGATCGACAAGATCTCGTCGTACCTGGACCTGGGCAAGCAAGAAGGCGCGCAGGTGCTGATCGGTGGCGATCGCGCTCACCTGAGCGGCGAACTGGCCGGCGGCTACTACGTGCAGCCCACGCTGTTCAAGGGCCACAACAAGATGCGCATCTTCCAGGAAGAGATCTTCGGCCCGGTGCTGGCGGTCACGACCTTCAAGAACGAAGCCGAAGCGCTTGAAATCGCCAACGACACGCCGTACGGCCTGGGCGCTGGCGTGTGGAGCCGCAACGGCAACCTCGCCTATCGCATGGGTCGTGCGATCAAGGCCGGCCGCGTGTGGACCAACTGCTACCACGCCTACCCGGCACACGCCGCCTTCGGCGGCTACAAGGAATCGGGCATCGGCCGCGAAACCCACAAGATCATGCTGGACCACTACCAGCAGACCAAGAACCTGCTGGTCTCCTACAGCGAGAACAAGCTGGGCTTCTTCTGATCCTCGGCCTTGGGCCTGATCGCAAAGGGGGTGGCTACGGCCACCCTTTTTCATTTCTTCCTGACAAGGAGCCCGCGATGGGCGTCGAACGAGTGACCGCCACCCCGGCGGCCCTGGCGGTGATCGAGCGGCTGCGCAGCCGCCACGGGCCTCGCCTGATGTTCTACCAATCGGGCGGCTGCTGTGACAACTCCGCGCCGAACTGCTACATCGAGGGCGAGCTGGGGCTCAGCCCGTCGGACGTCTACCTCGGCGCGATCGGTGGCCTGCCGTTCTACATCAGCAGCTCGCAGTACGCGTACTGGCAGCACACGCAGCTGATCATCGACGCGCTGGACGCGCCGCTGGGCAGCGACAACTTCAGCCTCGAAGGGCCGGAGGGCAAGGCCTTCCTGACCCGCTCGCGGCTGTTCAGCGACGAGGAGTTCGCGCAGATTCGCGCCGAAGGCCTGCTGCCGCGGCCGGCTTGACGCAAGGGCAGGGGGTGCTCACGGGCCGAGTCGGCGCTCGAAGAAGTCCACGATGCGCCGGTTCAGCGCGGCCGTGCTGCGGCTGCGGTCGAAGCCCGGTGGGTCGTTCAGCAGCCGGCCCTCCAGCCCGGTGAAGCCGGTGGGCAGGGGCGAGAGGTAGGCGCCGTGGCCGGCGATCGGGTCGGCCGCGATGACCTCGCAGTCTGCGCAGGCCTGCTGGATGCGGTCGCTGTGGAAGCGCGGGTGCAGCCAGACGTCGCCGGCCGCCGTGGCCAGCGCCAGCGGCACCCGGGGCCGGGCCAGGCTGGCGGGGTCGAAGTCGGCCGCGTAGGGCACGGCGGCCACCACCGCGGCGATGCGCGGGTCGTCGTGCCCCTGCGGTGCCTCGTCGTTGAAGCGCAGTCGCAGGATCCAGCGGGCCAGGGCCCGCTTCAGGGGGTCGAGCAGCCCGCCGTCGAGCGTGGTGGCCAGCCCGACGCAGGCCTGGAAGTCTTCCTCCAGGTGGGCGATGCAGTGCCGCATCAGCCCGGCCGGCGACCAGCGCCCGCCCGCCAGCGTGAGCGCGGTGTGGCCGCCGGCAGACACGCCGTACAGACCCACCCGCCGCGTGCTCACGTGCGGGCCGAAGCGAGCGTCCGCCGTCAGGGCGTCCAGCGCGCGGCCGATTTCAGCCGGGCGGCGGCCCCAGCTGTCGGGGCCCGGCTGGCTGGGGTCGAGGTGGTTGTCCCCCCGATGGCGGGGCAGCGCGACGGTGTAGCCGGCCTCGACCAGCGCGCGCGCCAGATCGGCGTGGACCCAGGGCGAGCCACCGGAGCCGTGGGAGATCATCACCACGCGGCCGTTGGCCGGCCCGGGCGGGGCGTCGCGCGCCACGCTCAGGACCAGTCGCCCCCCACCCAGCGTCAGCGTGCGTTCGGCCGACGTGGTCGGGTAGTAGACGGTGACGGGGCCGTCGTCGCCTCGGGCCGGCAGCTCGGTCAACCCGAGGGCGGCCTGGGCGCTCAGGCACAGCAGGCCCAGGCCGGCCGCCAGCAGGCGCCTCAAAAACCGGTCGCGTCGGTCGCGTGCAGCGGCGGGCCGGCGGTGGGGCCGTGGGGCGTGGGGTGGGAGCAGCGAGAGCAGCGGGCGCATCGGGTTCCTCGGATCGTTCGGATGGGGGTCCGGCGGCGGGGCCGCCGGTGGATCGCCACGATGCCCGGGGGCGCGTCACCCGGCTGCGCGCCTTTCGAAATCCGCGGTTTTCGGCTGGCCGAATCCGCGAATTGGGTCGCCGTTCAGGTTTCGGCCAGCGCACGCTGGCGGAATTCGGTGGGCGTGAGGCCGGTGTCCGCCTTGAAGGCGCGGTTGAACGGCCCGATCGAGCCGAAGCCGGCGTCCAGCGCCAGCGTGAGCACCGGCGTGTCGCGCTGAGCGGGGTCGGCCAGCCAGCGCCGGGCATCGGCCAGGCGGTGGCCGTTGACGAAGGCGCTGAAGTTGCGAAAACCCAGCCGCTGGTTGATGTGCCGGCGCAGGCGGTACTCCGGCACGCCCAGGTGACGCGCCAGGCCCGCAACGGTCAGGTCGTCGCGGCGGTGCAGGTGGTCCTGCGCCATGGCCGCAGTCAGGGCCTGGGCCAAGGCCTCGTCGGCCGGATCGGCCGGATCGGCCGGATCGACTGGATCGGTGGGTTCTGCGGGGTCGGCCGGTTCTGCCCGCTCGGGGGTCTCGTGCGGCGCGGGCGGTGCGTTGACGGGCGCCGCGGGCCGCAGCAGCTGGGGTGTGGGCAGGCGCAGCGCCAGCAGGGCCCAGCCGCCCACCAGCGCGAGCTGGCCCGCGACGTCCAGCAGCGCCAGCTCGGGGCTGAGCAGCCCACGCGGCGTCATCAGGCGCGCCGCCAGCTGGAGCAGCGAGTAGGCGACGCCAGCGGCGATCAGGACGCCGCGCAGTCGCCGGCGGGCCTCGACCAGGTCGCCGCGGCCGCTGCGCAGCAGCGTCCACAGCGTGGCGGCGGCGCAGAGCAGCGGGATGAGGCGCAGCGCCAGCCGCAGTGCACTCAGCCCAGGCCCAGGCGGGAGCCAGCGCAAGGCCGGGCACTGCAGCGCGCCGATCAGGGCGGCCACCCCCCAGGCCAGGGCGTGGCGGCGGCGCCAGCGAAAGGCGTCGTCGAAGAGCGCCGCGGCGAAGAGCCAGAACAGCACCGCATTGCCCACCGCCACCGCGATCAGCGGCACCTGCCAGGCGAGCGGGGCTTGCCGTTCCACCGCAGGGTGGCTGCCCACGGCCTGGACGATCATGCCCAGGCAGAGCAGGGGGGCGACGGTCAGGGCCGGCGGAGCCGGCGAGGCGGGTGATGTGGGCGTGGGCGTGGGCGTGGCCGCGGGCGCCAGCGTGCGCCGCAGCCGCCACAGCGCCACGGCCAGGACGCCCGCCAGCGCAATCAGCGCCCCGCGCAGGGCCGCGTCGATCGCCAGCAGCCAGACGGGGTCGCTCAGACTGAAATGCGCATCGACAGGTCGAGCGCGCGCAGGTGCTTGGTGATCGCGCCCACCGAGATGCGGTCCACGCCGGTCTCGGCCAGCTCGCGGATCTTTTCCAGCGTGGCGCCGCCGGAGTATTCGATCAGCGTCTTGCCGCCGCAGGCGCGGTGCTCGCGCACGAGCTTGACCGCCTCGCGGATCTGCTCGAGCGGGAAGTCGTCCACCAGCAGCAGGTCGACGTCTTCGTCCAGGGCCACCCGGGCCTCGTCGAGCGTTTCGGCCTCGGTCATCAGGGGCACATCGACGCCCAGGGCGCGGGCGTTGTGGATCGCCTGGCGCAGGCCGCCGGCCGCGGCGATGTGGTTCTCCTTGATCAGGAAGCCGTCGTACAGCCCGATGCGGTGGTTCAGCCCGCCGCCGCAGACCACCGCGTACTTCTGCGCGTTGCGCAGGCCGGGCAGGGTCTTGCGGGTGTCGACGATGCGGCAGTTCGTGCCGGCCACGGCATCGACGTAGCGGCGCACCGCGGTGGCGGTGCCCGACAGGGTCTGCAGGAAGTTCAGCGCGCTGCGCTCGCCGGTCAGCAGCGGGCGGGCCTCGCCGTTGATCATGCAGACGACTTGGTCGGCCTCGACCTTGGCGCCCTCGGGCACGGCCCAGCGGATCACCAGCGTCGGGTCCAGCGCGCGGAACACCGCGTTGACCCAGGGCTGGCCGCAGAGCACCGCCGCCTCGCGCGAGACGATGCGGGCGGTGGCCAGCTGGTCGGGCGGCACCAGCATCGCGGTGACGTCGCCGGTGCCGATGTCTTCGGCCAGGGCGCGTTCGACGTTCAGGGGCAGGTCGGCGGGCGGGCGGGGCGGGGTGGACATGGTGACGCGGCGAGGGGTGCGGTGAGACAGCGCGCATTGTCGCCGAGCGCGCGGGCCTGCCCGCGCTGGCGCGCAGGAGACGGGGCCGGGCGGGGGGCTGGCCTAGACTCGCCGCTGTCATGCCCGCCTCGGTCTCCCCCCGCCACACGCTTGCCCGCACGATCGAACAGTCCACCTGGGGTCGTTCTCTCACGCCCAGCCAACTCGCGCGGGTGCTGGAGACCGCCAGCGAGCGCCCCGTGGCCGCCGGCGAGTGGGTGTTCCAGGTGGGCGATCCGGCCGAACACTGGCTGGGCGTGATCGACGGCGTGCTGACGATGCAGGTCGGCGCGCCGGACGGGCGGATCTCGACGCTCACCGGCGTGGGCCGCGGCGCCTGGTTCGGCGAAGGCTCGCTGCTGCGCCACGGCCCCTTCCGCTATGGCGTGGTCGCGCTGAGCGCCAGCCGGGTGGCGCAGGTGCCGCGCGCGGTGTTTGAACAGCTGCGCCAGACCAGCCTGCCCTTCAACCACCACCTGCAGCACCTGATGAACGCGCGCCTGGGCCTGTTCATCGGCCTGCTGCAGACCGACCGGCTGCTGGACGCCGACGCCCGCGTCGCCCACTGCCTGGCCAGCCTCTACAACCCCGACCTCTACCCGGACCCGGGCCCGCGGCTGAACTTCTCGCAGGGCGAGGTGGCGCTGCTGGCGGGCCTGTCGCGCCAGCGCGCCAATGCGGCGCTGCAGCGCCTGGCGGCAGCCGGGCTGATCGAGCTGCACAGCCGCGGCATGTCGGTGCGCGACCTGGACGGGCTGCGGCGCTGGGGCAGCGCACCGGGCGCGGCGGACGCTCCGGGCTGAGGCCGCTGCTATCATCGTCCGACTCCGCCGCGCTGCGCCCTTGACCGTTTTCAGTTTTCGGTTCCTGCAGCGCTTTCCGGTCGGCACCAGGGTGGCCGATCGCGACGGTCAGGGACCCTGACCCGATCCTGCGGGGATGCGCACCGGCCGCCGCCGGCCATCCCCCCGCCACGCGCATGCGCCTCCAGTCGATCAAGCTTTCCGGCTTCAAGTCCTTTGCCGAGCCCACCCATTTCCAGCTGCCGGGTCAGCTGGTGGGCGTGGTCGGGCCCAACGGCTGCGGCAAGTCCAACATCATGGACGCGGTGCGCTGGGTGCTGGGCGAGAGCAAGGCCAGCGAGCTGCGCGGCGAGTCCATGCAGGACGTGATCTTCAACGGCAGCGGCAACCGCAAGCCGGCCAGCCGCTCCAGCGTGGAGCTGGTGTTCGATAACACCGCCGCGCGCGCGGGCGGGCAGTGGAACCAGTTCAGCGAGATCGCCGTCAAGCGCGTGCTCACGCGCGACGGCACCTCCAGCTACTTCATCAACAACCAGCCGGTGCGCCGCCGCGACGTGCAGGACGTGTTCCTGGGCACCGGCCTGGGCCCGCGCGCCTACGCCATCATCGGCCAGGGCACCATCAGCCGCATCATCGAGAGCCGGCCGGAGGAGCTGCGCCTGTTCCTGGAAGAGGCCGCGGGCGTCTCGAAGTACAAGGAGCGCCGCCGCGAGACCGAGAACCGGCTCAAGGACACGCGCGAGAACCTGACCCGCGTCGAGGACATCCTGCGCGAGCTCAACGCCAACCTGGAGCGACTGGAGGCCCAGGCCGAGGTGGCGGCGCGCTACCACACGCTGCAGGACGCCGGCACGCTCAAGCTGCACCAGCTCTGGTTCCTGAAGCACCGCGACGCCGCGACCGAGCAGGAGCGTGTGCGCCTGGCGGTGGCCGAGGCCAGCACCGCGCTGGAAGGCCGCCTGGCCGAGCTGCGCCACGTCGAGGCCGAGCTGGAGGAGCTGCGCCAGACCCACTACGCCGCCAACGATGAGCTGCACGCCGCCCAGGGCGCGCTGGCCGAGGCGGCGATGGAGGTGAGCCGGCTCGAGGAGCGCATCCGCCACGTCATCGACGGGCGCCGCCGCCTGGAGCAGCGCCTGGCCGAGGTGAAGGCGCAGAGCGCGCAGTGGGCGCTGCGCCGCGAGGAGGCCGGCACCGAGCTGGAATCCCTGGCCGAGCAGATCGCCCAGGCCGAGGAGCGGGGCGAGGTCCTCGCCGCCCAGGCCGAGGAGCAGGCCGAGGCGCTGCCGCAGACCGAGGACGCCGTGCGCGCCGCCAGCCAGCGCGCCAACGAGCAGCGCAGCAAGGCCGCCGAGGTGCAGCAGCAGATCCAGCTGCTGGCCGCCTCGTCGCGCAACCTGGAGGAGCGCCGCCGCGAGCTGGAAACGCGCCGGGAACGCCTGGTGGCCGAGCGCCGCAACACCAGCGCGCCGGACGAGGCCCGCCTGGCCGACCTGCGCGAGGAACTGGCGATGGCCGAGGAGCTGCAGGGCGAAAGCCAGGTGCAGCTCGACGACCTGAGCGCCGAGGTGCCGGCGCTGGACGAGGCCCGGCGCCACCAGCAGCAGCTGGTCAACGACGAATCCGCCCGCCAGACCGAGATCGCCGCGCGCCTGGAGGCGCTGCGCGCCCTGCAGGACAAGGTGCAGACCGAGGGCAAGCTCAAGCCCTGGCTGGTCAAGCACGGCCTGGAAGGACTGGCGGGGCTGTGGACGCGCCTGCACATCGAGCCCGGCTGGGAAACCGCGCTGGAGGCGGTGCTACGCGAGCGGCTCAACGCGCTGGAGGTGGGCCGGCTCGAGACGGTCAAGGCCTTCGCGCTGGACGCGCCGCCGGCCAAGCTGGCCTTCTACTCGCCGCCGGCCTCCGCGCTGGTCAACAGCCACCAGACGTTGCCGCGGCTAACCGACCTGCTGCGCCTGCCCGACGGCGGGCTCAAGGCCCTGCTCAACGACTGGCTGGAGGGCGTGTACACCGCGGCCTCGCTGGACGAGGCGCTGGCGCAGCGCGGCCGGCTGACGCACGGCGAGGTCATCGTGGTGCAGGCCGGGCACGCGGTCACGCAGTTCGCGGTGAGCTTCCACGCGCCGGACTCGGAGCAGGCCGGCCTGTTGGCGCGGGCGCAGGAGATCGAGAACCTGGAGCGCAGCGGGCGGGCCCAGGCGTTGATGGCCGATGAGGCGCGCACCGCGCTGGTGCGCGCCGAGGCCGCCTACACCGAGGCCTCGCAGCGCCTGGCGCAGATCCGCCGCGAGGCCGGCGAGGCGCAGACCCGCGCCCACCAGCTGCAGGTCGAGGTGCTGCGGCTGGCCCAGCAGTCCGAGCAGGCGCGGCTGCGCCGCGGCCAGCTGGATGCCGAGGTGGCCGAGATCGACCAGCAGCTTGAGGACATCGAGGAGCGCCGCATGACCGGCGAGGCCCGCTTCGAGGAGCTGGACCTGGCGCTGGCCAACGAGCAGGAGCGCCACGCCGAGCTGGAAGAGAAAGTCATCGAGGCCGAACGCCGCCTGGCCGGTGCGCGCGAGCAGCTGCGCGGCCTGGAGCGGGAGGCGCAGGAGGCGCAGTACCAGGCCCGCGCGCTGGCCGCGCGCCGCGGCGAGCTGCAGCGCTCGATCGAGACGGCCGAGCAGCAACTGCGCGTCAACGAAGGCTCGCTGGCGGCGCTGACCGAGGAGCTGGCGCGGCTGGACGACGCCGCCGCCGAGGACGGCCTGCAGGAGGCGCTGGCGCTGCGCATCGAGCGCGAGAGCGTGCTGGGCGCGGCCCGCAGCCGCTACGACGGGCTGTCGCAGCAGCTCAAGCGCGCCGACGAGCTGCGCCTGAGCCACGAGCGCAGCCTGCAGCCGCTGCGCGACGAGATCACCCGACTGCAGCTCGAAGAGCAGGCCGCGCAGCTGGGCGGTGCGCAGTACCTTGAGCAGCTGACCGCCGCGGGCGTGGACCAGGAGGCGCTGGCGCGCAGCGTGGCCGATGGCGCCGTCAAGCTCTACGGCCTGCAGGGCGAGATCGACCGCATCACCCGCGAGATCAACGCCCTGGGCGCGGTGAACCTCGCCGCGCTCGAGGAGCTGAGCAGCGCGCGCGAGCGCAAGCAGTTCCTGGACGCGCAGAACGACGACCTGACGCGGGCGATGACCACGCTCGAGGACGCGATCCACAAGATCGACATCGAGACGCGCGACCTGCTCAAGACCACCTTCGACCAGGTCAACGCAGGCTTCGGCGAGATGTTCCCCAGCCTCTTCGGCGGCGGCAACGCCAAGCTCGTGATGACCGGCGACGAGATCCTGGACGCGGGCGTGCAGGTGATGGCGCAGCCGCCCGGCAAGAAGAACAGCACCATCCACCTGCTGTCGGGTGGCGAGAAGGCGCTCACCGCGATCGCGCTGGTGTTCGCGATCTTCCTGCTCAACCCGGCGCCGTTCTGCCTGCTTGACGAGGTGGACGCGCCGCTGGACGACGCCAACACCGAGCGCTACGCCAAGCTGGTCAAGAAGATGTCCAGCGGCACGCAGTTCCTCTTCATCTCGCACAACAAGATCGCCATGGAGATGGCCGAGCAGCTGGTGGGCGTGACGATGCAGGAGCAGGGCGTCTCGCGCATCGTCGCGGTGGACATGGAGTCCGCGCTCTCGATGGCCGAACACGCCTGAACGCGGGCGGCCAACGCCCGAAAGCGGGCCCCCGTCGAGGGGGCGATGCGCGTGAACTGCTTGGCATCAGGCATCATCCGGGTTCCGGCCCCAGGGGCTGAAACCGAGGACTGCGCGCGTCGATGAAATCGCTGCAACTCTGGCTGGCTGTGCTCGGCGGGCTGGTGCTCGCCGTGGTGGTGGCCCATGGCGCCTGGCAAACCCGCCGCGCCGGGGGCGGGCGGCGCCTGCCGCCGTTGGACGACGCACCGGTGCGCGGGCCATTGGAGCCCCGCTTCGACGACCTGACGGGCGGCGCGGTCGCCAGTGATCCGGCGGCACCCGGCGAAGTGGCGACCGGTTCAGCGGGGGCGAATGGGCCCGCGGCGGCACCCGCCGATCCAACCCCCAAGCCGCCGAAGGGGGCCCGACGCCTGCAGGCCAGCGCGCGCCTCGATGCGCTGATCGACGCGATCGCGACCCTGCCGCTGGATCAACCGGTTTCCGGCGAGACGCTGATCGCCCACCTGCCGCCCAGCTGGCGTGCGGGCGGCAAGCCCTTCCTGATCGAGGCGCGGCGCAGCGACAACGGCGAATGGGAGACCCCCGCGCCCGACACCTGGTACCGCGAGGTGCAGGCCGGCGTGCTGCTGGCCAACCGGCTGGGCGCACTCAACGAGATCGAGTACTCCGAGTTCGTGCAGAAGGTGCAGGCCTTCGCCGACGCGATCGGCTCGACGCCGGACTTCCCGGACATGCTCGACGTGGTGGCCCGTGCCCGCGAGCTGGACGCCTTCGCCAGCGAGCACGACGCCCAGTTGGCCATGCGCCTGTGCCCGCGCCGCACGCCCTGGTTGCTGCCCTTCGTGCAGCAGCAGGCCTCGCGCCATGGCTTCGTGCCTGGCGCCACGCCCGGTCGGCTGGTGCTGCCGGGCCTGGAGGAGGGCGCCCCGCCCATGCTGGCGCTGCAGTTCGACCCGCAGGCCGCGTTGGCCGAGGATCCGCGCCTGGCGCGGCTCGAAGAGGTCACGCTGATCTTCGACGTGCCGCACACCGGCGCCGCCGAGCAGCCCTTCAACGCCTGGTGCGCCGCTGGGCGGGCGCTGGCGCTGGGGCTGGACGCCCTGGTCAGCGACGACAAGGGCCAGCCGCTGCACCCCGACGCCTTCCCGCTGGTGGGGTCCGAGCTGGGGGCGCTCTACGAGAAGCTGGCCGAGCGCGATCTGCCCGCCGGCTCCGCCGCCGCGCGCCGCCTCTTCAGCTGAGCGGGGCGTCGAAGGCTTCGAACCGCTCGGTGATGCGGTCGCCGCTGCGCGCCTCGGGGCAGTCGCGCAGCGCCGCCTCGATCTGCGCGCAGGCGGCGTCGTCCAACCCCGCCGCGTGGCGATAGATTTCCATCCAGGTCGGGTCCCGGTCCGCGTCGGCGGGCCCCCCCTCCTCACAGCGCCGCAGCAGCCGGGCCTCCAGGCCCGGCAGGGCGGCCCGCAGCCGGGCCTGAGCGGCCTCGACCTGCGCCCGTGCGGCGTCGGTGTGGCCACGCCGCACGCGGTAATAGACGTACAGCTCGCGGCCGCGGGGCATGGCGTCAGGCCGCGGCCGGCGGCTGTGGCAGGGCGTAGGGCAGCGGCAGCAGCTGCAGCGCCGGGCCGTCGGCGCTGCCCAGGTGCAGGCTGCCGGACTCGGTGGCCGCGGTCTTCAGCTCGGCCATGACTCGCCAGGCCTGCCCCGTCGCATCGGCGGCGGCGCTGGCGACCTGGCCAGCCGGCTGACCCGCGTCGCCGCTCCAGAACACCTCTTGGCCCGGCTGGGCCGCAGCGTTGGCCGCCAGCAGGAAGGCGCGGCGCTTGAGCTTGCCCAGGTACTGGCTGCGCGCGACCACCTCCTGGCCCGGGTAGCAGCCCTTCTTGAAGTCGACGCCGCCGACCAGCTCGTAGTTCAGCATCTGCGGTACGAACTGGCCCGAGGTGGCGGCCACCACCGGCGCGATGCCGGAGGACACGTCCAGCCACTGCCAGCGCGCCGCATCGAAGGCCGGCAGGCTGGCGAGCAGCGCATCGGCCTCGGCCACCGGGCCCAGCCAGAGCCAGCGCGGCTGGCCTTCGGCATCGGGCAGGCGGATCAGCATCGCCTCACCGCGAGCGGCCTTGGCCCAGGGCGAGGCCGGGGCCTCGGCGCCCAGCGCCTCGGCGGCAGCCGAGCCGGCCAGACCCACGGCGACCAGCTCGGCGCTGGCGTCGGTCAACTTCGCCTGGGCGCGCAGCACGAACATCGACAGGCGCTTGAGCGTGGCCGGCAGCAGGTCGGCGCTGCAGGTCAGCCAATACTCCTCGGAGGCCGCGCGGGCCACCAGCAGGCTGGCGAGCATGCGGCCCTGGGCGGTGCAAAACGCCGCCAGGCGGGCCTGCGCCGGGCCGAGGCCCTTGACGTCGTTGCTCAGCTGGCCGTGCAGGAAGGTCGCGGCGTCGGCGCCGACGGCGCGGATCACGCCCCATTGGGGCAGGCGGCAGGCACCGCCAGCGGCGGCTTCGGGGGAGGGAGTGCGGTCCATGGGCTGATTATCATCAGCGCCCATGGATCGTCACGTCGCTGGGAATTGTGCGGGCCGCCTTGGGCCGGTCCGCACGCAGGCCGCAGAGCCAATGAATCGCAGGATCGCCCTTCGGGCGGAGGTGGCCCGTGGCTGAGCGTCGCAAGTCCGGCGCGCGCTCGCCCGCTGCCAAGAAGGGCCTGCCTTCTGGCGCCCTTGGCGCCCGGGGCGGCAAGTCGGCGAAGGGCCCTGCGCCCCGGCGCGGGCGTTGGGGCACGCTGCTGTCGGCGCTGGGCGTCTTCCTGCTCGTGCTGCTGGTCAGCCTGTCGGGCATGACCTGGTGGTGGCTGAACCACCCGCTGGCTCAGGACCGCTCCGCCGTGGAGCTGGAGGTCGAGGCCGGGCAGACGCCGCGCGAGATCGCCCGCGCCGTCGTGGCCGGCGGCTTGCGCAGCTCCCCCGAGCTGCTGTATCAGTGGTTCCGCTGGTCGGGCGATGCCCGCCAGATCCGTGCCGGCAGCTACGAGATCACCCCGGGCACGACGCCGCGCAGCCTGCTGCGCAAGCTCGTGGTGGGCGACGAGAACCTGGCCGTGCTGCGCCTGATCGACGGCTGGACCTTTCGCCAGGTGCGCGCCGAGCTGCAGCGCACGGCCACGCTCAAGCCGACGACGCAGGCGATGAGCGATGCCGAGGTCATGGCGGCGCTGGGCGCGCCGGGCGTATCGCCCGAGGGCCGTTTCTTCCCGGACACCTACGCCTATTCGAAGGGCAGCAGCGACTTGGCGGTGCTGCAGCGCGCCCACGCGGCGATGACCCGGCGCCTGCAGGCCGCCTGGGAGCAGCGGCCGCCCGACCTGCCCATCAAGTCGCCCGACCAGCTGCTGACGCTGGCCTCGATCGTCGAGAAGGAGACGGGGCGGACCTCCGACCGCGGGCAGATCGCCGCGGTGTTCCTGAACCGCCTGCGCATCGGCATGCCGCTGCAGACCGACCCGACGGTGATCTACGGCCTGGGCCCGAACTTCGACGGCAACCTGCGCAAGCGCGACCTGCAGGCCGACACGCCCTACAACACCTACACCCGCAACGGCCTGCCGCCCACGCCGATCGCGATGCCCGGGCGCGACGCGCTCTGGGCGGTGGTCAAGGCGCCGCCGAGCAAGGCGCTGTACTTCGTCGCCCGCGGCGACGGCAGCAGCGAGTTCAGCGCCACCCTGGCCGAACATAATCGCGCCGTGGACAAATACCAGCGCAACCGGGGCGCGCAGCCGTGACCGCCTCGACCCCTGCAACGCCCGCCGCGCCCCAGCGCCGTGGGCCCGCCGGCCGTTTCGTGACCGTTGAGGGCATCGACGGCGCGGGCAAGACCAGCCACGTCGAGGCCATCGCCCAGCGCTGGATCGACCAGGGCTGGGAGGTGGTGCGCACCCGGGAGCCGGGCGGCACGCCGCTGGCCGAGGCGCTGCGCGAGCTCTTCCTGCACCGGCCGATGGACGCGCTGACCGAGGCGCTGCTGGTTTTCGCCGCCCGGCGCGACCATCTGGCGCAGGTGATCGAGCCGGCGCTGGCGCGCGGCGCCGTGGTGCTCTGCGACCGCTTCACCGACGCGACCTTCGCCTACCAGGGCGGCGGGCGCGGCTTCGACCGCGCCGTCCTCGGCCAGCTCGAAACCTGGGTGCAGCAGGGCCGCCAGCCTGACCTGACGCTGTGGTTCGACCTCGATCCGGCCATCGCGGCCCAGCGCCGCGCCGCAGCACGCGCGGCCGACCGGCTGGAAGCCGAGCCGCTGGACTTCTTCGCCCAGGTCCGGGCCGGCTACGCCGCCCGGGCGGAGGCGGCGCCGCAGCGCTTTTCCCGGCTCGAGGCCGGTGGCACGCCCGAGGCGGTGCGCGCGCAGATCCTGGCGGTTTTGGAGGCGCGGGGATGGTGACCTCGACCCGCCGCAGCTCGGCCCGCGAATCGTCCCGTGAGGCGGCCGACGCCGCCCCCCGTCCGCCGCTGCCCTGGCTGGACGACGCGCTGGCGCAGGCGCTGGCCACCCAGCGCGCGCATGCGCTGCTGGTCCACGGCCCCGAAGGCGTTGGCCAACTCGACTTTGCGCTCGGCCTGGCCAAGGCCTGGCTCTGCGAAACGCCGGCGGGCGAGCGCGACCGCGGCCTGGCCTGCGGCCGCTGCGCCGGCTGCCACCTGGTTGACGAGCGCAGCCACCCCGATCTGCGCCTGGTCGTTCCCGAGGCGATGCGCGCCGAGGCCGGCCTGCCCGGTGACGACGCCGGCAGCGACGAGGACGGCAAGAAGCGCAAGCCTAGCCGCGAGATCAAGGTCGATCAGATCCGCACCGCGCTGGAGTTTGCCGAGCTGACCAGCGGCCGCGCCAGCCACAAGGTGCTGGTGATCCACCCGGCCGAGGCGATCAACCCGATCGCCGCCAACGCGCTGCTCAAGACGCTGGAGGAGCCCGGGGCGCTGCGCTTCGTGCTCGCCAGCGGCGCGGCCCAGGCGCTGCTGCCGACGATCCGCAGCCGCTGCCAGGCCGTGCGGCTGCAGATGCCGCCGCGCGACGCCGCGCTCGCCTGGCTCAGCGCGCAGGGCGTGGCCGACGCTGCGGTGCTGCTGGACGCCGCAGGCGGCCAGCCGCAGGCGGCGCTGGCGCTGCAGGCCGCGGGCCTGGACGCGGCGGCCTGGCGGCAGTTCCCGACCTGGGCGGCGCAGGGTCAGTCGCAGCCGGTGGCGGCCTGGCCGCTGCCGGTGCTGGTCGACGCGCTGGCCAAGCTCTGCCACGACCGGGCGCTGGTCAGCCTGGGCCTGCCGGCGCGCTACTTCCCGCACGGTGAGGTCCGCCCCGGCGACGTCGACGCCCTGACGCGCTGGGCGGCCGAGCTGCGCCAGCGCTCCCGCGTGAGTGATCACCCCTTCAGCGCCGCGCTGGCCGCCGAGGCGCTGATGCTGCAGGCGCGTGCCTGACCCGCGCTTCACCCGCGTTTCACCCGATTCGGCCCGATAAACTCACGGTCATGAACGAGCCCGCCAACCGCCCCTTCACCAACAGTTCTCTGGGCGGCGCCGGCCCGGCCCGGCCCAGCGTGATCCAGCTGGTCTTCCGCGAGAAGGGCGCGCTCTACGCCGCCTACATCCCGCTGTTCGCCGAGGGCGGCCTGTTCGTGCCGACCACCCGGGACTACAAGCTCGGCGAGGACGTCTACCTGCTGCTCACGCTGCCGGACGACCCGCAGCGCTACCCGGTGGCCGGCAAGGTGGCCTGGCTGACGCCCGCCAACGCCTCGGGGGGGCGCACCCAGGGCGTGGGCGTGCGCTTCCCGGGCGACGAGAAGACGCGGCTGCTGCGCGTGCGCATCGAGGAGATGCTTGGCACGAGCATCCAGTCGGCCAAGCCGACGCAGACGATCTGACGCCCACCCCCGTTGCCGCTCACGCGGCCCAGCCGTCCGGCCTGCAGGCCGGACGTCCTTCACTGGCGGAAAGCCGCCCGCAGGGGCGCCTTTCCGTCCCGCTCAGCCCCCCAGGGTGGCGCAGCCAGCGGACCGGCGGAGCCGGATCCGCGGCTGCTGCTTGATAACCGCTGGGCGGCGTGTCCGCTTCGGTACTGACCATGTTTCTTGATTCCCACTGCCACCTGAGCTTTCCCGAACTGCAGTCTCAGCTGCCCGACATCCTGCAGCGCATGAGCGAGGCACGGGTGGATCAGGCCATCTGCATCTGCACGACGATGGAGGAGTTCGACACCGTGCATGCGCTGGCGATGGCGCAGGATCGGCTCTGGGCCACCGTGGGCGTGCACCCGGACAACGAGGACGTGCATGAGCCGACGGTGGACGAGCTGGTCGAGGGCGGTCGGCGCCCCCGCGTGGTGGCGGTGGGCGAGACCGGGTTGGACTACTACCGGCTCAATGGCCGCAGCCTGGCCGACATGGCCTGGCAGCGTGAGCGCCTGCGGGTGCACGTGCGCGCGGCCGTCGAGCTGGGCAAGCCCCTGGTGATCCACACCCGCAGCGCCTCGGAGGACACCCTGGCCATCCTGCGGGAGGAGGGCGCCGAGCGGGTGGGCGGCGTCTTCCACTGCTTCACCGAGACGCAGTCGGTGGCGGATGCGGCCCTCGACATGGGCTTTCACATCTCCTTCTCGGGCATCCTGACCTTCCGCAATGCACAGGACCTGCGCGACGTGGCGGCGCGCGTGCCGCTGGAGCGCTGCCTGATCGAGACCGACAGCCCCTACCTGGCGCCCATGCCCTACCGCGGCAAGCTCAACACGCCGGCCCTCGTGCCCCACGTGGCCGAGGCGCTGGCGACGGTGAAGCAACTCGATGTGGCAGAAGTCGCAAGTGTGACCACGGCGAATGCCCAGCGACTGTTTCGCCTGCCGGCCGTTGCCGCTGGCGTCGCCACGGGGCGCTGATCGAAGGGATTCGGGGTTGGATTGACCAACCCATTGAAAATAAAAGATTTTTCAGAATCGGAGAGAAGGTTTGGGGGCAGCGAGGGCTGCCCCACCGGCCTGAGGGGGGTCGCGCACCGACGGGCATGTCAGGCAAATTCGGACACGGTTTTTCGCTTTTGGGCCACTGCCGCTGCGGGCCAGGGCTCTCTACAGTGGGGCCATCGCATCCAGACACGCCCCCAGGAGCCCGCCATGAAGTCCACCACCGTTGCCAACGTCCACCCCTTCGCCGTGATGTTGAACCCCGAAGCGGTGCTGCAGGCCGTGGAACGTTCGGAGCGCATGCAGCGGCTGCAACGCCGCGTGTGCCGCCCGCTGGACAAGCCGCTGATCCCGCGCATCTCCGCCCTGCAGGCCTTCGACCAGGCCATCGACGACGACGACAGCGAAATCGATCTGCCGGCCGACGACGAAGCGGTCTGAGCAGGGCGTTGGTCGCGCGGCCCGATGGGTCGCGTCGCCGTGCTACAAACGCCGATCCCGCGCTGAGGGGCTCCAGGGCCCAGGAAGGCGCACCCCGCAGGGGCCACTGGTGGCCCCGGCGGTGACGAAGGATCGGTGATGACCGTCAGAACCCTCTTGAAAATGGGTGACCCCCGGCTGCTGCGGGTGGCTCGCCCGGTGCAGCAGTTCGGCACGCCCGAGCTGAGCGCGCTGCTCGACGACTTGCGCGACACGATGGCCGACGCCCAGGGCGTGGGTCTGGCCGCGCCCCAGATCGGGGTCGATCTGGCCGTCGTGATCTTTGGTTTCGAGCGCAGCGAGCGCTACCCCGACGCACCGCCCGTGCCGCAGACGGTGCTGATCAACCCGCGCATCACGCCCCTGTCGGACGACGAGGACGAGGGCTGGGAGGGCTGCCTCTCGGTCCCGGGGCTGCGCGGTGTGGTGCCGCGCTTCACGCGCATCCGCTACACCGGCTTCGACGAGCAGGGCCGCCCGATCGACCGCGAGGCCGAGGGCTTTCACGCCCGCGTGGTGCAGCACGAGTGCGACCACCTGATCGGCAAGCTCTACCCGATGCGGGTGCGCGACTTCACCCGCTTCGGTTACACCGAAGTGCTGTTCCCCGACCTGGTCCCGGCGGCCGACGACTGACTCGGTCGGACCACTCGGTCGGACCGCATGGTCGCCATCCTGGCGGTCAGCCGGCGCCCTTGTCGGCCTTGAGCAGCGTCATCGCGGTGCCCACCAGCGAGGCCACCTCGCCCATGTGGCCGGGCACGATCATCGTCGTGCTCTTCTGCGCCAGCTGGCCGTAGGCCTCAACGGCCTTTTCGGCGACTTGGAGCTGCACCGCCTGTTCCCCGCCCGGTTGCTGGATGGCGGCGGCGATCTGCCGAATGGCCGCGGCGCTCGCTTCCGCCACCGCGAGGATGGCCGCAGCCTGGCCCTGGGCCTGGTTGATCTCGGCCTGCTTCTGGCCTTCCGAACGGGCGATGAAGGCCTCGCGTTCGCCCGTGGCGATGTTGATCTGCTCCTGGCGACGGCCCTCGGAGGCCGCGATCAGGGCGCGCTTGCCGCGCTCCGCGGTGATCTGCGCCTGCATGGCGTGCAGGATCTCCGCTGGCGGCGTCAGGTCCTTGATCTCGTAGCGCAGCACCTTGACGCCCCAGTTCGACGCCGCCTCGTCCAGCGCGGTCACGACCTGCGCGTTGATCAGCTCCCGCTCTTCGAAGGTGCGGTCCAGCTCCATGCGGCCGATCACGCTGCGCAGCGTGGTCTGGGCCAGTTGGGTGATGGCCATCACGTAGTTGCTGCTGCCGTAGCTGGCCCGCATCGGGTCGGTGACCTGGAAGTAGAGGATGCCGTCGACCTGCAGCTGGGTGTTGTCCTTGGTGATGCAGACTTGGCTGGGCACGTCGAGCGGAATTTCCTTCAGCGAATGGCGGTAGGCGATTTGGTCGACAAAGGGCACCAGCAGGTTCAGGCCCGGTGCCAGCGTGCCGTGGTACTTGCCCAGGCGCTCGACCACCCAGGCGTGCTGCTGGGGCACCACCTTGATCGAACGCACGACGAAGAGCACCGCGATGCCGAGCAGCAGGAGGGCAACGAGTTCCATGATTGGTCCTCAGACAGTTGGGAGGGTGGAAGAGCGAGGCCGTGGCGGCTCAGGGGGCGTTGCCGCGGGGGCCGAGCTGCAGCTCGTTGCCGTCCAGCGCACGGATCACCAGGTCACCGGCCTCCGGCGGGCCGTTGCCCACCCAGCGGGCCGCCCAGGCCGCGCCGCGGTAGTGGACGCGGGCGCGGCCATCGCTGTCCCAACGGGGCACGTGTACCCGTTCGCCCACATCGAGCAGCACGTCGCGGTTGGCCGCGATGGCAGGCGTCAGGGGCTGGCGGCGGCGCTGTAGGTGCCAGGCGATGACGGCAGCACCGCCAACCACCGCGGCCGTCGCCAGCTGCCCCGCCAAGGCCAGCCCGGCGTGGGCCGCCAGGGCCCCACCGGCCAGCCCGAGGGCCAGCATCAGCAGATAGAACGTGCCACTGGCCAGCTCGGCCAGCACCAATAGCCCGGTGGCGATCCACCACAGCAGCGCCTGCGACATCCGCGGCTCCTTGCATCGTGTCGGGTCAGTGTACGACCGTGGTGCGACGGCGCGGTGAGCCGCCGGCCGCATCGCTCGGGTACCGCCACAGTCATCGAACTGACCCCGGCTGGGCCTACACTGCGCGCCTTTGATTTCCCGCAGCGGGACCACGTCCGCAGGGGGCGCCGCTGCCCACGCCATAAGATTGCCATGCAGCATTTCCATTTCCCGATCGTCATCATCGACGAGGACTTCCGTTCCGAGAACACCTCGGGTCTGGGCATTCGCGCGCTGGCGCAGGCCATCGAGAAGGAAGGCTTCGAGGTGCTGGGGGCGACCAGCTACGGCGACCTGGCGCAGTTCGCGCAGCAGCAAAGCCGCGCGGGCGCCTTCATCCTGTCGATCGACGACGAGGAATTCACCCCCGGCCCCGAGCTGGACCCGGCGGTGCTGAACCTGCGCAAGTTCATCGAGGAGATCCGCTGGCGCAATGCGGACATCCCGATCTACATCTACGGCGAGACGCGCACCAGCCAGCACATCCCGAACGACATCCTGCGCGAGCTGCACGGCTTCATCCACATGTTCGAGGACACGCCGGAGTTCGTGGCGCGTCACATCATCCGCGAGGCCAAGAGCTACCTCGACGGGCTGGCACCGCCCTTCTTCAAGCAGCTGATGGAGTACGCCAACGACGGTTCGTACTCCTGGCACTGCCCGGGCCACTCGGGGGGCGTGGCCTTCCTGAAGAGCCCGGTGGGCCAGATGTTCCACCAGTTCTTCGGTGAGAACATGCTGCGCGCCGACGTCTGCAACGCGGTGGAAGAGCTCGGCCAGCTGCTCGACCACACCGGCCCGGTGGCGCAGAGCGAGCGCAACGCCGCGCGCATCTTCAACGCCGATCACTGCTTCTTCGTCACCAACGGCACCAGCACGTCCAACAAGATGGTCTGGCACCACACGGTGGCGCCGGGCGACGTGGTGGTGGTGGACCGCAACTGCCACAAGTCGATCCTGCACTCGATCATCATGACCGGGGCGATTCCGGTGTTCATGACGCCGACGCGCAACCATTTCGGCATCATTGGCCCGATCCCGCAGAGCGAGTTCACCCGCGAGGCCATCGAGGCCAAGATCGCCGCCAACCCGCTCCTGGCGGGCGTGGACGCCAAGGCGGTCAAGCCGCGCATCATGACGCTCACGCAGAGCACCTACGACGGCGTGCTCTACAACACCGAGACCATCAAGTCGATGATGGACGGCTGGATCGACACGCTGCACTTCGACGAGGCCTGGCTGCCGCACGCTGCCTTCCACAAGTTCTACGGCAGCTACCACGCGATGGGCAAGAACCGGCCGCGCCCGAAGCAGGCGATGGTCTACGCCACGCAGTCGACCCACAAGCTGCTGGCCGGCATCAGCCAGGCCAGCCAGGTGCTGGTGCAGGATGCGCAGGAGCAGAAGCTCGACCGCCACCTCTTCAACGAGGCCTACCTGATGCACACCAGCACCTCGCCGCAGTACGCGATCATCGCGTCCTGCGACGTGGCCGCCGCGATGATGGAGCCCCCGGGCGGCACCGCACTGGTGGAAGAAAGCATCAAGGAGGCGCTGGACTTCCGCCGCGCGATGCGCAAGGTCGAGGACGAGTTCGGCCACGACTGGTGGTTCAAGGTCTGGGGCCCGCCGGCGCTGGCGGCCGACGGCATCGGCCGCGCCGATGGCTGGATCCTCAAGGCCAACGAGGGCTGGCACGGCTTCGGCGATCTGGCGCCGGGCTTCAACATGCTCGACCCGATCAAGTCGACCATCATCACCCCGGGGTTGGACGTCTCGGGATCTTTTGATGAGAGCGGCATCCCGGCGGCGATCGTCTCGAAGTACCTGGCCGAGCACGGCGTGGTGGTGGAGAAGACGGGGCTGTACTCCTTCTTCATCATGTTCACCATCGGCATCACCAAGGGCCGCTGGAACACGCTGCTGACCGCGCTGCAGCAGTTCAAGGACGACTACGACCGCAACCAGCCGATCTGGCGCGTGCTGCCCGAGTTCGCCGCGAAGTTTCCGATGTACGAGCGCATGGGCCTGCGCGACCTGTGCCAGAAGATTCACGAGGCCTACGCCGAGGGCGACATCGCCCGCCTGACCACCGAGGTCTACCTCTCGGACGTCGAGCCGGCGATGAAGCCCAGCGACGCCTACGCCCACATCGCCCACCGCAAGACCGAGCGCGTGGAGATCGATCAGCTGGAAGGCCGCATCACCACCGCGCTGCTGACGCCGTACCCCCCGGGCATCCCGCTGCTGATTCCGGGCGAGCGCTTCAGCCGCAAGATCGTCGAGTACCTCAGCTTCACCCGCACCTTCAACGACCGCTTCCCGGGCTTCCACACCGATGTGCACGGTCTGGTCGAAGAGGACCTGGGCGGCGGGCGCAAGCGCTACTACATCGACTGCGTGGCGGTCTGAGCTCGCGGGGACGCCCCGCGCCGCGGGGTGTGTCACATTGATGCGGGTGTGAACCCCTTTTGGTGGCACCATTCGAGGGTTTTCCCCTGAGGAACGTCCATCGACCATGCGTGCTGACCGAATTCCCGACGCCCTTCTCGACGACGACAGTCTGCAGGCCCTCCTGCAGGCCCGCCACGGGGATCCCTTCTCGGTGCTGGGCATGCACCCGACCGAGGCGGGCATCGTCGTGCGGGTCCTGCTGCCCGGCGCACTGACCGTCGCGGTGATCGACGCGCGCGGCCGCCGCGTGGCCGATCTGCAACGCGAGGCCGGAACGCCCCTGTTCCAGGCGCTGATGCCGCGCCGGCGCAACGCCTTCGCCTACCGCCTGCGCGTGACCTGGGAGGGCCCCAACGGCGAGCCCTCGCACACGCTGGAGATCGAGGACGCCTACCGCTTCCCGGCGCTGATGGGGGATCTGGACATCTGGCTGCTGGCCGAGGGCACCCACCAGCGGCCCTTCGAGTGGCTGGGCGCGCACCTGAACACGGTGGACGGCGTCGAGGGCACGCGCTTCGCGGTCTGGGCGCCCAGCGCGCAGCGCGTCTCGGTGGTGGGCGACTTCAACCAGTGGGACGGCCGGCGCCACATGATGCGCCTGCGCCACGAGTGCGGCGTCTGGGAGATCTTCGTCCCACAGGTGGGCGAGGGCGACCTCTACAAGTTCGAGGTGCTGGGCGCGGACGGCCACCTGCACCTGAAGGCCGACCCCTTCGCCTTCCGCGCCGAGATGCGCCCGCAGACCGCCTCGGTGGTGCAGCGCCTGCTGCCCGGCGTGGCCGGCAGTGAGGATCGGCGGCGCGCCAATGCGCTGGACGCGCCGGTGGCGATCTACGAGGTGCACCTGGGTTCCTGGCGCCGGGGTGCCGACGGCGGCTGGCTGACCTACCGCGAGATGGCCGAGCAGCTGGTGCCCTACGTGCGCGACCTGGGCTTCACCCACATCGAGTTGCTGCCGGTGCACGAGCACCCCTTCGACGGCTCCTGGGGCTACCAGCCCACCGGCCTGTACGCGCCGACCTCGCGCTTCGGCACGCCCGAGGACTTCCGCGCCTTCGTCGAGGCGGCCCACGCCGCGGGCCTTGGCGTGATCCTGGATTGGGTGCCAGCGCATTTTCCGAGCGACGCGCACGGCCTGGAGAAGTTCGACGGCACCTGCCTGTACGAGCACGCCGACCGCCGCGAGGGCTTCCACCAGGACTGGAACACGCTGATCTACAACTACGGTCGCACGGAGGTGCGCAACTACCTCGTCGGCAACGCGCTGTACTGGATCGAGCGCTACGGCATCGACGGCCTGCGCGTGGACGCGGTGGCCTCGATGCTCTACCGCGACTACAGCCGCAAGGACGGCGAGTGGATCCCCAACCGCCACGGCGGGCGGGAGAACCTGGAGGCCATCGAGTTCCTGCGCCGCATGAACCGCACGGTGGGCATCGTGCGCCCGGAGGCCTTCACCGCGGCGGAGGAGTCCACCGCCTTCCCGGCGGTGACGCGCCCGCCCGCGGACGACCTGCAAAGCGGCGGCCTGGGCTTCCACTTCAAGTGGAACATGGGCTGGATGAACGACACGCTGCGCTACTTCGCGCACGAGCCGGTGCACCGCCAGTACCACCACGACCAGATCCGCTTCTCGCTGATGTACGCCTTCAGTGAGAACTTCCTGCTGCCGCTGTCGCACGACGAGGTGGTGCACGGCAAGGGCTCGCTGATCGGCAAGATGCCCGGCGACGACTGGCAGAAGTTCGCCAGCCTGCGCGCCTACTTCGGCTTCATGTGGGCGCACCCGGGCAAGAAGTTGCTGTTCATGGGCGGCGAGTTCGGCCAGTGGGCCGAGTGGAACGCCGAGGCCAGCCTGGACTGGCACCTGCTCGACACACCGTCGCCCAACCAGGGCCGCCACGCCGGTCTGCAGCGCCTGGTGCGCGACCTGAACCTGGTGATGCGCCACGAGCCGGCGCTGCACCAGCTCGACGTCAGCCCCGAGGGCTTCGAGTGGATCAGCCACGACGACGCCGCGCACTCGCTGCTGGTCTTCCAGCGCCGGGCGCGCGACGGCCGCCCGGTGGTGGTGGTCTGCAACTTCACCCCGGTGCCGCGCCTGGGCTGGCGCATCGGCCTGCCGCATGGCGGCACCTGGCGTGAGCTGATCAACAGCGACGACGAGGTCTACGGCGGCTCGGGCGTCGGCAACGGCCCCAAGGCCAGCGAGGCCTTCGCCTGGCAGGGGCGGGAGCAGTCGCTGGTGTTGGACATTCCGCCGTTGGCCACGGTGATGCTGGTGGGTGACGACTGACCTTGGCGAGTCGGCCGCGTGCGGCCTGGGACACAACAAGATGACGATGGAGACGAACGCCGCCGAGCGTCCAAACCGGGCGGTCCGGGCTGGACGGCCCTGGCCGCTGGGCGCGACGCTGGGGCCTGAGCCGGGCGCGCGTGACGCCTGCGACGCCCGCGACGCCTGCCAATCGGCCGAGGGCGTCAACTTCGCCGTCTGGGCCCCGGACGCAACCGGCGTCGAGGTCTGCCTCTTCGACGCCACAGGGGCGCGTGAGCTTGAACGCCTGGCGCTGCCGGTCAACAGCGAGGGCGTCTGGCACGGCTGGGTGCCAGGGCTGGGCGAAGGCTGCGTCTACGGCCTGCGCGCGCGCGGTCCCTGGGCGCCCGAGCGCGGCCTGCGCTTCAACCCGGCCAAGGTGCTGCTCGACCCCTACGCGCAGGAGGTCGTTGGCGCCTACGCCCCCGCCGAGGGCTCGGAGGCCGACTTTTCGATCTACGCCGGCCACGACGAGCACGAGCCGCGCCTGCCCGACGGGCGCGACAACGCCGCCCAGGCGCTCAAGGCCCGGGTGCTGCGCCCGGTCGCGGCCGACCTGAGCCACCAGCCGCAGCACCCGCGCGCGCGCAGCGTGATCTACGAGGTGCATGTTCGCGCTCTGACCCAACGCCACCCGGACATCCCCGCTGAGCTGCAAGGCAGCTACGCCGCGCTGGCCCATCCGGCCATGCTGGACCATTACCGGTCGCTGGGCGTGACGACGCTGAACCTGCTGCCGGTGCATGCGCGGGCCGACGAGCCGCGCCTGCAGGCGCTGGGCCTGCGCAACCACTGGGGCTACAACAGCATCGGCTTCTTCGCGCCCGAGCCGCGCTACTGGAGCGGGCTGCCTGGCACCTCGCCCTCGACCGAGCTGCGCGCGGCGATCCACTCGCTGCACCAGGCGGGCATCGAGGTGGTGCTCGACGTGGTCTACAACCACAGCGCCGAGAGCGACGAGGTGGGGCCCACGCTGTCGATGCGGGGCTTGGCCAACGCCCGCTACTACCGGCTCGATGCGGCCGACCCGTCGCGTTACGTGAATTGGAGCGGCTGCGGCAACACGCTGAACTTCGGCGAGCCGCGCGTGGTGCAGTGGGTGGTCGATTCATTGCGGCACTGGGTGCTGGCCTACGGCGTGGACGGCTTTCGCTTCGATCTGGCGCCGGTGCTGGGGCGCGACGCCAGCGGGGCCTTCCAGCGCGGTGGGCCCTTCTTCGCCGCGATCCAGGCCGACGCGGTGCTGGCGCGGGTGAAGTGGATCGCCGAGCCCTGGGACCTGGGGCCGGACGGCTACCGCCTGGGCGGCTTCCCCACCGGCTGGCTGGAGTGGAATGACCAGTACCGCGACACGCTGCGCGCCTGGTGGCTGCGCGGCGGGGCCGACCGCGGCATGTTCGCGCACCGCTTCGCCGCCTCCAGCAGCCAGTTCCACCACAGCGAGCGTGAGCCGGGCGCCAGCGTCAACCTCATCACCGCGCACGACGGCTTCACGCTGGCCGACCTGGTCAGCTACGACCACAAGCACAACGAGCCCAACGGCGAAGGCAACCGCGACGGCCACCACCACAACAGCAGCTGGAACTGCGGCGCCGAGGGCCCGAGCGGCGATCCGGCCGTGCGGGCCCTGCGCGAGCGCCTGCAGCGCGCGCTGCTGGCCAGCCTGGCGATGTCGCTGGGCACGCCGATGCTGCTGGCCGGCGACGAGCTGGGCCACAGCCAGGGCGGCAACAACAACGCCTACTGCCAGGACAACGAGACCACCTGGCTGGACTGGGCCGGGGCCGATTCGGCGCTGATCGCCTTCGTCGGCCGCTGGTTCGGGCTGCGGGCGCAGCATTCGGCGCTGCGCATCCCGCGTTGGCTGCGCGGCGGCCTGGGCGACCACCGCGACGGCAATGGCCACCTGCCACCGGGCATGGTCGAGCGCCGCCGCCAACCGCGCAAGCCGGACGTGATCTGGTGGCACCCGGACGGCCACCCCCTGGAGGGGGGCGACTGGGCGGGCGCCACCGACCGCGCCATGGCCATCCAGCTGACCGACCCGCGCGACCCGCGGGCCGCCTCGGCGCTGCTGCTGCTGCAACCGGGGGCGGCCGCGCGGCGCTTCAAACTGCCGCCCGGCCAGTGGTTGGCCGAGGCGGCCAGCCATACCCCTGATGGTTCCCCGGACGGTCTGTGCACGCCCACTCTCGACGGCCACGTCGAGGTTCCTGCGAGGAGTTTGATCTTGATGCTGGACAAGCCAAAATGGCCGGGCGAGGATGTGCCTGTCGCGGCCCCGCCTGCGCCCGCATCAGGTTCCGTTCTTGCCGGGACGGGCGAGTGACGGGACCGCGCACCGCCACCCAGGATCTTTCGATGACGCTCACTTCACCCATCGTCGTACCCACCCAGGCGTTTGCCGGCCAACGCCCCGGCACTTCCGGACTGCGCAAGAAGGTCACGGTCTTCCAGCAGCCGCGCTACCTGGAGAACTTCGTCCAGTCGCTGTTCGACATCCTGCCCGAGCAGGTCGGCCCCTTCGCTGGCCAGACGCTGGTGCTGGGCGGCGACGGGCGCTTCCACAACCGCGTCGCGGTGCAAACCATCCTGCGCATGGCCGCGGCCAACGGCTTCGGCCGTGTGCTGGTCGGCCAGGGCGGGCTGCTGTCCACCCCGGCGGCCAGTGCGGTGATCCGCAAGCGTGGCGCCTACGGCGGCATCATCCTGTCGGCCAGCCACAACCCGGGCGGCCCGGACGGCGACTTCGGCATCAAGTACAACATCGCCAACGGCGGGCCGGCGCCCGAGAAGATCACCGAGGCGATCTACGCGCGCAGCCAGACGATCGACGCCCTGCGCACGCTGGAGGGCGGGGCCGACGTGGACCTGGGCACCCTGGGCGTGACCGAGCTGGCCGGCATGGCGGTGGAGGTCATCGACCCGGTGGCCGACTACGCCGAGCTGATGGAAGGCCTGTTCGACTTCGACGCGATGCGCGCCTGGTTCGCCGCCGGTCACCGCATGCGCTTTGACGCGATGTCGGCCATCTGCGGGCCCTACGCCAAGGCGCTGCTCGAAGGCCAGTTGGGCGCCCCCGCGGGCAGCGTGGTCAATGGCGAGCCGCTGGAGGATTTCGGCGGCCACCACCCGGACCCCAACCCCGCGCACGCCACCGACCTGATCGCTGCACTCAGCGGCTCCGACGCGCCGGACTTCGGCGCGGCGTCCGACGGCGACGCCGACCGCAACATGGTCATCGGGCGCGACTTCGTGGTCACGCCGTCCGACAGCCTGGCGGTGCTGGCCGCCAACGCCACGCTGGTGCCCGGCTACCGCGATGGGCTGGCGGGCATCGCCCGCTCGATGCCCACCTCCTGCGCCGCCGATGCGGTGGCGAAGGCCCTGGGCATCGCCTGCTACGAGACGCCCACGGGCTGGAAGTTCTTCGGCAACCTGCTCGACGCCGGGCGCGCCACCCTGTGCGGCGAAGAAAGCTACGGCACCGGCTCCAACCACGTGCGCGAGAAGGACGGCCTCTGGGCGGTGCTCTTCTGGCTCAACCTGCAGGCCGCGACCGGCCAGAGCGTCGAGGCGCTGGTGCGCGCGCACTGGGCGCGCTTCGGGCGCCACTACTACTCGCGCCACGACTGGGAGGGCATCCCGGTCGAGCGCGCCGATGCGCTGATGGCGGCGCTGCGTGCCGGGCTGCCGGCGCTGGCTGGCCAGACGCTGCAGGGGCTGACGCTCACGCAGGCCGACGACTTCGCTTACACCGACCCGGTCGATGGCTCGGTGTCCAAGCAGCAGGGCATTCGCCTGCTCTTCGAGGGCGGCTCGCGTGTGGTTTTCCGCCTGTCGGGCACCGGCACCGAGGGTGCGACGCTGCGCGTCTACCTGGAGCGCTACGAAGCCGATCCCGCGCGGCACGATCTGCCCACGCAGGAGGCCTTGGCGACGCTCATCGGCATCGCCGACGCGGTGGCGGGCATTCGCCAGCACACCGGCCAGGACGCCCCCACGGTCATCACCTGAATATTCGACTCTCACGCCATACCAGGCGCGCCGAGGCGGCCGGCTCGAACCGGTGCGCGGGGGCGGCGCGCCAGACCGATCTGTGCATCGCGACGACGCACCCAAAAACTGAAGCACGAGGAGTATCCATGGACATCACCGGTTCCGCGAACACCCGCATCTTGGCCAAACGCACGCTGGCGCTGGTGCTGGCCGGCGGTCGCGGCTCGCGGCTGAA
>Ga0228698_1000493_pt1 | contig 29713 bp, 28 predicted proteins | sample McNCre117_Aug_MG_FD_178015 | JGI IMG/M metagenome (GOLD analysis project Ga0228698, IMG submission 178015) | Freshwater microbial communities from McNutts Creek, Athens, Georgia, United States - 1-17_Aug_MG | ecosystem: Environmental > Aquatic > Freshwater > Creek | place: USA: Georgia...
GCTTCTTCGACGGCGATCTCGTCGAAAGGGTTCATGCTCATCTTCACGTTGGCGATGTCGACCCCTGTGCCGTCGGACTTCACACGTACTTTGACGTTGTAGTCGACAACACGCTTCACAGGCACCAAAACCTTCATGTCGCGCGTCTCCTGGACTGGTTGCTGATTGGTTGGTAACGAAACTGGTACGAATTCTATGCGCCACCCCCTTGGGCAGGAATGGCAGGAAACCGAACGACCGTGCTATTTTTTGCCATGCTACCCCGGCCAGCAGCCTGGCATGCGCCCGCTGGTTAGACTGCGCTCCCCATGCAGCACACCGACACCTCGCTCAATCGGCCCCATATCGGCATCTTCGATTCGGGCATTGGCGGCCTGTCGGTGCTGCGGGTGGTGCAGCAGCGCCTGCCCTGGGCGCGGCTGAGCTACGTGGCCGATACCCGCCACACCCCCTGGGGCGACCGCCCCGCGCTCTGGGTGCAGGCGCGCAGCGAGCAGCTCACCCAGTGGCTGATCGCCCAGGGCGCCAGTTGCGTGCTGGTGGCCTGCAACACCGCCACCACCCAGGCCATCACCCAGCTGCGTGCGCGCTGGCCCGATGTGCCCTTTGTGGGGGTTGAGCCGGGCATCAAGCCTGCTGCCGCCCTCACCCGCAACGGCCGCGTGGCCGTGCTGGCCACGCCAGGCACGCTGCGCAGCGCACGCACCCTGCATCTGCTGGCCGAGCATGGCGCCAGCACCACCGTGTTGCCCCTGCCCTGCCCTGGCCTGGTTGAAGCGATCGAAGGCGCCCAGACCTCACCCGAGCGCCTCACCCGCCAACTGGACGAGGTGGCTGCCCGCGTGCGCGCCACCGAGGCCGACACCGTGGTGCTGGGCTGCACGCACTACCCCTTGGTGGCCGGCCTGCTGGCCCAGCGCCTGCCCGGCCTGACCTTGCTGGACACCGCCGAAGCCGTGGCGCGCCGCCTGGCCCAGCTCACGGGCGATGCGGCTGAGCCACGCGACGCCGCGCCGGCGCTGCTGCAACTGTTCAGCACCGGTGAGCCAGCCGGCCTGCAACGCGCGGCCGACCAGTGGCTGGACTGGCCCTGCACCGCCCAGGCGCTGTCGCTGCCCGACCCGGCCTGAAACCCGCCGTGCCAAGCGGTGAAAGGGCTAGACTCAGCGCCCTTGCCACCCAGCGCGGGTGACGGAACAGGTAGACGTAGCGGACTTAAAATCCGCAGCCTTCGGGCGTACGGGTTCGATTCCCGTCCCGCGCACCAGCCGGTCTGGTCCATTCAATCGCCATGCACCTGCCAGCAGGCCTGAAACGCCTGCCGGATGTGCGCAATGGCCGTATCGCGGCGCCAGGCAAACTGGTTGCGGTAGGCCAGGCGGTCATCGGGCGCCGGGTTGGCGGCATCGTGATACAGGCGGTGGCTGCTTTCGCGGGCGTCGTCGTCCACGGCGATCTCGTTGTGGTGAGGCAGGCCGCCACGCATCGCAAAACCCGGTGTGCGGCGCAGCGCCTGCGGGATGAAGGTGAGGGCCTCGATCAGTGATGTGGGCCCACTGCCCTGGGTGTCGCCCTTTTGCGCATACCGGCCCGAGATGATCTGGCCCTGCCAGTACTGGGCGGCCTCGAGCGCCGTGCCGGCGTACACATGCGGGTTCAGGCTGAACGGGCCGGCGGCCAGATCAAACTGGCTGGCCGCGTCATAACGGATGGGCTGGGCCAGGCCAGCATCGGGTTGGGCCGGGTCATAGGGCTGCGCACGCCCTTCGGTGACCTGGGCGAAGTGCAGGTACGAGCTGTGGGCATAAAAATCGGCCAGGCCGTGGGCTGCGTAGGCAAAGTCATCCAGCCGGGCGTTGTTGGCGGCAAAGCTGGCCAGCCTGGCCTGCACCTGCGCCCAGCCTTCGGGGATGAAACCGTTGTCGAAGTGGTCGCGGCTGTCGTAGCCATGGGTGAACAGGTTGTCGATGTCATCGATCACCGGGCCCATGCCGGCAATGCGTCCGAAGTGCCGATCCAGGCCATCGAGCACGGGCTGCGGCGCCAGGCCGTCCAAGGCACTGTGCAGGATGGTGTGGTGCACCTGCCCGGCAAAGCGCGGATGAAAGCGCGTCCACTTGCGGCGGATGATCTGCTGGAAGGCGGCCTTGTCGCCCGGACCGTCCACCTGCCACAGATGATCGCGGTTGAAGACAAAGGCCGGCTGGTAGGCGATGGCGGCGGCGGCCGCGCCCGTGGCCGGGCGGCGCACCCTGCCTGCCGGCATGGCCGCCTTGGGCCGGTGACCGTCCAGGCGCAGGGGCTCCAGCACCAGCCAGTGGCCTGCTTCGCACTTGTACATCACCCACATGTGGTCAAAGCGCTGGGTGCCACCCTGGGCACCGTGCAGCACGATGCGCCCCAGCGCCACCCGCACGTTGTAACCGCTGATGCCCGATGCCAGCAGCAGCGATGCCAGCAGGAAGGCGATGTCTTCGCAATCGCCCGATTTGAGCGACAGGGTTTCGTCCGGAAACTGCCAGGGGTCGTGCCCGTCGGTGGGCTTGTAACGGATGGTGGCCGCCACATAGGCCGCAATCAGGTGGGCGCGCATGTCGAAATCACCGGCCTGGCGGCGGCCCATGGCGCTCAGATCCAGGCCAGCTTGCTGGCTGAAGTGGCGGGGCAGGTCCTGGGCCAGGGCCCGCTTGGTGACGGCGTTGTTCTCGCTGACCAGAAACTCGCGCACGTCGATGTCATAGCCCCGGCCTCTGGTGCGGCCAATGGGCAGGCGCGATGAGGGCACCAGCGCATCGAAAACGATGTGGTCACCGTCCCAGTTGAATCGATCCAGGTTCAGCAGCTTGGGGGTGAACAGGCACATGGCAAATCTCCGGAGCGGTGGCTGCCACTGTAGGCGCAGCCCGGGCCAGCGCCATCGTGCAGGTGATGGACGCTGACCTTGCGGGTTGGGGCGTGGCCTTGGCCCTCACCCTAGCGCCCTGCTGCCTGCGCCGCCTGGCGAATGGCGGTGAGCGTGCTGCGGCTGGTGCTCACGTCGCTGCTCAGGCGAATGTGGATGAGCATGGGCGGGCCAGCCTGCAGAGCCTCTTTCATGGTGGCTTCAAAGTCGGCCGTGGCGTCCACGCGGGCTGCACGCCAGCCGAAGGCGCGGGCCATGGCGGCGAAGTCGGGGTTGTACAGGTCGCTGCCACTGACACGGCCCGGGTATTCGCGCTCCTGGTGCATGCGGATGGTGCCGTAGGTGCCGTTGTCCACCACGATGCAGATCAGGCGGCCTTCGCGCTGGACAGGCAGGTAACCGGTGGCGGTGGCCATCTCCTGGCCGGTCATCAGAAAGTCGCCATCACCGGCCACGTTGACCACGCAGCGCTGCGGCTGCAGCAAGGCGGCCGCCACCGCCGCCGGAAAGCCATAACCCATGGCCCCGCTGGTGGGCGCCAACTGGGTGCGGCCATGGTGCTGCAGGCCGGGGTAGCGCACATAACGGTGCAGCCAGCCGCTGTAGTTGCCGGCGCCATTGGTGTAGACGGTGTTCTCGGGTGCCAGGCGGGCCACGGTCTTCATCACCTGGGCCATGTCCAGGGGCTCGACGGGCTGGGCCACATGGTTGCCTTCGTAATCGGCATGGGCGGCGGCGGCCCAGTCGGCCCAGGGCACGGTGGTGGGTGCGGCCAGGCTTTCAAGGGCCTTGCCGGCGCAGGCCATCGACGACTGCACCATCAGGTCGGCCGCATACACCCGGCCCAGTTCTTCAGGGCCGGCGTGGATGTGCACCAGCTTTTGCGCCGCCACAGGCGGGGTGATCAGGGTGTAGCCGCCGGTGGTCATCTCGCCCAGGCGCACACCCAGGGCGATGATGAGGTCGGCGTCTTTCACGCGTTGAGCCAGTTTGGGGTTGATGCCGATGCCCACATCACCGGCATACAACGGGTGACGGTTGTCGAAGGTGTCCTGGAAGCGAAAACCGCAGCCCACCGGCAGTTGCCAGTTCTCAGCAAAGCGCTGCAGGGCACGCACCGATTCGGCGTCCCAGCCGCTGCCGCCGGCGATGACGAAGGGGCGCTGCGCCTGCAACAGCAGGCCGCGCAGATCACGCACGGCACCCGGCGCAGGCCAGGCGTGCGCGGGCTCAACGCGGGCCAGCACAGGCGCCTGCGTGGGCGTGGCCAGCATGTCTTCGGGCAGCACCAGCACCACCGGGCCGGGGCGGCCCTGCATGGCGGTGTGAAAGGCCCGGGCCAGGTACTCGGGCAGGCGGTCGGCGTCGTGCACCTCGCCCACCCATTTGGCCATGCCCAGGGTGCCGGGGCCAAACATCTGGCGGTAATCGACCTCTTGAAACGCTTCACGGTCGCGCTGGTCACTGGCCACCTGGCCGATCAGCAGCACCATCGGGGTTGAATCCTGAAAGGCCGTGTGCAGGCCGATGCTGGCATTGGTGGCACCCGGCCCGCGGGTGACGAAGCACACACCTGGCCGGCCGCTGAGTTTGCCCTGGGCCTCGGCCATGAAGGCGGCACCGCCCTCTTGCCGGCAGCCGATGAAGCGGATGTGCTCACGGTGCTGGTAAAAGCCATCGAGCACGGCCAGGTAACTTTCGCCGGGCACACCAAACACGGTGTCCACGCCCTGGGCGATCAAGGCTTCGACCAGGGCATGGCCGGCCAGGCGGGCGGCAGGGGCCGCTTGCGAAGGGTTGCGTGTGTTCATGCGATCACTTTATGCCACGGCCAAGGCCGACTTGCGGGCCGCGATGCCGCGCCCCACCCAGGCGGCCGAGGCCACGCCCACCACCAGGGCCGCCGCAGCCACGCCAAAAATGCCCGCAGCATGGCCACCGTCCATCATCCGGCCCAGCAGCGGCGCGGCCAGCGCAAAGCCCAGATCCAGCCCGGAATACACCGTGCCATACACACGGCCGGTGGCACCGGGCGGCGCAGCGCGCTTGATGAGCATGTCGCGCGAGGGGCCGGCCAGGCCAATGCCCAGGCCCGCCAGCGCAGTGATGGCCAACGCCGCCAGCCCGCCCAACACCTGGCTGCCCACCAACAGCAGCAGCAGCGCCGACAGCAGCAGGTTGGCGGCGATGATTTTTTCAAGGCGCTCGACGCGGGCCACCAGAAACCCGCCCATCACCATGCCCACCGCGCCACACAGCATGTAGCCCGTGACCACCAGCGAGGTGTAGGCCAGCGGCAAGCCGTACAGGCTTTGCAGCGCCGGGCTGGCAAAGCTTTGAATGCTGGACAAGGCCACCGTGGTCCAAAAGAAGAACGAAAAGCACAGCCACACCGACGGCAGCTTCAGGAAGGCCATGGCGTGCTCGGGGCGCGCAGGCGCCGCGCCCGCGGCGCTGGGGGCTGGCTTGACCGGCTCGGCGGCCCACTGGCCCAGGCGGTCGTCAATGGCCTGGCGGCCCCACAGCATCAGCAACAGCACGATGGCCGCGTACAGGGCCGCGCCCGCATAGGCCCAGCGCCAGTTGCCGGTGGCCGCCGTGATGCCGCCCAGCAGCAGCGGCGCCAGCGCCCAGCCCAGGTTGCCCGAAATGCCGTGCACCGAGAAGGCGTGGCCCAGGCGCGGTGCCGACACCCGCTTGTTCAGGATGGTGAAGTCGACCGGGTGGAACGGTGCATTGCCCAGCCCGGCCAGCGCGGCGGCCAGCATCAGGCCGGCATAACTGTGCGCGGTGGCCGCTGCCAGGGCCGCCGCCACAAAGCTGAACAGCGCGGCCAGCAAGACCGGGCGGGCACCCACCCGATCCACCAGAAACCCGGCACAGGCCTGGCCCACGCCCGAGATGATGAAAAACAGGCTGACCGCCAGCCCCAGCTGCGAATAACTGAGGCCGAATTCCTTGATCAGCACCGGAAACATCGGCGGCAGCAGCATGTGAAAAAAGTGCGACGTGCCGTGCGCCAGGCCGATCAGGCCTATCGTGCGGGCATCCTGCTGCAGCGGCGCAGCGCCGGTGGGTAAGGCGTTCATCACCCGATGTTAGGGGCCTGGGCGGCCACCGGCTGTAGCGGCCACGACAAGCCACTGTCGTCAAGAGGCTGCAGAAAGAGAAAGGGTTTGCCCGTGATGTAAGCAACGGTAGCGGCCCGCCTGGGAGGACGGTTTACGCAACTCAACATCAGGAAACGTCTGGCCGACATCGCGCTCCTACAGTGGCTGCACAGCAAAGCGGAGGGTAGGCATGCGATTCACCCGGTCTGACGACCCCGGCAGCCAGGCTTGGCCCAAGCCAGGCGTGGCCATGGACGGGTGGACGCCAGCTGGCCATTGGCCCACCGCATCAATGCCACGCCCGATGGGCCCGCACTGGGGTGCAGCCACGGCCACGGAATGCCTGGTGGACGAATCGGCTGCGCAGGTCATCCGCCAGCTGGGCGGCCAGCCGCCGCATGGGGCGGGTGAGGAAGCAGTGGCCCGCATCTGCCTGCTCGATCCTTCGCGCCTGTGGGCCAGCCAGGTGGTGCACGCCCTGGCACACCTGCACGGCAGCCAGCCCGAGCGCCTGGATCTGCGCGAGCGTGGCAGCCTGCGCACGCTGGCGGTCATCGAGCGCACACGCACGGCAGCCTTGGCCACACGCGGCCTGGGTGACGACGGCACACCACCGGTGCTGGTCAGCAGCCTGGCCTACGGGTTGGACCAACTGGCCAATGTGGTGGCCATGGCCGAGTGCAGCCACCTGAGCGCCGTGGTGGTGGGGGCGATGCGCAGCCATGCGCTGGACAACCTGCTGCAGGCCCTGCTGTCCGCCTCACGCAGCCCGATGTGGCGCTGCCCGCAGCTGCTGTTCATCCTGCCGCCGGCTGCCGCCGAGTTGGAGCACGGCATCCTGGCCCAACCCTGGCCGGCCAAGTTGCGCATCACCGTGGTGGCCGAAGCCCCCGACAGCCCACAGGCGGCCTGGCAATGCGTGCTGGATGCCTGGTGGGGCGTGACGGCCACCGATCTGGCGCTGTCCGCACCGGGCCCGGCCCAGGCCCATCCGCCTTCACCCTGGCGGCACCTGGCCAGCCTGGATGGTGTGCGCGCCAGCGCCCTGGTGCGCCTGGCCGATGGCCACCTGATCGAGCAGTGGCCAGACGCTGGCGAAGGCCACGCCGAGGCAGCCGATCTGGTTCACGATGCCCAGGTGCTGTGCCAAAGCCTGCTGGCGCATCAGTTGTCGGCCTACCGGCCCGAGCGCGCATGGGGCAAGGGCCAGGCCCCCGAAGAAATACTGGTCAGCCATGGCAGCAGCCAGGTCATGCTGCGACGCATCCCGGGCCAGCCCACCCTGGCCTGGGTGGCCCGGTTGGACGCGGATTTGGTCAACTTGACCACGATCAGGCGACTCTTGTCGGCGACAGGCCTTTACTAGCGCCCCGGCGCGGCTATGCTGCCGCACGATCTGGCTGGCTGGCCGTCCACGGGACGTCCAGCGGGCCTGCTGCCAGCCCCCAACCGCCCCGCCCCTGGAGCCTGCACGATGGATTTCACATCGGTTCACAACACCCACGAGAAGGCCGTGTTCGAAGCCGTGGCGGCGGCTGCATCGCAATACCCCGCCATCTCCGACAACGCCGACCTGCTGGCCGACGTGGCCTGCGTGGCCCTGAACCGCCTGACGCCCCACTACATCCGCCACACAGCCGACCTGGCGTTTTTCAGCACCGAAAAAGACCGCCTGGCCCGTCAGCGCAACCTGGCGGAATCGGTGCAATTTGCCTTTGAGTACGTGCAGGCTCGGCACGTCATGGCCGCAAGAAGATAGGCCCACCCCCGTAGAGCCTTCGGCTCTCCCCTCAAGGGGGCGGTCACCGGCGGCCTGGCGGAGCCAGATCCGCGGCGACCACTTGACCAACCTGAGCGCTTCGGGGAGTCAGTGCACAACTCTGCCGAACTCGAACTGGCCGTCTTTCACATCGACCGGGATCACGTCCTTGGGGCCGAAGCGGCCTTGCAGGATGAGCTTGGAGACCGGGTTCTCGATGCGGGACTGGATGGCGCGCTTCAAGGGGCGGGCACCGAAGACCGGATCGAAGCCGACCTTGGCGATTTCGCTCAGGGCTTCGTCGGAGACGTCCAGCTTCATGTCGAGCTTCTCCAGGCGCGATTCCAGCAGCTTCAGCTGGATCCGGGCGATGTCGCGGATATTGGCTTCGTCCAGCGCATGGAAGACCACGGTTTCGTCGATGCGGTTCAGGAACTCGGGGCGGAAGTGCTGCTTGACCTCGCCCCACACCGCTTCGCGGATGAGTTCGCTGTCTTGCCCGGCCATCTGCATGATCAGGTGTGAGCCCAGGTTGCTGGTCATCACGATCACGGTGTTCTTGAAATCCACGGTGCGACCCTGGCCGTCGGTCAGGCGGCCGTCGTCCAGCACCTGCAGCAGCACATTGAACACATCCGGGTGGGCTTTCTCCACCTCGTCGAGCAGCAGCACGCTGTAGGGCTTGCGGCGCACGGCTTCGGTCAGGGTGCCGCCTTCGTCGTAACCCACATAACCCGGGGGCGCGCCAATCAGGCGGCTGACGCTGTGCTTTTCCATGAACTCGCTCATGTCGACGCGGATCATGTGCTCTTCGCTGTCAAACAGAAAACCCGCCAGCGCCTTGCACAGCTCGGTCTTGCCCACGCCCGTGGGGCCCAGGAACAAGAAGCTGCCCAGCGGCCGATTGGGGTCGGACAGGCCGGCACGTGAGCGGCGGATGGCGTCGCTGACGGCCACGATGGCCTCACTTTGCCCCACCACGCGCTGGTGCAACTTGTCTTCCATCTGCAGCAGCTTGTCACGCTCGCCCTGCATCAGCTTGGACACCGGGATGCCCGTGGCGCGCGACACCACCTCGGCGATTTCTTCAGCGCCCACCATGGTGCGCAGCAGTTGCGGGCCACCCGTGCCGTCCTTGGCACCCTTGGCCTTGCCGCTTTCCTTGTCTTGCGCTTCCTTGAGCTTTTTCTCCAGCTCGGGCAGGCGGCCGTACTGCAGCTCGGCCACCTTGTTGAAATCGCCCTTGCGCTTCCATTCCTCGATCTGGAACTTGGTCTGCTCGATCTGCTCCTTCACCTGGGCGCTGCCCTGGGCGGTGGCTTTTTCGGCCTTCCAGATTTCTTCCAGGTCGGCGTATTCACGCTGCAGCTTGACGATCTCTTCCTCGATCAAGGCCAAGCGGCGCTGCGAGCCTTCGTCGGCCTCTTTTTTCATGGCCTCGCGCTCGATCTTCAGCTGAATCAGGCGGCGGTCGAGCTTGTCCATCACCTCGGGCTTGCTGTCGATCTCGATCTTGATCTTGGCCGCAGCCTCGTCGATCAGATCGATGGCCTTGTCGGGCAGGAAACGGTCGGTGATGTAACGATGGCTCAGCTCGGCCGCGGCCACGATGGCCGGGTCGGTGATCTCGACGCCATGGTGCACCTCGTATTTTTCCTGTAGGCCGCGCAGGATGGCGATGGTGGCCTCGACGCTGGGTTCATCAACCAGCACCTTCTGGAAACGGCGCTCCAGCGCGGCGTCTTTCTCGACGTACTTGCGGTATTCGTCCAGCGTGGTGGCACCGATGCAATGCAGCTCGCCACGCGCCAGCGCGGGCTTGAGCATGTTGCCGGCGTCCATGGCGCCTTCGGCCTTGCCGGCGCCCACCATGGTGTGCAGCTCGTCGATGAACAAAATGATGCGGCCTTCGTCGGCGGCCACTTCTTTCAGCACGGCCTTGAGGCGCTCTTCAAATTCGCCCCGGTATTTGGCACCGGCCAGCAGGCCCGCCATGTCCAGCACCAGCACGCGCTTGTCGCGCAGGGTGTCGGGCACTTCGCCGGCCACGATGCGCTGGGCCAGGCCTTCAACAATGGCCGTCTTGCCCACGCCGGGCTCGCCGATCAGCACGGGGTTGTTCTTGCTGCGACGCTGCAGCACCTGGATGGCACGGCGGATTTCATCGTCGCGGCCGATCACCGGATCAAGCTTGCCTTGCCGGGCCCGCTCGGTCAGATCCAGGGTGTATTTCTTGAGCGCTTCGCGCTGGCCTTCGGCCTCGGCCGAATCCACCGTGGCACCGCCCCGCACCGCCGTGATGGCGGCCTCGAGCGCCTTGCGGCTCAGGCCGTGGCCGCGCACGATGCCACCGATGTCGGATTTGCTGTCGGCCAGCGCCAGCAGGAACATTTCGCTGGCAATGAACTGGTCACCACGCTGGGTGGCCTCCTTGTCGGCCTGTTGCAGCAGTTGCACCAGGTCACGCCCGGCCTGCACCTGACCGCCGCCCTGCACACTGGGCAGGCCGTTGATGGCCAAATCCATGGCCGATTTGAGCGCGGCGGTGTTGGCACCGGCCCGGTCGAGCAGGGCCTTGGGGCCATCGGGCTGGGCCAGCATCGCGGCCAGCACATGGCTGGGTTCGATGTAGGGGTTGTCGCGGGCCACGGCCAGGCTCTGTGCCTCGGCCAGAGCTTGCTGGAACGCGGTGGTGAGTTTGTCGAGTCGCATGGCAGAAGTCCTTTCGGTTGAAGCGGACATGAGGCCCTGCCCGCCCATTTCAAGGGCCGTCAGGCACCACCGGCCGCAAGCTTGCGCCAGATCAAGCCGGTGCGCGCACCTAAAATCAGACCGTGAACATCCACCAAATGCAAGTGCGTTACCAGCCCCTGGCTGACCGGGTGCTGTGGCAGCTGACCACCCACGGCGGCGAGCTGTTTGGGGTGTGGCTCACCCGGCGCATGCTGGCCCAGCTGTGGGCGCCCCTGCAGCAGTTGGTGGCCCAATCCAGCGTGGGCGTGGCAGCCCGGCCGGTGGCGTCGGTGCTGCCTGAGGCCCGCGACATGCTGGCCCAGGCGGTGCGCGAACGGCCCCTGCCCAACGCCGAGTTTGGCCAACCTTTCCAGGCTGCGGCCAAGGCCCAACCCCTGGGCCCCGAGCCCCTGCTGCCCGAAGCCGTTGACATCGGGCCCCTGCCCACCGGACGCGGCATCCAGCTGCGGGTGCGTGAACAAGGCGGCCGCCAGCTCAGCCTGCAGATGGCCGAAGACCTTTCCACCGCGCTGGTACGCCTGATGGAGCAGGCCCTGGCCGAATCAGGCTGGGGCATTGCCGTCGCGCCAACGCAGGCCGCCCAAGCCCCCACCAGGCACTGATTGACGCCCCGCTGGTCGAGCGCGTTATATTGTTTCTGCGCCGCCCGACCAAGCCGGGCACAGACCATGTGACCGATGACGTGGCCAGGGCAGCGGCTGCATCGACCACCACGGGAGTGACCACCATGCGCAAGTTTTTCCGGACGGCCATGTGCCTGTTTCTCGCACTGGCCGTCAGTGCGTTCGCCGATGAAGCGCCCAAGCCGGCGACGCCGATAGAGGCCTTGTTCCAGAATCCGGCGACGGGCGTGGTGCGGCTTTCACCGTCGGGCAAGAGACTGGCTTTCACCACAGGCCGAGGGCGTGACTTTGTGGGCCTGGCAGTGATGGAACTCGAAGGCCCGGGGCGCGTGCATTGGGCAGCCCGTTTCAATGACGCGGACATCGATCACTTCGAATGGGTGGGTGATGAGCGTCTGGTGTTCACCGCAACCGACCTCAATGAAGGCAGTGCAGCCGGCTACAGCCGTGCTCCCGGGCTGTATTCGGTGAAAGCCAATGGCGACGACTATGAACAGTGGGTGCTGCGGCTGAAACCCCTGGTGCGCGACGGCGGCCAACGCAACCGCGCACTCGAATGGAACCACACGCTGCTGAGAACCTTTGCCAACCATCCCGAGGAAGTGATTCTCGGCAAACTGGAATTTGCAGACGGTGAACTGACCAACGTCAAGCCGCTGTGGCTCAACATCGTGACCGGACGCCAGCGCGCCATCGATGTGCAGGGCGCCCCGGATCACGTCTGGGAGTGGATCTTCAACCCGGATGGCCTGCCCGTGGCGGCCGTCACCTTGCATCAAGACCGGCAAGCGGTGTATTGGCGTGATTCGGCCGCATCGCCGTGGCGCAAACTGGCCGAGTCGGCACGCGGGCAATTGCCATTCAAGCCTGAAGCCGTGGACCGCCAGGGCAAGTTGTACGTCACCCGCCACACGGGCGAGGGCCGCTGGCTGGCATTCACCACCTTCGATTTCAAGCTGGGTGCGCCTGCCACCGACGACATCGTCAGGGCGCCGGGCTTCGACATTCATCCACGTCTGGTGCTGGATGAAAAAAGCCAGGATCTGCTGGGCCTGCACATCGAGACCGACGCCGCATCATCGGTCTGGTTCGATCCACAACGCCGGCAATTGCAGCAACGGGTGGACAAGCTGATGCCCGCATGGATCAACCGCATCGACTGCCGGCGCTGTGGCCAGGCGGATCAAGTGGTTCTGGTGACCTCGTTCTCGCCCAAGGATCCGGGGCGCATGTGGCTGTTCTCACCCGACAAGGAAGGCATCGACGCCATCCGGCAACTCAGTGTCTTCATGCCCGAGATCGAATCGGACAGCATGGTGACCAAGTCATTTGAACGCATCAAGGCGCGCGACGGCCTGGACCTGCCGGTGTGGATATCTCTGCCCAAGTCGGCCCGGAACGGCCCGTTGCCGCCAGCGGTGGTGCTTGTTCATGGCGGGCCCTGGGTCAGGGGTGGGCACTGGACATGGGATCCCATGGTGCAGTTCCTGGCGTCCAGGGGTTATGCCGTGATCGAGCCCGAATTTCGAGGCAGCCTGGGATATGGCGAGCGCCATGAATTGGCCGGCAACAAGCAATGGGGTCTGGCCATGCAAGATGATGTGACCGATGCCTTGCGTTGGGCACAGGCGCAAAAATTGGTGGGGTCACAAGCCTGCATCATGGGCGCCAGTTATGGTGGCTATGCCGTGCTCATGGGTCTGATCAAGGATCCCGACCTTTACCGTTGCGGCATCGAATGGGTGGGTGTGTCCGACCTTGAGTTGCTTGTCAAAGGCTCCAAGTGGATCCAGGACGACGTCTCAGATTCAAGCCGCCGGTATGAGTTGCCCGAGCGCGTGGGCCGCCTGCCTCAAGACGCAGAACTGATCCGCGCCAACAATCCGGTGTTGCTGGCCAGCAAGCTGAAGGCGCCACTGCTGATGGCCTACGGGGCCAAGGACATGCGCGTACCGCTTGAGCACGGCGAACGCATGCGCGATGCGCTGCAAAAGGCCGGTCGAGACCCTGAATGGATCGTCTACCCTGACGAGGGTCACGGTTGGGGTCTGGTCAAGAATCGCATCGATTTTGCCAAGCGGGTCGAGCGATTCCTGTCGCAGCACCTGCCAGTTCAAGCGCGGCCCTGAGCCCGGCAGGCCCCGGTCCGGCGATCAGCCGGGTTCGGCCTGAAATCGCGCACGCAGTTGGGCCTTTTGTACTTTGCCCAGCGCGGTGCGCGGCAGGGCGTCGACCACCACGATGCGGCGCGGGTGCTTGTAGCGGGCCAGCCGCTGCGCAAAGTGCTCACGCAAGGCGTCCAGATCGGGTGCCGAGCCGGGCTGCACCTGCAAGACCAGCACCGGCACCTCGCCCCAGCGGGCATCGGGCAATCCCACCACGGCCACCTCGATCACGCCCGGCCAGCCCACCACCAGGTTCTCGATCTCGGCGGGGTAGATGTTTTCGCCGCCCGAGATGATCATGTCCTTGCTGCGGCCCACCACGGTGAGGGCGCCCTGCGCATCGGCACGGGCCAGGTCACCTGTTGCAAACCAGCCGTTTTCAAAGCCTGTTCCGGCGGGCAGGCGGTGGTAGCCCCGCATCAGGTTGGGCGCCTTCAGCTGGATCTCGCCCACCTCGCCGGCTGCCACCGGCTGGCCGTTGGCGTCGGCCAGTTGCACCTGCACACCCGGCGCCGGCCAGCCCACCTGACCCACATGGGCCAGGGCCTGATCGGGGCCCAACGCGATCGAGAACGGGCCTGTTTCGGTGCTGCCATACACCTGGGCCATGGGCACACCCCGTGCATGGAAGGCCTGGATCTGCTCGACGGGCACGATGGACGAGCCACTGTTGAGAAAACGCAGGCTGGACAGATCCGCCGACGGCCAACCGGGGTGGGTGATCAGCGCCTGCATCACCGCTGGCACCAACAGGCTGGTGCTGGGCCGCCAGGCGGCCACATCTGCCAGCCAGGCGGCCGGATCAAAGCGCGCATGCAGGGCCACCTGTGCGCCCACAGCCAGGGCCGGCAACACCTGGATGCACAGCCCGCCCACATGAAACAGCGGCAGCACCGCCAGCACGCGGTCGTCGGCCGTCAGGCCTTGCACCGCCAGCGCGGCGTCGATGTTGGCCACCATGCCGGCCTGGGTGTGCATGGCGCCCTTGGGCTCGCCGGTGGTGCCCGAGGTGTAGACCAGCATCACATCACCCGGCCGGGCCTGGCCTGTGGTGCCACCACCGTCGTCCACGGGCAGTTGCACCTGCGCCCGCACCTGCTCGGCCAGTGCCAGCAGTTCGGGCGTGCCAAACAGCGCAGCCAGGCCAGCATGGCGGGCGATGGCCGCCAGTTCGGGCGCGGCCAGGCGCCAGTTCAGGGGCACCCACACCGCCCCCAGGCGGGCACAGGCCAGCAGGGCTGCCAGCATCTGCGCGGTGTTGTGGCCCAGCCAGCCGATGCGCGCACCGGGCTGCAGGCCCTGCGCCGCCCAGTCTTGTGCGGTGGCATCGGCCAGGGCCAGCAAGTCGGCATAGGCCCAATCGCGCTCGGCCGTGTGCAAGGCGACGGCGTCAGGCGTGCGCCGCGCCTGCGCGGCCAGGCGTTCGTACAGGGGCGCGGGCGCCTGCGCAAGGGCCAGGGCAGGCTCAGTCAATCGCTTCGTCCTTTTCGCCGGCTTCGTACAGGCATTCACGGCCCAGGCGGTCCATGCACAACTCGGCTGTCCAGGGCAGCATCAGGCTGCCGCAGCGGCTGTCGCGGTACAGGCGCTCCAGTGGCAGGCTCTTGAGCATGCTTTGCCCACCACAGGTGCGGATCGCCAGCCGGCACAGGTCGTTGGCGTTCTCCATGATGGTGAAGTGGGCCGCATACAGGCGCATGCGGGTGTCCTTGTCGGGGTCGATGCGGGCATCACGGGCGTTTTGCAAGAACAGCGCACGCGTGGCTTCGAGCTTGATGCGCATCTCGGCCACCGCGTACTGCTTGGTGGGATACATGCGGCGCTTGACGGGCGGCATGCCCGGCACCTCGGCGCGCAGGTATTGCACGGTGAAGTCATAAGCGGCTTGTGCCACGCCCATGTAGGTGGGCGACAGTGTGGCAAACATGTGCGGGTAACGGCTGGCCGCCTGAAAGTACAGGCCCTCGGGCATCAGCCGTGCACTCTCGGGCACGAACACATCCTTGAAGATCAGGTTGCGGCTGACGGTGCCGCGCATGCCCAGCGGGTCCCAATCGCCCACCACGGTCACGCCCGGGTCATCGGCGGGCACGGCCAGGTACATCGAATCCCGCCGCGAGCCACCGCCCAGCTTGTCGGGCAACTCGAGCGTGCACAGCACGCCATACGTATCGGCGGCACCGGCCAACGAGGCAAAGATCTTCTTGCCACTGACCACATAACCGCCCTCCACCTTGCGGGCCACCGTGCCCCAGGGCGCGGCACCGGCCGCAGCAGCACCGCCTTCGGAGAAAGGCTGGGCGTACACCTTGCCTTCGTTCACGATGCGGCCAAAGTGCAGGGCGCGGTTGCGCTCGTGGTCAGCGCGCTGCTCGGGTGTCATGTCCAGCGCGTCGGCAATCTCGCCAGCCCACATGCACGAGCACACATGCATGTTGAAGCTCAAGGCCGTGGCCCCGCACCAGCGGCCGATCTCAGCGGCCACCATCACATAGGTGGCAAAGTCGGCACCCAGGCCGCCGTAGGCGGTGGGCACGCAGATGCCCAGCAGGCCGCTGCGCCGCAGGTCGTCGTAGTTCTCGAACGGGAAGCTGGCTTCGCGGTCATAACGCTCAGCCCGAGCGGCCCAGGTGGGGCCCAGCTCGGCCACACGAGCAATCAGATCACGCTGCAATGGCGTGAGCGTGGCCGGGTTGCCGGCAATGTGCGAGGGTTGGTAGCGCGTTGGGGTGGGGGTGCTCATGGGGGTCTCGATCAGTCAACGCAAAGGGGTCAAAAACGCCAGCAGCGCCTGGTTGAAGTGCTGCGGCAGCTCCATGTTCAGCAGGTGGCCGGCACCGGGCACGATGGCCAGTTGCGCACCGGTGATGCGCTCGGCCATGCGCCGGGCCACCTCGGGCGCGGCGGTGCGGTCGTGTTCGCCGGTGATCACCAGCGCGGGCACGGCGATGGCAGGCAGCATGGCGCGCCGGTCAAAGGCCACCAGGGCCGACACCGCACTTCGGTAGGTGGCTTCGGGCACCTGGCTCATCAAGCCCTGGGCCGCCGCCCTGGCGGCATCGGGGCAGGCGGGCCCCACCATGCTGGGCACCAGCTGTGCCGCCAAACCGGCCATGCCCAGGCCCGCATCCAGGGGCGCAAAGCGCGATTGCAGAAACTGCTGCTGCCAGTCGCCATCAGGTTTGCCAAAGGCCGGCGACGTGCCCGCCAGCACCAGGCCCGCCACTCGATCAGGGCAGGTGGCAACCACCTCTTGGGCGACCATGCCACCCATGCTGTGGCCCACCAGCACGGCGGGCCCCAGGCCTAGGTGATCGATCAGGGCCACCACCGAGGCAGCCATGCCGGCCAGGGTGTAGGGATCGATGCGGGGCGACAGTCCATAACCCTGAAAATCAGCGGCCACCGCCTGCCAGCCTGCCTGGCCCAAGGCGGCTCCGGTGCCCGACACGGCATCGTCCCAAGCCAGGCGGCCACCGCCCACGCCATGCAACATCACCACGGGCCGGCCGGTGCTGCCCCAGCGCAGATGGGCCAGCGGCGCCTGGGTGACCAGTTGCCCGGTGCTCACAACAGCACTCCGTCCTGCACCACCGCCTGCTCGTCCAGCTTGACCGTGCAGCCGCGCATGGGCAGGTCAAAGTGGCCCAGCGTGTGGCGCCCGGCCACCTCGTTGGCACCAGTGCTGTACAGGAAATTGCCGGCAAAGGCGCGCAGCTCGGTGCCGTTGAAATCGGCCTTGTCGTAGAAGGTCATGGCGTCCCAGCGGGCACGGCGGTTCAGGCCCCAGCCCACGTGCGACACGGCGTAGGCCGAGCGATCACCCCAGGCCTCGAAGTAGCCGCGCATCAGGTCGGCATCCACGCTGCGGCCTTCGATGGCCACCACATGGTCGTCCTCGATCTGCAGCGTCACCGCATCGGTCAGATAACGTTTGAAAGTGAGGTTCACATCGCCAGGGGCCAGCACCAGGCGGCCATTGACCGAGCCAGCCGCCGGAAAGGCCAGCACCAGGCCGGCAGGCCAATGGCTGAGTGAACCCGGCTTGGCGGTGAAGCCCCAGACGCCACCCACCCGGGCTCCGGCCAGGCTGATGCGCAGATCACTGCCCGCTTGCGAGCTGACATGCATGCTGCGGGCGCCCTTGAGCCGCCGCATGGCATCACGCACGCCGGCCTCATCTTCGGCGCGGGGCACCGTGCGCTCGAGGATCTCGGGGTGCTCGTTGCTGATGGCCAGCACGCGCGCACCGCCACGCAGGATCTCGGGCAACTCAACCGCGTGCTGCAGGCCCTCTACCGTGCAGTCGGCCACGAACACACTGCCAGCCAGCGCCGCCACCACCGGTTGCAGGCGGCCAATGGCATCGGACGCACCGGTTGAGCGCACCGGCACCGGTGCCGTTTGCACCGGCGTGGGCAGCACCACATGAAACCAACGCGCGCCCAAGCGGGCCAGGGCCAGTTCACTGAGCTGCACCAGGCTGGGCCGCGACTGGGTTTCAGACAGCACGGCGCACACATCGCCGGGCTGCACCCCACACAGGCGAAACACCTCACAAAAGGTGTCGATCCACTTGGCTTCGATTCGGCTAGAGCCCATCACAAGATTTCTCCGAGCATGCGGTAGTGGCCGCCCTGAAACAGCAAGGGCGCCACCGACAGATCAGCCAGGCGCAAGACCTGGCCGATGAACAGGATGTGGTCGCCCGCGTCGTGGCGCGCCACCTGTGCGCACTCGAACACCGCCGCGCTGCCACCCAGCACCGGCAGGCCGTGCAGACCATCGGCCCAGGCGCCTTCGGCAAACTTGTCGGGCACGGGGCTGGCAAAGCGGCGCGACAGATCAACCTGGGTTTCGGCCAGCACATTGACGGCAAAGTGCCCGGCGGCCTCGAAGGCGGGCAGGCTGGGGCTTTGCTTGCGCAGCGACCACAGCACCAGGGGCGGCGTGAGCGACAGCGACGAAAACGAATTGGCCGTCAGGCCCACCAGCGCACCCTGCGCATCGCGGCAGGTGATGATGGTGACGCCCGTGGCAAACCGGCCCAGCGCAGCCCGCAGGGCCTGCGGCGTGGGCGGCTCGGGCAAATCGGGCACGGCAGGCAGATCGGGCATGGTCATCGTCCCTGTAATGTATGAAAATTCATTGATCTTGGGCAAGAGGGGCTGCCCGCCCCACCTCAGCATGCCACCGCGTTTTGTTCACCGCCACCTGCCCTACCTGCTGGCCCGCGCCAGCCATGCCCTGTGGCGCGGCTTTGAGCCCCAGCTGCGCGCAGCCGGCATCAACTCACTCGAATGGCGCATCCTGGCCACCCTGTCCGACAGCCCGCCCCTGGCCGTGGGCCGCCTGGCGCTGGAGGTGCTGGCCAAGCAACCCACCGTCACCAAGACCCTGGATCGCCTGGAAGCCCAAGGCTGGCTGCAGCGCGTGGCCGATGACCGCGACGGACGCCGCGCCCAGGTGCAGCTCACGCCCCAGGGCCAGCACAAGGTGGCCCCGCTGCTGCAAGCCGCCCAGGCCCACGAGCGCGAACGGCTGCGCGCCCTGGGCGTGCCCGAAGCCGAGCAGGCGGGCCTGCAAGACTGGCTGCTGGCCCTGTTGCAGCGGCACGATCAATCACCGACCTGAGCGTCACCGGGCGGCCACACATTCAGGCCGGGCCCGGGGCGCCGCTAATCCAGCGCCGCAGGCTCGTCATCGCCGTGCCGCTCGGGCTCGGCGGTGAGCAGGATTTCGCCCAGCACCGAGGTGGCATAAGTGCCGGCGGGCAAGGTGAGGGTGAGCAAGAGCTGATCGGCCTGCAGCCACTGCCAGGCCATGTCCGAAGGGCGTGCAACCAGGGCTCGGCGCTGTTGATCGAGCCCGGCATGCTCCATGCCGTCGCACAAGGTGGCATGGCGTGCTGCCACCCCGTTCTCCAGCGCCTGGGCCTCGTCGGTGGTGCTCACGCGGCCCCGCCCCCACAGTGGCCCGGTGGGCAGGCCGGCCTCGTCCATCACGTCGCCGGGCAGCGTCTGGCCCCACAACCCTTGCCGGATGCGCAGGGCCAGCACCTCGTTGAACACAAACGAGCGCACCGCCGACAGGTAGATGCCTTTTTTCTTGGGGTTGCGCACGCGGATCTCGCGCGCCAGCATCGCCCGGCCCTGCTCGACATTGCCGCCATCGTGGCCAAAGCGTTGGGCGCCGAAATAGTTGGGCACACCCTGCGCCGCCACCGCCTGCAGATTGGCCTCGATCGCCTGGCGCTCACCGCTCACGTCACGCAGCACGATGCGAAACCGGTTGCCCTGTAGATCACCGGGCCGCAGTTTCCTGGTGTGCCGGCTTTGCGCCAGCACCTTGAATTCCGGGTGCTGCAGGCAGGTCAGGTCGGGCGTCTCGCCCTTGGGCAAATAGATGCTGAACCACTGGCGGGTGATGGCGTAGCGATCCTTCAGGCCGGCATAACCCACATCACGCGCCTGCACGCCGGCAGCATCGGCCACCTGCTGGGCAACGAAGGCCGTGTTGGCACCGTTCTTTTCCACGTCCAGCCAAAGGTGCTCGCCTTCACCGCAGGGCAATTGCAGTGGCACTTCGGTGACGATGAAGTCCTCATTCAGACGTTTGAGGGTGGCACTGGCGCCGCTGGCCGGATAAGCCTGGGGCCACGCAGGCAGGCAGGTGTAGGAAGGGTTGGTCATGTGCAGCCGGTGGCGGCCGGAAAGTGTTGGCCGATACGGCCATGAATGAAGGCAGCAAGCCTGCCAAGGCCCCGGCTTCAGCGCCAGACCATGCGCGCCAGCGTGAAACCCGCTGCCGTGCAGGCCAGGGCGCCCAACAGATGCGCCGCGCTGTGCAGCAGGGCCAGGCCCCAGTCGCCGCGTTGCACCAGGCCCAGGGATTCGGCAGAGAACGATGAAAACGTGGTGAAGCCACCCAGGAACCCCGTGACCAGCAGCAGCCGCAGCAGTTCATCGGGGGTGCGCGCAAACCACACCATGGCCACGCCGATCAGGCCACCGCCCAGGCAGTTGACCAGCAGGGTGCCCAGCGGAAACCCCGCCCACAGTCCATTGAAGGCCAGGCCCGCGCCCCAACGCGCCAGGGCGCCCACTGCAGCACCCACCGCTACCGCGCCTGCCTGCATGGCCATGGTCATGATTGGGCTCGCCTCAAGAGTTGTGGGACACCAGCCCCCAGCGGGCCAGCGCCTGGTCATCGGCCACGCGGGCGTCCACCCAACGGGCGCCATCGGGCGTGGTTTCCTTCTTCCAGAACGGGGCCTGGGTCTTCAGGTAGTCCATCAGGAATTCGCAGCCCTTGAACGATTCACCCCGGTGGGCCGAACTGACAGCCACCAGCACGATCTGATCGAGCGGCTGCAGCAGACCCACGCGGTGGATCACCACGGCGCGGCGCAGGTCAAAACGGGCCATCGCCTCGTCGATCATGGCCTCGATGGCGCGCTCGGTCATGCCCGGGTAGTGCTCCAGTTCCATCGCGCTGATGGCGCCGGGCTGGCCGCTGTTGCGGTCACGCACGGTGCCCACGAAGCTGGTGACCGCCCCCACGCCGCCATCGTTGGCGCGCAAGGCCGCCACCTCGGTGGACAGATCAAAATCGGCCGTCTGGATACGAACGCGTGGCAAGGTTTGCATGGCGCGCGATTCTCGCACCGCTACAATCTGCGCCCATGCTTATCACCCTGATTCCGGCTTTGTCTGCGCAACCCGCGCAGGCCGCTGCGTGGGCGGGTGCCAGCAAATCGAAAAAACAGTTGCTCGTCTGACCGGGGCGGCTGTTCCGGCGCCAGACGAGCGACGGAACAGACGGCGAGCCCCCAGCCCGCCAGGGTCTGCCCAGCTGTCACCACGGCCTTGCACCCCACTGCCCTTCCCCGCTTGTCTGCCTGCACCGGTTCTTCAACAGGTTGAGGTGGAGATCGTTTGTGACTTTGGCTTTTGACGGGATCTGGGTGCCCTTGATCACCCCTTTCAGCCACGACGGTGGCGTAGTGGATCACGCTGCACTGGCGCGCTTGACGGGCCACCTGGCCCAGCAAAGCGTGGCGGGTTTCATGCCTTGCGGCAGCACCGGCGAAGCCGCCATGCTCGACGCCGACGAGCAGGAGGCCGTGCTGGCCACCGTGCTGGCAGCGGCCCGGGGCAAGCCGGTGATCATGGGGCTGTCAGGCACCCGCGCCAGCCAGGTGGCGCAGCGCGCACAGGCCTTGGCGCAACGCCATGCGGTGTCGGGCTGGCTGCTGACGGCACCGGGTTATGTGAAGCCCACGCAAGCGGGCATCGTGCAGCACTTTCACACCGTGGCCGATGCCACCGACCTGCCCATCGTGGCCTACGACATCCCGGGCCGTACCGGCGTGCGCATCCAGCCGGCCACCCTGCTGGCCCTGGCCGATCACCCGCGCATCCGGGCGGTGAAGGATTGCAGCGGCGACCGCGACGCGGCCGAGCAGGTGCTGGCCGATGGCCGCCTGGCCTGGCTGGGCGGCAACGATGACGAGATGTTTGACCAGCTGGCCCGGGGAGCCTGCGGTGCGATTGCGGCCAGCGCCCACCTGGCCACAGCCGGCTTTGCACAGCTGTGCCGCGCCATGAGCCGGCAATCGCTGGTTGAGGCCCGGCTGCTGTGGCGCCAATTGCGCCCCATCACGCAGGCCGCGTTCGGCCAGCCCAACCCGATGGTCATCAAGGGTGCGCTGGCCCGCCAGGGCTGGATCGAGAACCTGCTGCGTGAACCCTTGCACCCGGCTGATGACGCCACCGTGCAGGCCCTGCTGGCGGCCGAAGCTGCCGCCCTGCTCAGCCCCCGGTAACCGGCGGAAAGAAGGCCACCTCGGCGCCGGCAGGCACCGAGGTGGCTTCGTCGGCCATCACCTGGTTGAGTGCACAGCGCAAGGCCCGGCCGCGCGCCAGCGCCTGCGCATGCGCCGGGCTGCTGGCGATCAGGGTGTCACGCAGACTGCCCAGCGTGGTGCCCGGTGTGATGCCCAGGGTTTCAGACGCGCCCAGCGCTTCACGCAGCGAGGCAAAGTAGCGGATCGTGATGGTGTGGGCCATGGCGCTTCAGGCTCCGATCAGCGATGACAGCAACAGCAGGCGCACCGTGTCGCCCCGCTTGATCACCTGGCTGGACGGGTTGTCGATCAGGCCATCGGCCCACACGGCCGAGGTCAGCACGCCCGAGCTTTGATTGGAGAACAGATCCACCCCACCCTGGGCATTGAGCCGTGCCCGCAGAAACTCGCGGCGCTTGTCGGGTTTGGGCCAGTCAAAATCGGCCCGCACCTGCACCGCAGCGGGCATGGCGTCGGGGCAGCCCTGCATGGCGCGCAGCACCGGGGCCACCGCCAGCAGGAAGGTCACAAAGCTGGACACCGGGTTGCCCGGCAAGCCCATGAACACAGCCTGCCCGCCTTCAGTGGCCGGGCGCCGGACCGCGCCGTACACCAGCGGCTTGCCCGGTTTCATGGCCACCTGGCAGGCCTGCAGCCAGCCTTCGGCCTGCACCGCAGGCTTGATGTGGTCTTCTTCGCCCACCGACACGCCGCCCGAGGTGAGGATCAGGTCGTGCCCCTGCGCAGCCTGGCGAAGCGCGGCACGGGTGGCTTCGAGTTGATCGGGCACGATGCCCAGGTCGGTAACCTCGCAGCCCGCAGCCTGCAGCAGGCCGCGCAAGGTGAAACGATTGCTGTTGTAGATGGCACCGGGTTTGAGCGGCTCACCGGGCATCACCAGTTCATCGCCGGTTGAAAACACCGCCACCCGCGGCTTGCGGCACACATGCAGCCGGGCGGCACCCACCGTGGCCGCCAGGCCCAGTGCCTGCGGCGACAAACGCTGGCCAATTGCCAACACCTGGGCGCCCTGCATCACGTCTTCGCCACGCCGGCGCACCCATTGCCCGGCCTGCGGCACGACCTGCACACGCACCTGGCCCAGGCCCTCGCCGGGCAAGGCTTCGCACTGCTCTTGCATCACCACCGCATCGGCACCCGGGGGCACCTGCGCCCCCGTGAAGATGCGCGCGGCCGTGCCGACTGCCAGCGGCTGGCCCACCACGCCAGCCGGAATGCGTTGGCTGACGGGCAGCACCGTGCCAGCCACCGGCACATCGGCGGCCAGCATGGCATAACCATCCATCGACGTGTTGTCGGCCGGAGGCACATCCAGGCTGGAGACCACGGCCTGCGCCAGCACCCGGCCCAGCGCGTCAAAGGTGTTCACGCTCTCGGTGTCGGTGATCGCGTGTTCACGCGCCAGGGCCACCAGGCGTTGCAACACCTCGTCCAGGCTGAGCAAGGCGGGGCGGGCGGAGTCAGTGGCCATGGTGAGGAGGCTTGTAGTCAAAACGCTCGGCTTGCGCCAGCAGAAAGTCGGCCAGGGTCGCCACGTCGCTCATGTCGATCACCGGCACCTGGGCTGCAGCCGGCAATGCTGCCGGATCATCGGTGGCCACGGCCACCACATGGGCATCGCTGGGGTACAACGGTGCCTGGCCCAATGCCGCCCGCCACACCTCGACCTTGGCCATGGGCTCGTGCTTGAAGCCTTCCACCAGCACCCAGTCGCAAGGCGACAACTCGGCCAGCAGCGCATGCACATCCGGCCTGCCGGGCGCGTCGTATTCGCGCAGCAGGGCCAGCCGGTGATCGGAGGCCAGCAACACCTCGGTGGCGCCGGCCTCGCGGTGGCGGTAACTGTCCTTGCCGGGCTGGTCGATGTCAAAGCGCTTGTGCGCATGCTTGATCACCGACACACGCAGGCCACGCGCCTTGAGCAGGCCGATCAGGCGCTCCAGCACCGTGGTCTTGCCCACGCCGGAAGCGCCGCACAGGCCCACCACCTTCATGGCACTGCCCGCGCCCGCATCAGGCAGCGCAATGCTGCTCGATGTAGGCCTTGACGCGGCCCGCGTCCACCGGCATCACGGTGTAACGCTTGGGCAGGGCTTCGATGCCATCGAGGTTGGCCGGGCGCACCGGCTGGCGGCCCAGGGCTTCTTCGATGGTGGCGGCAAACTTGGCCGGCAGCGCGGTTTCCAGCACCAGCATGGGCACACCGGCCTGCAGGTGCTCGCGCGCCACCTTCAGGCCATCGGCCGTGTGGGTGTCGATCATGTCCTGGTGATTCACCCAGGTTTCGCGGATGGTCACCAGGCGGTCGGCGTGCGTGCTTTTGCCCGACACAAAGCCAAAGCTGGCCAGGCGCGCGGTATTGGCTTCGCTGAGCTGGAAACCGCCCTCTTGCGCCAGCGCGGGGCCAAACAAGTGCGCCACCTGGGCACCATCACGGCCCAGCAGATCGAACACGAAGCGCTCGAAATTGCTGGCCTTGCTGATGTCCATCGACGGGCTGCTGGTCTCAAAGGTCTCGGCCGACTGGCGCACGCGGTAGCGACCGGTGCGGAAGAACTCGTCGAGCACGTCGTTCTCGTTGGTGGCCACCACCAGCTGCGCAATGGGCAGGCCCATCATGCGGGCCACGTGGCCAGCGCAGACATTGCCAAAATTGCCAGAGGGCACGGCAAAGCTCACGCGCTCGCTGTTGGCCTGGGTCACCTGGAAATAACCCGCAAAGTAGTACACCACCTGGGCCAGCAGACGTGCCCAGTTGATCGAGTTGACGGTGCCGATCTTGTAGGCGCGCTTGAAGGCCAGATCGTTGCTGACAGCCTTGACGATGTCCTGGCAATCGTCGAACACACCTTCGATGGTGATGTTGTGGATGTTGGCATCTTGCAGGCTGAACATCTGGGCCTGCTGGAAGGGGCTCATGCGGCCTTCGGGCGACAGCATGAACACCCGCACACCCTGCTTGCCGCGCATGGCGTATTCGGCCGCGCTGCCGGTATCACCCGAGGTGGCACCCAGGATGTTCAGCTCTTCGCCACGGCGCGCCAGCTCGTACTCGAACAGGTTGCCCAGCAACTGCATCGCCATGTCCTTGAAGGCCAGCGTGGGGCCGTTGGACAAGGCTTCGATGTGCAGGCCCGGTTGCAACTGGCGCACCGGCACGATGGCGTCGGTGCCGTAGGTGGCGGCCGTGTAGGTCTTGGTGACCAGCGCCTTCAGGTCGGCTGACGGGATGTCGTCGATGAACAGCGACAGGATCTCGAACGCCAGGTTGGCGTAACCACCGGCCTGGCCGCGGCCGTACACCGCGCGCCAGCGGCTGAGCGTGGCGTCGTCGATCTGCGGGTAGTGCGTGGGCAGGTACAGGCCGCCATCGGGTGCCAGGCCTTCGAGCAGGATGGCGCTGAACGGGCGCTCGGTCTTGTCACCGCGGGTGCTGATGTATTTCATGGCTCAGCTCAGCTCTTCCTTGCGCAGGTTGACGATGGGGCCCAGCACGGTGGGCAGGGCCTGCATCTGGGCCAGCGCCTGGCGCATGCGGCCTTCCACGGTGTCGTGGGTCAGGATGATCAGGTCGGTCTGTTGCTCGCCTTCGGCGCTTTCCTTTTGCAGCACGGCATCGATGGAGATGTCGTGGCCAGCCAGGATGCTGGTGATCTGGCTGAGCACGCCGGTCTGGTCGGCCACCGTCAGGCGCAGGTAGAAGGCCGTGACCACCTGGTCGATCGGCAGAATGGGCGTGGCCACCTCGGCCGAGGGCTGGAAGGCCAGCTCGGGCACCCGGTGCTCGGCGCCGGCGCCCTGCAGACGGGCGATGTCGACCAGGTCGGCGATCACGGCGCTGGCGGTAGGCTCGCTGCCGGCGCCCTTGCCGTAGTACAGCGTGGTGCCCACGGCATCACCCTGCACAACCACGGCGTTCATCGCGCCCTCAACGTTGGCGATCAGGCGCTTGGACGGCACCAGGGTGGGGTGCACACGCAGCTCGATGCCACCGGCATCGTCGCGGCGCTTGGTGATGCCCAGCAGCTTGATGCGGTAGCCCAGTTGCTCGGCATAACGGATGTCGGCGGCCTGCAGCTTGGTGATGCCCTCGACATGGGCCTGGGCAAACTGCACCGGCGTGCCAAAGGCCATGGCGCTGAGGATGCTGGCCTTGTGCGCGGCATCGACGCCCTCGATGTCGAAGGTGGGGTCGGCTTCGGCATAGCCCAGGCGCTGCGCTTCTTTCAGCACCACGCCAAAGTCCAGGCCCTTGTCACGCATCTCGCTCAGGATGAAATTGGTGGTGCCGTTGATGATGCCGGCGATCCACTCGATGCGGTTGGCGGTGAGGCCTTCGCGCAGCGCCTTGATGATGGGAATGCCACCGGCCACGGCCGCTTCAAAGCCCACCATCACGCCCTTGGCGCGGGCGGCAGCGAAGATCTCGGTGCCATGCACGGCCAGCAGGGCCTTGTTGGCGGTGACCACATGCTTGCCGGCCGCAATGGCTTCGAGCACCAGGGTCTTGGCAATGCCGTAGCCGCCGATCAGCTCGATCACGACGTCGATGTTCGGGTTGGCGATGACCTGGCGGCCGTCAGCCACCACCTCGACGCCCTCACCCACGATGGACTTGGCGCGTGCCACGTCCAGATCAGCCACCATGGTGATCTCGATGCCCCGGCCGGCACGGCGACGGATTTCTGCCTGGTTGCGTTGCAGCACGGTGAAGGTGCCGCTGCCCACGGTGCCGATGCCCAAGAGGCCGACCTGGATGGTTTTCATGGTGAGTTGTGCTTTCTTCTTCAAGCCAGCCTTCAGGCGGCGTGGCGTTTGCGGTAGTTCGACAGGAAACGTTCGATGCGTCCGACCGCTTCGGACAAATCATCGGAGTTGGGCAGGAACACCAGACGGAAGTGGTCCGGGTTCACCCAGTTGAAGCCCGTGCCCTGCACGATCAACACCTTTTCTTCGGCCAGCAGCTGGTAGGCAAACTGCTGGTCGTCGGTGATGGGGTACATCTTGGGGTCGAGCCGGGGGAACATGTACAGCGCCGCCTTGGGCTTGACCACGCTGACGCCCGGAATCTGGCTGAGCAGGTTGTAGGCCAGATCACGCTGGCGGCACAGGCGCCCGGTGGGGGCCACCAGGTCCTTGATGCTCTGGTAGCCGCCCAGGGCCGTCTGGATGGCCAACTGGCCCGGCGTGTTGGCGCACAGGCGCATCGAGGCCAGCATGTTCAGGCCTTCGATGTAATCCTTGGCATGGCGCTTGTCACCCGACACGATCATCCAGCCGGCGCGGTAACCACACGAGCGGTAGTTCTTGCTCAGGCCATTGAAGGTGACAAAAAAGACGTCATCGGCCAGCGAGGCCAGGCTGGTGTGGGTGTTGCCGTCGTACAGCACCTTGTCGTAGATCTCGTCGGCAAACACGATCAGCTGGTGCTGCCGGGCCAGCTCGATGATCTCGAGCAGCACGCTATCGGGGTACAGCGCGCCAGTGGGGTTGTTGGGGTTGATGACCACGATGCCGCGGGTATTGGGCGTGATCTTCTTGCGGATGTCGGCCACGTCGGGCATCCAGTCGGATTGCTCGTCGCACAGGTAATGCACCGGCGTGCCACCGGCCAGCGCCACCGAGGCCGTCCACAGCGGGTAATCGGGGGCCGGCACCAGGATTTCATCACCGCTGTTGAGCAGCGCGTTCATGCTCATGGTGATGAGCTCGGAGGCGCCATTGCCCAGGTAGACGTCATCGACCGTCACACCCGAGATGCCTTTTTCCTGGCAGTAGTGCACCACCGACTTGCGCGGCGCAAACAGGCCCTTGCTGTCGGTGTAGCCGGCCGCATGGGGCAGGTTGCGGATCATGTCCTGCACGATCTCGTCAGGCGGCTCCAGGCCGAACGCGGCAATGTTGCCGATGTTCAGCTTGATGATCTTCTGGCCTTCGTCTTCCATCTGGCGCGCCTTGTCCAGCACGGGGCCACGGATGTCGTAGCAGACGTTGGACAACTTGGCAGACTTGGCAATGGACTTGAGCACACACACTCCTGGATGAGCCCGACGCAGCGGGCCCCCAGGCCTTGCTGCACCGCAAAACCTATAATTTTAGCCCGTGGGTGGCCCTGGCGCTGCCCAGCCCCGCCACGACGGCCCGGCCCACCAACCCGAGAGTGCCTCCACCGTGAAGTTTCAACCCGATCAGCTTGCCGGCACCAACGTCGTCACCCGCCAGGGCGCCGGCGCCATCTGGGTGGGCAACACCCGCTTCTCGCACAGCGTGCTGGTGCCCTGGCAAGGCCAGGTGTTGCCCTGGGCACCCAGCCAGCCGGGCCAGCTGACCGAAGCCGATTTCCAGGCCCTGCTGCCCCTGAAGCCCGAACTGGTCATCTTTGGCAGCGGCCCGAAGCTGCAATTCGTGTCGCCCGCCCTGATGCAGTCGCTGATCAACCAGCGCATCGGCGTTGAAACCATGGACACCGCCGCCGCCTGCCGAACCTTCAATGTGCTGGTGGCCGAGGGCCGCTGCGCCGTGGCAGCCCTGCTGCTGGCACCTGCGGCCTGAGGCGGGCCAAAACCATTCATCGGGGTGTACGGGATACCCCCCACAAGGGTTTGCCGGGAGTGAACCCGCCGGTAACTTTATAATCTCAGGTTGCGCCCCAAGAGGGCACCCACGTCAGACCCCCAGATTGCCCATTCGGCCCGCTCATGACGCCTGTCCTCAATAAATCATTGCCTGATTTCGAAGCCCACGCCACCAGCGGCGTGAAATTCACACCGCACGCCTTTGCAGGCAAGGCTGTGGTGCTGTACTTCTACCCCAAGGACCATACCCCGGGTTGCACCACCGAGGCCATGCAATTCCGTGACAAGCATGCGGACTTTCTCAAGGCTGGCGCCGTGGTGTTTGGCGTCTCGCGCGACAACATGGCCTCGCACGAGAAATTCCGCCAGAACCTCGAACTGCCCTTCGAGCTGATCGCCGACACCGAAGAAAAGCTCTGCCACATGTTTGGCGTGGTCAAGAACAAGATCATGTACGGCAAGAAGGTCAAGGGCATCGAGCGCAGCACCTTCCTGATCGACGGCAGCGGTGTGCTGCGTGCCGAATGGCGCGGCATCAAGGTGGCCGGCCACGTTGACGAAGTGCTGGTGGCCGTCAAGGCCCTGAAAAAAGCCGCCTGATGACCCCTGGTGGGCCGGTGCGCGCGGGGGCGCCACCGGTGCGTCACGCGGCATGTGCATAATCAAGCCATGCTGTCGAGTTACCCGACAAACCCACACTGATCAAGCCGCACAGTCGCCTGTGCGGCTTTTTTATTGCCTGCACCGATCCCTTCCCTGGAACCCTCGCGCTCATGCCACTGCCCAAGCCGCCCGCGTCCAAAGCCGCCATCCTCTCGTCCGCTGATTTCGAAACCCAAACGGCCTCTCGCAGTGATCGAGGCGGCAACAAGGCCCGCAAGCCCTCCGCCACACCGCCCGCCCCTGCGGCCGCGCCCCGGCAGCAGGCCAGCAGCCGCCCGGCTCCGCGCCCGGCG
>Ga0228698_1000494_pt1 | contig 29661 bp, 28 predicted proteins | sample McNCre117_Aug_MG_FD_178015 | JGI IMG/M metagenome (GOLD analysis project Ga0228698, IMG submission 178015) | Freshwater microbial communities from McNutts Creek, Athens, Georgia, United States - 1-17_Aug_MG | ecosystem: Environmental > Aquatic > Freshwater > Creek | place: USA: Georgia...
TCGAACTGGAAAAACTGGCCGACGCCAAAGTATTTTTGGAACTGTGGGTCAAGGTTCGTTCTGGTTGGGCCGATGACGAGGCCCGCGTACGTTCCTTCGGCTACGAATAAGCAGGTGCGCCAGTGGCGACCAGGCGTTATGCCGATGAACCGGCATTTGTTTTGCATCGCTACGACTGGAGCGAGTCCAGTCTGATTCTGGAGGTTTTTACGCGCCACCATGGGCGTGTCGCCTTGGTTGCCAAGGGAGCCAAGCGACCCACTTCGAACTTGCGTCCGGTGCTCATGCCATTGCAACCCTTGTATATTGCTTTTGGCGGTGACGCGGAAATTCGCACGCTGCGGTCGGCTGAATGGCAGGGCGGCCACGTAATGCCAACGGGCGAGGCGTTGTTATCCGGTTATTACCTCAACGAGCTGCTCTTGAAGTTGCTGGCCCGAGACGACCCGCATAGCGGACTGTTTGATATCTATGCCAGCGTGGTCCAGGTCTTGGCAAGTCCGCATTCCGCTTTGCTTCAGGTGACGTTGCGTGTCTGGGAACTGTTGTTATTGCGCGAAATTGGCTTTCTTCCGCAATTGGACCGCCAAACCATGACGCTTTCTCCCTTACAAACGGCCCAACGCTATAGTTTGGTGGCCGAAGGGGGGCTGCAGGAGGCGCGGCCTGAGGATCGGGGTGCTTTGCCTGGAAGTGAATGGATGCGACTGCAAGCCGCAATCTCTGACCCGGCAGCGTTCACGGCAACGCTGCGTGTTTGTGCCGATTGGGGGGCAGAGCTAAAGCCCCAGTTGCGCGCTTTGCTGCACTACCATTGTGGTGTGCAAACGCTGCGCACGCGGCAAATGATGATGGATATTCAGGGATTATGAAAACCAAGATTGCGTTGTCGGTGAATGTGAACAAAGTCGCGTTGCTGCGCAATACCCGCCATTTGGGAATACCCAGTGTGGTGCGTGCGGCAAAGTGTTGTCTGGAGGCGGGTGCGCAGGGCATTACGGTGCATCCACGCCCGGATGCACGCCACATACGCCACCAGGATGTACTGGAGTTGGCGGCCTTGTTGCGCGACTGGCCGCAGGCCGAGTTCAATATTGAAGGCAATCCGTTTCACAATCTCATGGACTGTGCCGCCGCGGTGCGGGCGCAGGGCTTGCCATTGCACCAACTTACGTTTGTTCCCGACAGCGAAGGGCAGTTCACCAGCGATCATGGCTGGAATGTGCGCCAGGATGGTGCGCGCTTGAAGCCCGTCATTGACCAGGCCCACGCAATGGGTTTACGGGTCAGTTTGTTTATGGATGCCGAAGTGGCCGACATGGCGCTGGTGCACGCGCTGGGCGCCGATCGGATTGAACTGTATACCGAGCCTTATGCGGCCGCTTGGGGAACGCCCGATGGTGGGCCGCAACTTGCGCGGTTTGCGCAAGCCGCCCAAGCCGCTTGCGACGCCGGTCTGGGCATCAACGCAGGACACGATCTGAATCTTTCCAATTTAACCGCGTTTGCCCGCGCCGTACCGGGTCTGCAGGAGGTCTCGATCGGACATGCCCTGATTGCGGATGCCCTCGAGCTCGGCTATGGCGCCACGGTCCAGGCCTATTTGGCGTGCGTTGCAGCCGGAACCGATGGGGCTGCGCCATGATTTACGGGATTGGCTCCGACGTTTGTGATATTCGCCGCATTCGCGACAGCGTAGCGCGCCATGGCGCGCGTTTCGCGCAGCGCATATTGAGTGAGGCCGAACTCGCGCAATGGCAGGCCCGCTCGGCACGTTGGCCTGAGCGTGGACTGCGGTATTTGGCAACCCGTTTCAGTGCCAAAGAGTCTTTTAGCAAAGCGATTGGCCTGGGCATACACCAGCCCATGACTTGGCGTGCTTGTGAAGTGGCAAACGCCCCCAGCGGCCAACCGTATATCGTGTTGCACGGTGATTTGAAGCGTTGGTTTGAGGCGCGCAACTTGCAAGCGCACATCACGCTCACCGATGAGACCGACTATGCGGCGACGTTTTGTGTGGTTGAGGTGCGTCCTACAATCGCCTGATGCGAATTCATGCCCCTCTCATTATCGACATCGCTGGCACTGCGCTGACGGCGAAAGACCGCTTGCGGCTGCGCCACCCCCTGGTTGGTGGCCTGATCTTGTTTGCGCGCAACTGGCAGGATCGTGAGCAGTTAACGGCGCTGTGCGCCAGCATCAAACGGGTGCGTTCCGACGTGCTGATTGCGGTCGACCACGAAGGTGGACGGGTGCAGCGATTCAAGACCGGCGGCTTTACGCATGTGCCGCCGATGCGTGCCTTGGGCGAAATGTGGATGGCCGCTCCCAAGGGCAAGTCACATGCCGGACCCATGGATGCGACCCAGGCTGCCAGCGCATGCGGTTACGTTCTGGGGGCCGAGCTGCGGGCGTGCGGCATTGATCTGACATTTAGCCCGGTGCTCGACCTCGACTACGGCGGAAGTTCCGTCATTGGTGACCGCGCCTTTGCCCGTGACGCCCGGGTTGTGACGCTGTTGGCCAAAAGCCTGATGCACGGATTGCTGAAGAGCGGCATGGCCAACTGTGGCAAACATTTTCCGGGCCATGGTTTTGTGCAAGCCGATTCCCACACCAATGTTCCGGTCGACAAGCGCACCTTGAAGGCTATTTTGGCGGAAGATGCGGCACCGTACCGTTGGTTGGGTACGGGACTGGCCAGCGTGATGCCAGCGCACGTGATATATCCGCGGGTCGATTCCCGGCCGGCGGGATTTTCTTCCGAATGGTTGAATGGCGTGTTGCGCGGTCAGTTGGGATTTTCCGGGGCTATTTTTAGCGACGATTTATCGATGGCCGGCGCACGCGTACTGGACGGCGTGCCGCTCTCATTTACGCAGGCTGCCATTGCGGCCCTGCACGCCGGCTGCGACATGGTATTGCTGTGCAACCAGTCCTTGGCCGATGCGCCCGACGGTGGCGAGGCCATTGACCAACTAATTGATGGTTTGAGTGAGGCCTTAATCAAAGGACATTGGCAGGCCAGCGATGCCAGCGAAGAGCGCCGCCGTGCATTATTACCGGTATTGCCTGCTCCTCTATGGAATGAATTGATGGTGCAAGCAGACTATATGCATGCCCTGGAATGGATTCCTTAATTCGCATGCTACGATTCTCACCGGGTAATTCCAATAAATATTGTCAATTTAGGAGTGTAAAAAATGAAGTTGAAGTCTCTGATCGTTGCCGCACTGATGAGCGCCGTGGCTGCTGCCTCTATGGCCCAAACCGCTGCACCGGCAGACACCGCCGCCGCTGCGGCACCTGCACCTGCAAAGGCTGCACACAAGAAGCACAAGGCCAAGCACGCACACAAGAAGCACAAGAAGGCCGCCGCTGCACCAGCAGCACAATAAATCCGGTTACGGCCTGTGTTGCGCGTCGCGTAATATAGGTGTCTCAGGATGGAGTGAATACTCCGATCGCGCCCGGGGAAACTCCCCGGGCGTTTTTATTTAACCCAGCGGTTCCATCAATTGAGCACAACTGACAATCAAATGCCCATCGGCGTGTTGGACTTGGGCCAGACTCCGATGCCATCCGCTACGTGGCAGAACGCTTTGGTGTTCACGTCATTTGCCGACCTATTGGTTGCGGCGCCAGAGATGATGGGCTTGTATGTGGTGGGAGGGTCGGCGCAGGGCAACGCGCACCTATTGCGTGATTGGCGCAATTCACCCTATTGGTTCAAACCTTTGTTGTTCAGTGAAGCCGGAAATGATCCTGGCTTCAGCGATGGCGCACTCGATTTCATCGCAGCGCAGGCCGTCTGCGAGCGCACCGATGCCTTGCGGCAGTCGCTGCAGGTTGATCCCCGTACCCTGCAGTTTGATGAGCGTTTGTTGTACTTTTTGTACCTGCGCGAGCCGCACGAATTGTTGCCATTGCGCGATCGCAATAGCAAGCATTTATACCGCTATCCCGAGGCGGAAGCGATTGCCCCGGAGCACGAGGATGCGGGCCACTGGATTACCTCGCTGGCGCGACGCGAGCTGTTGCAGCCGACCACGCTGTTTGATCGCACCCGGCACTGCCGTTCGTGCAGCAGCGCCCATTTGCATTATCTTGATGTGTGCCCGCAGTGCCGCAGCATGGAAATTCATGCGGGCGAATCGGTGCACTGTTTTACCTGTGGGCACGTCGCACCGAACGCGGATTTTCGCCAGGAAGGGCATTTGGAATGCCCCCAGTGTCAAACACGACTGCGCCACGTTGGCGTCGACTATGACCGGCCGCTGACGCGCATGGCCTGCGCCACATGCCACCATGCGTTTATTGAAGCCGATGTGGTTGTGCGCTGCTTGGACTGCGGCGTAGAAGCGGCTGCAGACATGCTGGACGTGCGCGAAGTGCGGGGTTTGCGTCTATCGGCTTATGGACGCGCCGCTTTGCGCGCCGGACAGTTGCATGATTCTTTTGCAGCCTTGGACACCGCCAACTACGTGGTCCCGAATTATTTTCGCTTGCTGCTGGACTGGGCAATTACCACCCAAAACCGCCACAAAGAACTGGCGTTCAGTCTGGTCATGATCGAATTTGTGAATGCCAGCGAGGTTATTGAGTCGCACGGTGCTGCCCGTACCTTTTTGATCCTCGACGAACTTTCGCACCGATTGCGCGAAATGTTGCGGACCAGCGATCTGACCACGCGCACCGCTGAAACCATGTTGTGGGTGTTTCTGCCGTTTTCCCAAGGTGCTGGTTTTGCAGCGCGGGTTGAGAAACTGCTAGAGCAGGCTACGCCCAAGAACGGCGGTGTCGGACTGCGTGCGCGCATTCGCCATGCAGAGTCATCGGCGGGGCTGGCGCCGGACGAACGGGCCGCATCCTTGATGGAGCGCTTGCAGAGCGCCGGCGACGCGAGCGACGCCTGAGAACGGCCGAGAACGATGCTACAAGACTTCTTCTGGACCTTTAGTGCCCTGATGCAGTCGGCGCGTGAGACCAGTTGGCTGGACGCTGCCATGAAGTTCTTTCCGTACGTGCTGCTGCTCGAGCTGCCGTTGTTGTTCATGGTGTCGCTGGGTATTTTGCGCTACGGACTGCGCGACCGCATTCCGAATCGCCAGCATCTGCGCTTCCCTAAAGTGTCGTGCATCATTACCTGCTATTCGGAAGGCAATGACGTGCGCAAAACCATTCAGTCGCTCGCGTACCAAGAATACGCCGGTGTCATTGAAATTTTGCCGGTGGTCGATGGCGCTTTGCAAAATGCCGATACGTTAAAGGCCGCACACAGCGCAGCGGACACCTTCGGCAAGCGGAAAAATCGCCAGATTATGGTGTTGCCCAAATGGCAGCGCGGCGGTCGCGTTTCGGCATTGAATACCGGCTTGCAGTTTGCCAGCGGAGAAGTGGTCCTGGCATTGGACGGCGACACTTCTTTCGATAACGACATGATTGCCAATGCGACGGCCCATTTCGACGATCCGGATGTAGTGGGTGTTGCCGGTTGCCTGCGGGTTCGCAACAATGGACGCTCGTTGGCGGCCCGGTTGCAGGGGCTCGAATATGTGTTGTCCATTGGTGCCGGTAAAACCGGTTTATCAGAGTTCAATTTAGTTAACAATATTTCTGGTGCCTTTGGTATTTTCCGGGCAGCATTTATTCGGCGCATGGGCGGATGGGATTCCGGTACGGCAGAAGACCTGGATATGACCCTGCGCATCAAGCAATATTTCGGGCGACACAAAAATTTGCGGATTGTTTTTGATCCCCATGCGGTGGGGCATACCGACGCACCCGCCACCTGGCGCGGATATTTTCAACAGCGCCTGCGTTGGGATGGCGATTTGTTCTATGTATTTGTCCGCAAATACCGCTTGAGTTTTCAGCCGCGCTTATTGGGTTGGCCCACTTTCTTATTTACGGTTTTGAATGGCCTGTTTTTGCAGCTATTAATGCCATTTGTGATTGCTTTGTATTCCATCGCACTATTTTGGGTATTACCGGCGGGCAGTGCTTTGGGTATCCTCGCGTATGTCTATCTTTTCTATTTGCTGGGTTTGTCGTTTTATTTTGGCCTGTACCTTTTGGCCGTGTCTGAGCGGCCCCGTTACGACTTGCGTTATTTGATCTATTTGCCGCTGTTTCCTTTGTTTGCCTATGCAACGCGTGTGCATGGTGCTTACGCAATTTTGCAAGAAATATTACTCAAGTCCCACCTCGATTCCGCAATGGCGCCATGGTGGGTGCTGCGCAAAACGAAATTCTGAACCATGTGGCGCCGTTTTTTCTCATTGACCTTCCTGGGTACGCTGGCGTTGCTGTGCGGCACTGTGCCCGTGGTTGCGCTCGCCGATGCGGGCGTAGGTTTGCCCGATGTGGAGCAGTGGGCGTTGCAATCGGCCGATGCCATGACTTTGGTCGACCTTCAAGCCCAATTATCCAAGGTGCGCTTACAGGTGGCTGAAGCCGATGCCGGTGCCCGCTGGACGGTGGGGGGCACAACCGGCAGCTACATCGATCCAGTTTCAGATACGGCAACCCGTAGTTACAGCGGTTTCAATGCAGTAGCGGGCATTCGCTGGCCTATTTTGGGAAGTGCGCCGGCGGCCAACCGGGATGTGCAGGAGGCCCGCCTGGAAGTCGCGCTGGAGCCTTTGCGGCGGGCCTATGCACAAACCCAGGTGCTGCACGATGTGCGCCAAGCGTATTGGACCTACGTGTACAACCAACGCCTGTTGCACATTGCGCAGCGCTGGCTGGCATTGGAGCCCCAGGTAATGGCCTTGACCCAAGCCCGCACCCGTGCCCATTTGCTGTTGGATGCCGATCGCCGTGCACTGCAGTCGGGTTTTTACACGGCGCGCCGCGATGCGGTTCTGTACCGCAATGCAGCGGATGCGGCGCTGAATACATTGCAGCGTCTGACCGGCCGTGCGCTGCCCAGCCTGGATACCAGCGCCGACCCCCTTGCACCGGCTTGTCTGGAGCGCATGCCCGACGATGTCCAATGGGATGCACTGCCGTTGCTGGCGCTCAAGCGCAGCGCCGTGCAAGCCCGTGAGGCGCAAGCGGGCGAGGGCAAATGGAACAGTGTCCAAGCAGGGGTTTCTTTGCAGCAGTCGTTGGGCAGTACGTATGGGGGTGCAGGCGGGCAAAGCACGGTTTTGGGCATTGATATGACCATTCCACTGGACATGCATGCGGCCCACAGCGCGCGCGCAGCGCAAGCCAGTCTGCTTTTGCAACAAGCCCGCTTCGAATGGAATGCGACGCGTCAACAACTACAGTCTGATTGGGCCTTGGCCCAGACCCGCTGGCAAGCCGTGCAAGCCGATTGGTTGCGTGCCCGCCAGCGTCTAGCGACCAGTGCCGAAGGCGTGCGTGAGGCCCAGGCACGGGCGGCTGGCCTGGAGGGCGATGTGCTGGAGAAGGTACTGGTGGCACGCTATGACCTCTACCAATCGATGATCGATTTGACCGACGCATTGCGCCGCGGTGCATTGGCCACGCTGGACTTCCTGGACATGCCCGCCAGCACCTTTTCCAGTTCCACTTGTGCGGCGCAGCCCGATTGGGGCAGTGATGCCTATGACGTGATGGATTCGCCAATTGGCGGTGTGCCGAAGGCGGCATCGACGGCTTGGTTCTTGTGGGATGGTGACCGTTTTGTTGCTAACACCATGCCCCAATTGCCGACTCCGGCAGGTCATTTATGGGTGTCCTTTTCACCGCAGCGCTTGCTTGCGATACAACAGCAAGCGGCGGCTGCCGATGCACTGCGACGTGCCCTGGAACAAGCGCATCGCGACGGCTGGCAGGTCGACTGGGTGGTGTCCGATGCGACTTACTTATTGCCCGATGGCGTCAAACGCCTGCACCACCTGGTTCGCAGTATGAACAGCTTCGCTTTCGATGGTCTGAATCTGGACTGTGAACGCAGCGATTTGCCGTCCGATTGGCAAGCCGCCTGGGGTGGTTTGTTGCGCTCCGCGGTTGCCGCCATACGCGCCGAGATACCCTGGCCACTCACCGTCACGGCCCATTACCGGGAGTTTCAGGACCAATCATTGGTTGCCGAGTGGCGTGCGGCCGGCATTCAGGGCATGGCCGCCATGGTGTACGTGCGAGATCCGCAGCGCACAGCGGCCATCGCCACGGATATATTGCAGCGCCAGGCCGGAATGCCGATGTGGCTGGTGGGCAGTGTGGAAGCCGAGTTGCCAGTCGGCGAGAGCCTCTATTCGGTGGGACAACAGAGTGCCCGTGCGCAATGGCAGGCGGTGTCCCAGGCAGTGTCTGGCTTTGCCAATTTTCACGGTATAGCCGTGCAGTCGCTGGACCAGTTCAGCAGGATGAAACCATGAAGGTACGATTCAATACACCGCCTACCGAAGCCGCCGAGTCCAACGGGCTGCCGCTGCGCTATGCCGCTGCCAAGCGCCAAGTACCGCGCTTGCGCTGGTATTTGCTGGTGGCGCTGGTAACCATGCCGCTTCTGTATTTTTCCAGTCATATTTTCTTTGCGGCCATTTGGGACAGCTCGCCCGGCTTTGTGGTGGTAAATGAGGTTGTGGTCCGGGCCCAGGCCTCGGGTGTGGTTCATGCGTTATTGCGCGAAGGTGCGGCGGTCCAGGCCGATGCGCCTTTGGCGACCCTGCGTTTGCAATCGGCGGCCGACGGCATGCCTGACATTAATCGGAATGGTGCTGGTGCGGGTGGTACTGGTGTCAATTCAATTGCGGTAGATGGGCCCCGTACGCCACAAGAAATAGCAGCTGCCCGTGCCCGCATTCACCAAGCCGATGCGGTATTGCCGCTGGTGCGTGAACAGCTGGCTGTGGCGGCGCGCCGTCTGGCGTCGATTGAGCATCTGGTGCTGCAGGGCGCCGCCACCGCAGCGGAGCAAGCCCAGGCGCAAGGGCAATGGGCGGCAGCGGAGGCCGAACGTTTGCGTGCGGAAGCGGATGGGGCAAATGCCCGCATGGCGTTGCAAAACTTGGAGGCCAAGGCCGCTGCTACACCTTTATCCACGCGACCGGAGGGCCCCAATGGGGCTGCTATGTGGCATAAGCTGGTAGCGCCAACCCCGGGTAATCAGCTCCATTGGCTGGTGCACGATGGAGAATGGGTTGCGGCTGGCAGCGATGTTGCACTTGTATATTTACCGGACGAGCCGATTGTTCGCGTATATATATCGCCAACCGATATGCCCAATGCCCGGGTTGGTGTGCAGACCGAACTGGAATTCATGGACGGCGGTCGCATTCCGGCAACGGTGGTGCGGGTGGGTACCGAGGCTGCCCGTATTCCGCCCGAACGTGTGGGACCTTTGGCGACGCGCATGCAATCGATCGTTGCCGACCTCCGGCCCGATGCGCCATTGCCAACGCGGTATCGGATCAATAGTCTGCCACTGGACGTGCGCTTTTCCCGAATTTCGCGCTGGCTTCGCTGAACTCAGGGCGAACGGTGCAGGCGTGGCGCAGAGAGCGCCGCAATTTGATCGGCCGTTGCCTCGTCAATTGTGCGGTGGCGTGCCAGCAAGCCGCTGCTGGTGAGTTGGGCGCGCAGTTGCTGGACATCGCGCACACTGGGGGCAACGCGAATTTGGGCCAAGGCGGCAGCGGTGTTGCCGCCTTGGATCAGGCTGGCAACTTTGGTGGCCCAGATACTGGGACGTGACATAAAGCATTCCTTGAAACGGAGCGGAATTTTGGCACACTTATTCCAGGGTTTGTTAGGTCTCCCACAATGCTTTCCCACCATGGTCCAGGTGGGTTAGATAAACGCGGACTTCGAATTCGAGTTGGTGGTAGTCCGGTTCCATGTGGCAGCACAACTGGTAGAACGCGCGGTCGTGGTCCCGTTCCCGGAAATGTGCCAGTTCATGTACCGCAATCATGCGCAAAAAAGCCAGTGGCGCTTGTCGAAACACCGATGCAATTCGAATCTCTCGGCGTGATTTGAGCTGTGCGCCTTGCACGCGTCCAATGCGTGCGTGCGTTCCCAGTGCATTGCCGACAGTCTGCAGCTTGCTGTCGTAGACCGCTTTGCTGAGCTGGGCCGCATTTTGTAAATGCGTTTGGCGCAGCGACTGCAAATATGCAAATAGCGCCTTGTCGCTGCGCATCGCGTGGCCCTGTGGATATTTTTGCAATAACCACGGCCCGAGTTGTCCTTGGTCTCGCATGCGTGCAACCTGCTCCACCGTGTCTGCGGGGTAGCCATTCAGGTATTGCATGGCGGCGTTGCGTGGGTTTTGTAGCGTGCTGCCAGGGCTTGGGCGACGTCGGCAATCACCGGCTCCCACCGTTGGTCGGTGCGCTGCCGGAACAACTGGAAGTCGTTGGGGTACCAGCTGCTGTGGGCGCCTGCGGCACCCCAACGCCAGTCGGTCATGTAGTTGGGTAGCAAAGTCCAGCATGGGGTGCCAATGGCACCGGACAGATGGGCCATGGCAGTGTCAACGCTGATGACCAAGTCGAGTTGCGAGACGATTGCTGCTGCATCGGCAAAGTCTTGCATGCGGTGCCCCAAACAGGTCAGCGGCGTCGTCGGGTCGGCACTGAATTGCTGCGCATGGTCTTCGCCGCGGCCTTTTTGCAAACTCACGAACGCGATATGCCCCAGCCCCAATTGATTCCGTACGTCCCACAAGGGACGCAGTGTTTCAATGCCGGGCAGGGAGCGGTCGCGGTCGTTCTCGAAAGCCGGGTTGCCCTGCCAAACCAGGCCCACCCGAAACTGCGGCGCGGCGGGCAGCGCGCTTGCCCACGCCGCGCACCGTGCCGGGTCGGCGTACAGATACGGCGTTTCACCATAAACCGCGATTTCGGTTTGGGCCCCGTCTGTATGGCAATAGCGCGGCGCACTCAGCAGCGGTGACCAGTAGTCATAGCCGGTGCGCGGCACGTCATTGGTAAATCCGATAACCTGGTCCAGCGCGGGCAGGCTGTGCATCAGCTGCACCAGTGCCGGATGGCAGACCAGGCCGACGCGCTTGGCCCCGCGCGCCTTGACCAGGGTGGCATAGCGGCAGAACTGAATAACGTCGCCGTGCCCGGCTTCAAAACTCAGTAGCAACGAGCGCCCTTGCAGCGGCTCGCCACGCCAGCGCGGAAATGCAAAATGCTGCGCCATGGTGGCGTACCAGTCGCGCGATTCAAAGAGCTCCCAGCCTTCTTTAAAGCGGCCATGGCGCAAGCGCAGATAGGCCAGGTTAAAGGCCGCTTTGTGACCCTGGGGGTCGAGCTGCATGGCCTTTGTGAGGCAGGTTTCGGCATCCTCCTCGCGCTGCATCGCAATATAGAGCGATCCCAGGTTAGACCATAAAGGGGCGGAATCGGGCTCGCGTTCGAGCGCTGCGGCATACACCGCTTCGGCTTCACTCAGGCGCTTTTGCTGCAGTAGCAAAGCCCCCAAATTCAGGCGCACGCCGCACAACTCCGGGGCCATTGCTATGGCTTTTTTAAAGGACGCTTCGGCCAGATCCAATGCGCCGCGGCGGTCTTGCAGATAGCCCAGGTTGGCATGCGCTTGCGGAAACAGCGGGTTGTGTGCCAAAGCTGCCTGAAACAAAGGTTCCGCTGCATCCCAATCACGGGCAGCAACGCGGGCAACGGCGGCTTCAAAAAGCGCCAGTGCCGTGTTGGGATCCGCCAGCGTCATGGACAGCTGCGTGGGAGCGCGTTCGGTGCGTTCAGAACTCGCGGCGCAATGCCGGGAACAAAATAATGTCGCGAATGCTGGGGCTGTCGGTCAGCAACATCATCAGGCGGTCAATGCCAATGCCGCAGCCGCCGGTCGGGGGCATGCCGTACTCCAGTGCCCGAATGAAGTCATGGTCGAAATACATGGCCTCATCGTCGCCTGCATCTTTGGCGTCCACCTGCGCTTGCAGGCGCGCGGCCTGGTCCTGGGCGTCGTTTAACTCGCTAAAGCCATTGCCGAATTCGCGACCGGTAATGTAGAGTTCAAAACGCTCGGTGACTTCGGGGTGGCTGTCGCTGGCGCGGGCCAATGGCGAGATTTCTACCGGGTGCTCGCAGATAAAGGTTGGCTGCCAGAGCTTGTCTTCAACCGTTTCCTCAAAATACAACACCTGAAGGCCTGCCAATGTACGGGTGGAAAGATGGTGTTTGGCTTCGGTCAGTCCGAGTTTGCGCAAGGCATTGCGCAACCAGTCGGCGTCGAAAACCGATGCACCGGCTTCGGTGTATTTCTGGATCGCTTGCACAATTGTCAGGCGCTCAAAGGGCTGCGACAGATCGACTGCTTTGCCACCATAGGTCAGTTGCAGGCCGCCTGTGGCCTTGGTTGCGGCGTCGCGCACCAGTTCTTCGGTGAACGCCATAAGGTCCTGGTAGTTCCAGTACGTGGCATAGAACTCCATCATGGTGAATTCGGGGTTGTGGCGCACCGACACCCCTTCATTGCGGAAGTTGCGGTTGATTTCAAACACGCGGTCGAAGCCACCCACAATCAGGCGTTTTAGATACAGCTCTGGCGCAATGCGCAAGAACATTTGCTGGTCCAGCGCATTGTGGTGGGTGGTGAAGGGGCGGGCGTTTGCGCCGCCGGGAATCGGGTGCAACATGGGCGTTTCGACTTCCAGAAAGCCGTGTTGGACCATAAACTCGCGCAGGCCACTGACGGCCTTGCTGCGCGCTACAAAACGCTTGCGCGAGCTCTCGTCGGTCATCAGATCGACATAGCGCTGGCGGTATTTGACTTCCTGGTCGTGGATGCCATGAAATTTATCGGGCATCGGGCGCAGGCTCTTGGTCAGCAGGCGCACGCTGGTGGCGTGAATCGACAGTTCGCCGGTCTTGGTTTTGAATACGACACCTTCGGCTGCGACGATATCGCCCAAGTCCCAGTGTTTGAACTGGGCATAGAGGTCGGCACCCACTTCATCACCCTTGACATAAATCTGAATGCGGCCGTTGCTGCTGCCAAATGAGGCGTCTTGCAGCGTGCAGAAGCTGGCTTTGCCCATGACGCGCTTGAGCATCATGCGGCCGGCCACCTTGACCGTCACGGCCTTCGCTGCCAGCGCTTCGGTGTCCAAGGCCTCGTAAGCCGCAAACAGTGCCTCGGCCTTGTGGCTGGGTTTGAAGTCGTTGGGAAAGGCCACACCCAACCCTTGGGCCTGTTGCGCGCGAATGGTCTTGAGTTTTTCCCGGCGCTCCAGAATCAGCTGGTTTTCATCGACGGGCGTGGCGGCGGCAGATTGTTGTTCGGACATGGCGTTTGTTGTAATGGAAATTGCGGAACTTCGCGTAGAACCCTCCATTCTAAGAGGCGCGCTGACGCTATGATGTATTCAGCTTTTTTCTGTGGCCCAAGATGCTCTATCAAATCGTTTCATTGGTGTTGGAAGTGGTGGTTGGCCTGGTTACCGGCCTGTGTTTGTTGCGCTTGTACATGCAACACCAGCGGATTCCGCTGTCCGTTCGCTCAGGCAATCCGATCGCCCCGTTTTTGTTTGCGCTAACCGATTGGCTGGTATTGCCATTGCGGCGCGTTTTGCCAGCGGTGGGCCGCTGGGATTTGGGTAGCTTGGTGGCAGCACTGCTGCTGCAGCTGGCGTTGTTTGGTGCCCAATGGTTGCTATTGGGCGCCGGTGCCAATGGCGCTTCGGTGCTGGTCTTGGCAGCGTTCGGCGTGGTCCGCATGGCGATCTCGCTGTGCAGTGGCCTCGTCATCGTGTACGCAGTGATGTCGTGGGTGCAAAGCCACTCCCCTTTGCAAGACACTGTTGAGCGGCTGGTCAGCCCCTTATTGGCCCCCATAAGGCGCGTTGTGCCCCTGGTGGGCGGCGTTGATCTATCGCCGCTGGTGCTGTTGCTCTTGGTGCAGATTGCCACCATTGTGGTGGGCACGCTGCAGGCTTCGGTGTTGTCGGCGCTGTTTTAGCCGTTAATCACGGCATCGGCCGGTTGGCGTTGCAACATGGCCAGGCATTCAGCCACGGTTTTGCGCAGTTCGCGGCGGTCGCTGATGAAATCGACGGCGCCCTTGGTTTGCAAGAATTCGGCGCGCTGGAAACCTTCCGGGAGCGTAACGCGCACCGTAGATTCAATCACGCGCGGGCCTGCGAAGCCGATCAGGGCCTTGGGTTCGGCAATCACGACATCTCCCAGGAACGCAAAGCCGGCACTGACGCCACCCATGGTGGGATCGGTCAGTACGCTGATATAGGGCAGCCCTTTTTTGGCAAGGCGGGTCAGGGCAGCATTGGTCTTGGCCATTTGCATCAGGCTGAGCAGACCTTCTTGCATACGGGCACCGCCGGTGGCGGTAAAGCACACAAACGGCAGTTTTTGCTCAATGGCCGTTTCCACGCCACGCACAAAACGCTCGCCTACCACGGAGCCCATGCTTCCGCCCATGAATTCGAACTCAAAACACGCAGCCACCAAGCCGATGCCACAGACGGCACCACCCATGACGATCAGGGCGTCGGTTTCACCCGTGTTTTCCAGCGCTTCCTTCAGACGCTCGGGGTATTTGCGGCTGTCCTTGAACTTCAGCGCGTCCATTGGCAGCACTTCCTGCCCGATTTCAAAGCGCCCTTCATTGTCCAGAAACACATTCAGGCGGGCCCGCGCACCAATCCGGTGATGGTGGCTGCAGCTGGGGCAGACGTTTTGGTTTTGCTCCAAATCGGTCTTGTACAGCACCGCCTCACAGCTGGGGCACTTGATCCAGAGGCCTTCGGGCACGCTGCGGCGCTCGGTTGGATCGGTGTGCTGAATTTTGGGCGGTAGCAGTTTTTCAAGCCAGCTCATGGTGCTTCTTTCCTATGCGTTTAACGGTACGGATTATGAATCCAAAGCGGTTCGGATTTTCCGCAGGAATTTTTCGGCGGTCGGTGCAACTTGGGACCGCTCTTGCGGCGCGATCAGTTCGATGATTTTGCTGCCAATCACCACGGCGTCGGCGACGCGCGCGATGGTGCGTGCGGTTTCGGCATCGCGGATGCCGAAACCAACCCCGACTGGCATCTGAATATGCGTGCGGATGCGTGGCAACATGGCTTCCACTGCAGCGGTGTCGAGTGCCCCGGAGCCGGTTACGCCTTTTAACGACACGTAATACACATAACCACTGGCGACCTGGGCGACCTGGGCCATGCGGGCGTCGGTGCTGGTGGGGGCCAATAAGAAGATCAGGTCCATCTGGTGCGCGCGCAGTTCGGCTGCAAAAGCGACACACTCTTCGGGTGGGTAATCGACGATCAATACGCCATCTACCCCGGCAGCGGCGGCATCGCGCACAAACGCACTGCCGCTTTGGCCCACATTGCCGTGTTTTTGGTCATAGCGCTCTACCGGGTTGGCGTAGCCCATCAGCACGACTGGCGTGCGGTTGTCGTTTTCGCGGAAGGTGCGCACCATTGCCAGAATCTGTGGCAAGCCAATACCAAAGCCCAAGGCTTTGTCACCGGCTTTTTGAATCACAGGGCCGTCGGCGCTGGGATCGGAGAACGGTACCCCCAGCTCGATAATGTCGGCGCCCCCGGCCACCATCGCGTGCATCAGTGTGGGCGTGACGTCCGCAAAGGGAAAACCGGCCGTGACAAATGGAATCAGGGCTTTGCGTTGGGCCGCTTTGAGGGTATTGAGGGTCGTGGTGATGCGGCTCATGCGCGGACTCCAGGCATTGCAATGGTTTGTACGGTCGCCTGGCCACCTTTGACCGATTGGCCCTGGCAGCTCGGACGGCAGTAAAAATCGGCTTTGCTGAGATCGGCCACGGTGCCGATATCTTTGTCGCCACGGCCCGAGAGGTTGACCAAAATGGATTGGTCTTTGTGCATGGTTTTGGCCAGCTTCATGGCATAAGCTACCGCATGGCTCGATTCGAGCGCAGGAATAATGCCTTCGGTGCGGCACAGATAGTGGAAGGCCGCCAGCGCTTCATCGTCGGTAATGCCCACATACTGGGCGCGCCCGATGTCGTTCAAGAACGCGTGCTCCGGTCCCACACCGGGATAGTCCAGGCCGGCACTGATGCTGTGCGTCTCGGTAACCTGGCCATTGTCATCCTGCAAAACATAGGTGCGGTTGCCATGCAGCACCCCGGCACTGCCACGTTGGATGGAGGCCGAATGTTTGCCACTGTCAAGCCCCGAACCAGCGGCTTCGACGCCAATTAGCTGCGTGTCGGCATGGCCAATATAGGGGTAGAAAATGCCCATGGCGTTGGAGCCGCCACCGACACACGCAACCACTGCGTCGGGCTGTGGCCGGGCAACACCTGCGGCTTGCAGCATCTCGGGCATTTGCTTGATGCATTCTTCGCCGATCACGCTCTGGAAATCCCGCACCATCATGGGGTAAGGGTGCGGGCCGGCAACCGTTCCAATGATGTAGAAGGTGTTGTCAACGTTGGCAACCCAATCGCGCATGGCTTCGTTGAGCGCGTCTTTCAGGGTCCGGCTGCCGCTTTCTACCGGCACCACACGGGCACCCAGCAGCTTCATGCGGTACACATTCGGGCTTTGGCGCTTGACATCTTCGCTGCCCATATAGACCACGCATTCCAATCCGTAGCGGGCACAGATGGTGGCGGTGGCAACGCCATGTTGGCCCGCGCCGGTTTCCGCGATGATGCGTGGTTTTCCCATGCGGCGCGCCAGCATGGCCTGGCCGATGGTGTTGTTGATTTTGTGCGCGCCGGTGTGATTCAGGTCTTCCCGTTTCAGAAAAATCTGGGCGCCGCCCATTTCGCGGCTCATGCGCGCTGCGTGGTAGATCGGGGAAGGGCGCCCGACAAAATGGGCGAGTTCGGATCGGAATTCGGCCAGAAATTCGGGGTCATTCTGGTACTTGGCGTAGGCTTCACGCAATTCATTGATGGCGTGGGTCAGTGTTTCAGAGACAAATGAGCCGCCGTATATCCCAAAATGCCCGCTCAGGTCGGGTTGCTGGTAAGTCGTCATGGTGTTCAGAGTCCTGCTAATTGCGCGTCTGCGGCACGCACGGCCGCAACGAACTGTTGAATTTTGAAGTGGTCTTTGATGCCTTTGAGCGCATGGCCCTGGGCATCTGTGGCTTCGACGCCGGAGCTGACGTCGACCGCCAGGCTGCTACAGCGTGGCCGCACGCACGCAATGCCATCGGCTGCGTTTGCAGCAGTGAGCCCACCACTTAAGACGAGGTGAGCATTGACGTTTGGAGGTAGAAGTGACCAATTAAACACCTTGCCGCCGCCGCCGTAGCCGTCGACATGGGCGTCGAGCAAAATGGCTTGGGCGTCAGCATAATCTGCAGCATATTGTACGAGGTCGAAGCGCGCGGCGTCAGCCCCGAGTGGAATGCGTGCCGCACGCAGGTAGGGGCGGGCGCCTTTTTGGCTGGCCGCGAAACACGCGTCCGGACTTTCGTCACCATGCAATTGCAGTGTGGCATTGCCAATCCGGTCACAGGCGCGCGCAATAGCCTCGGGGGTTTCGTTGACAAACAACAGCACGGGGGTCACAAAGGCCGGCAAGCGCCGGGCCAGCGCTGCTGCGCGTTCGGCGGTAACGGCACGTGGACTGGGTGCATACAGCACAAAGCCAATCGCATCGGCGCCGGCGGCAACCGCGGCATCAACGTCGGCTTCGCGGGTCAGTCCACAGATTTTGATTCGGGTTCGGGGCGTCATGGGAGCGCATCATACGCATCGGTGCGCTCTGGCATGCCCCAGTGCGCAGCATAACGCGGTCCCAAGAAGTACAAACCATTCGGTGAGAACGTCGGGGCCGCGGCACGCCGGTCGCGCGCAGCCATGACTTCGGCCATCCACTCGGGTGGCTTTGCACCTTGTCCAATTTGCACCAGGCAGCCCATGATATTGCGGATCATGTGGTGCAAAAAAGCATTGGCTTCAAACTCTAAGCGCCAATAGGCACCGTTTTTCCGGATCGAAATATCCAATATGGTTTTCACCGGGCTCAGGGCCTGGCAGGCCGAAGCCCGAAACGATGTGAAATCGTGTTCGCCCAGCAAAATGGCCGCAGCGGTCCGCATGGCTTCCAGGTCAAGTGGTCTAAACGACCAGCCAACACGGCCTTGATCGACGCTGGGACGCACCGGCGACTCAAGCAATACATAGGCGTAGCGCCGCGATAGTGCGCTGGCACGGCAGTGAAATTCAGGGCCGGTAATGACGGCCCAGTGCACCGCAATGTCGCGCGGCAAATTGGCATTGGTTCCGCGAATCCAGGAAAACGGCTGGCGGTCGCACAGGGTGTCAAAGTGCACCACTTGCATCAGACCGTGCACGCCGGCATCGGTGCGGCCCGCGCACAGAGTGGAGACACGCTCAGACGTAAATGTCCCCAGCGCTTTTTCCAGCTTGTCTTGTACTGTCAGGCCACTGGGTTGGCTTTGCCAGCCCTGGTACGCACCGCCGTTGTAGCTGACGCCCAATGCAACCCGAATGCTGCCTGCCGGTCGTTCCATCGAACCCAATTCCCCCTCGCAGCAGGCTTAGCGCAAGGCTGCCAAGGCCTTTTCCGCTTTTTCGCGGAGCGGGCCAGAAGCATCGGCAATCACTTCTTCAATCAGGGCCCGTGCGCCGTCGTGGTCCCCAATAGACACGAACTCGTCGGCCAACGCCAGCTTGGTTTCGTGGGTATTTGCAATGTCTGGGCTGGCGTGGGCCGCATCGCCCGACGCCGATTCCAAGTCCAGCGACAAATCACTGAGATCGAATTGCATCAGGCCACTGGCGGCGGTCTCTGTGGGCGTTGGTTCCTCATCCAGATCAGCGTGGCCCGACAGGGCGTGACTCAAAGCGTCGGTGATCTCGTTGGTGCTCGCAATCGGCGTATCAAATGGCGTATCAAATGGCGCATGCGCGCTGCCCGCAGGCATATCGAGGTCGAGGCTGGGAAGCTCTGGCAAATCAGGCAAAGGCATCGGTGCAGAAGCCGGGGCGCTGGCAAAACTCTGCGGCGCGCGGGTGGACAGCGCGGCGGGCATCGACAGATCAAAGTCCAGACTGCCCGGCGCGGACGCGATCGGGGCGGCCTGACTGGCGGTGAGTGCAGCGGGCTGGCTGGTTACCGTTTTGATAATACTGGGTGCCTCGGCATCGCTGGAAAAGTCGATGTCCAAGTCCAGATCCAAGCCCGTGTCCGTTGCCGCACTGCTGCTTGCAGCAGGCTCGGGCAGCAGGTCACGGTAGAGCGGGTTTTCCGGATCGATTGTTTTACCCAGCGAGGCAATACGCGACCAATCAGGGGTGTTGATTCCGGTAATCGCTTGTGCCTGCAATGCCGCTTTTTGAAAGCCAACGGTATCGCGCCGCTTGGCAAAAATCTCCAGCATTTTGGAGTGGATGGCCAATCGCTCCGGGTTGTTACGCAAGGCTTCCTTGAGTATTTCCTCGGCTTGTAGATCGCGGCCATAGGCCAAATAAACGTCGGCTTCGGCAACCGGGTCGACATCATCGGCATTGTCCAGTTGGCTGCCTGCATAGACGGGCGGCGCACCGGTGGAATTGGCACCTTGGCCTGCGGTATCGACTTGTTGCCCGCCACTGGCACCAAAGAACGAGTCTGCCGTCAGGCGACTCTCGAGGAACGAGCTGTCCACGTGTTCGTCGGCCTTCTTTTGTGCACTGCGCCGGCGGTAAACGAACCACCCACCTGCCAGGGCCAAAGCGGCAGCCAAACCTGCGCCCGGTATGACCGGATCTTCCATGAGTTGGTCGAGCAAACCCGGTTCAGGGACCGGCTCGGGAGCCGACGCCGGTGGCATTGTTTTGGGCATTGCCTTTGGCACAGGAAGCGATGCGACCAACGCGGGCGCACTGGCGGGTGCCTCTGCTGGCGCCGAGGCGGCAGCGCCTGCGCCGGCGGCCTGGGCACTCGATTCGGCAGCTGTTTTGAGTTTGTTTAAATCTGCGATATTGCGCGCCAGCTCGGCTGCGCGATCGGCTGCTTCACGCTCCGTGCGCTCTTTTGCCAATTTGGCTTCATCGGTTTTGGCCGCAGCCAACGCCCCTTTGGAGAGTGTCAGTTTGTCGGGTACGGTGTTGGCTGGCTTGCGTTCATCGACTTGCGCTTCAATGTGGCCTGCGGCATCCCGATTGGATTCCGGCGTGGTCTTCGGTGCGTTCTCCGCCATAGAGCGACGGAAGGCATTGAAGTCCTTGCTTTGCGCAACCACGATTTGGGTGGCTTCTGCAGCGGGTATCGCTTTGGCTACTTCGCTGGAGGGCAGGTCGAGTATGGCACCGGCACGCAAGCGATTCAGATTGCCCTTGCTGAACGCCTCGGGGTTGGTGCGCATCATGGCAACCAACATTTGGTCCAGGGATACGTCGCTGGTCTTGTTTTGTTGCGCCAACTTGCTTGCAGTGTCACCGGCTTTCACGGTGATTGGTGCGCGATCGCCGGTGTTTTTGCGATCGCCTGGTGTTGCATCCGGTTTGGCAGCGTTGCTTGTTTCCGCGATAGCCGGTGCCGGTTTGTTAATCGGCGCAGCCACTGCCGCCTGGGCCGCAGGTTTGGCTACCGGTGCACTGGCCGTTTGCGGTAATGTGGGCGTGGCCGCCGCAGGTTTGGACGCAGGGGGGTCAAATAGCAGCGTGTAATCGCGAACAATTCGCCCCGAGGACCAATTGGCTTCCAAAATAATGTCCACAAATGGGTCATTGATCGTACGGTCGGTGGTCAGACGCAAATACGACCGCCCGTCGGGACGGCGTTGCAGCACGGCGCGCACGTTGGTCAGAACGCTGCTGTACTCCAATCCCGCTTCTGCGAAGGCCGCGGGCGAAGCAACGCGTGCCCGCAACGATGCGGACTCCTCTGCATCGATGTCTGGAATGTCAACTTCTGCTCGCAGAGGCTCGCCCAGTGCCGATTGCACTGTCACCCGACCCAGCGAAAGCGCCGATACGTCTGTGGCACCCAGGGCCAACAGGGCAGCGGCGGCAGCCGCGATTGCGGTCTTGTGCCAACGATGTGATTTTTCAACCAATTTGAGAGCCTCCGGTGTTCAGTTGAGCGGCGATCATTGCGGTAAAAAGGGGTGCATAGTCTACCGTCTCAAAAACTAAAAAGTACCATAGCATCAATGAATTACGGTTACAAGCTCACAAACCTTTTAAGTTTGTAAGCGGATCATCCGTGAGCAATTGAGGGACTTTTCCTGTTGCCTAGTGACAACGGCCTGCCCATTGCGCAGGTCGTGTTACAAGTGCTTACAACCTGGGCGCTTTATGCATCCAACAAGATGCGCAGCATCCGGCGCAGCGGCTCTGCGGCACCCCACAGGAGTTGATCGCCGATGGTGAAGGCGCCGACATACTCCGGCCCCATGGCCAGTTTGCGAATACGGCCAACGGGAATGGTCATGGTACCTGTTACCGCCACGGGGGTCAGGTCTTTCAATGTGGCTTCCCGGTTGTTGGGAACCACTTTAACCCATTGGTTGTCGGCCGCGATCATGGCTTCAATGTCTGCCACGGGCACATCTTTCTTCAACTTGAAGGTCAGGGCCTGGCTGTGGCAGCGCATGGCACCGACGCGAACGCAGAAACCGTCGACCGGGATTTCGCTAGAGCCGAAAATGGGGCCTTGACCCAAAATCTTGTTGGTTTCGGCCATGCCTTTCCATTCTTCCTTGGACATGCCATTGCCCAGATCCTTGTCGATCCAGGGAATCAGGGAGCCGCCCAAGGGTACGCCAAAGTTGGCGGTCTCGGCGCCACTCAGGCTGCGTTGCTTGGCAATCACTTTGCGGTCAATTTCCAGAATGGCGCTCTTGGGATCGTCTAGCAGGTTGCGCACTTCGGCGTTGAGTGTGCCGTATTGTGTCAACAATTCCCGCATGTGCTGGGCGCCACCGCCCGAGGCGGCTTGGTATGTTTGGGTGCTCATCCACTCTACCAGGCCGGCTTTGTAGAGCGCGCCCACACCCATCAGCATGCAGCTCACGGTGCAGTTGCCACCAACCCAGTTCTTGCCGCCTTTGGCCAAGGCGTTCTGAATGACCGGCATATTGACGGGATCGAGAATGATGACCGCGTCTTCTTCCATGCGCAGCGTGGAGGCCGCATCAATCCAGTGACCATTCCAGCCGGCAGCACGGAGCTTGGGGAAAATTTCGGTGGTGTAGTCGCCGCCTTGCGCGCTGATGATGATGTCGCAGCGCTTCAGTGCATCGACATTGAATGCATCTTGCAGTTTGGTTTCGTTTTTTGCCAACGCCGGTGCCGCACCGCCGGCATTCGAAGTGGAGAAGAATACCGGCTCGATCAAATCGAAATCGCCCTCGGCCTGCATACGGTCTATCAGTACCGAACCGACCATGCCACGCCAGCCTACCAGACCCACCAGATTACCAATTTTCATGACCATTGCCCCTTTTACAGATATTTCACAATTTAAAAATTAGCGTTGTATCTGCCCGGCTCGTCTGGCCGGAGGGGCGCGACGAACCAGGCCGTTTCAGCCAGTAATGCCCGTCTTGGTGGTCGCAGCGGACCCGGTCACTACCACGTCACCACGCAGCAATCCCTTGGCAGAAAAATTCTGCCGGATCGGAAGGATGAGGGAGTTTTGCATCGCGCTATTGTAAGGGCTTTGCCGAAAGCAGTGCCAGTCTATAGCGGGATGCGTGCGCATTACAGTGCAGCAAGCACTGCATTGCCCATTTCTTCAGTCGAGACACGGGTGCATCCGGCACTGAAAATATCGACGGTACGCAAACCCTGTTCCAGCACTTTTTGGACGGCAGCTTCGATGCGCAGTGCAGCGGCTTCCTGGTTCAGGCTGAAGCGCAGCATCATCGCGGCGCTCAAAATGGTTGCCAACGGGTTGGCAATGCCCTGGCCAGCGATGTCGGGTGCACTGCCATGGCTGGGCTCATACAAACCTTGGCCTTTGTCGTTGAGGCTGGCCGATGGCAGCATGCCAATCGATCCGGTGAGCATGGATGCCTCGTCCGACAGGATGTCGCCGAACATATTGCCGGTGACCACAACGTCGAATTTTTTGGGCGCCTTGACCAATTGCATGGCGGCGTTGTCGACATACATGTGCTCCAGCGCCACATCAGGGTATTGCTGGCCAACTTCGGTAACGACGTCTTTCCAGAACTGGAAAGTTTCCAGCACATTGGCTTTGTCAACGCTGGTGACTTTCTTGTTGCGCTTGCGGGCTGCCTGGAAAGCGACGTGGGCAATGCGTTCAATTTCCGGTCGGCTGTAGCGCATGGTGTCAAACGCTTCCTCGCTACCTGGAAAGTGGCCATCCACTGCGGTACGCCGACCACGTGGCTGACCAAAATAAATGTCGCCGGTCAGTTCACGAATGATCAGGATGTCCAGGCCGGCAATGACTTCGGGTTTGAGGCTGGATGCATCGACCAGTTGGGGGTAGCAAATAGCGGGGCGGAAGTTGGCAAACAGGCCCAGGTGTTTGCGCAAACCCAAAATCGCCTGTTCGGGGCGCAGGTGACGCTCTAGCTTGTCATATTTCCAGTCACCTACGGCGCCAAACAGGATGGCATCAGACGCTTTTGCCAGGGCCAGCGTGGACTCTGGCAGCGGATGGCCATGGGCTGCGTAGGCTGCACCGCCGACCAGGGCGGTTTCCATTTGGAGCGGAAGATTCAATGCCTTCAGGACTTTGACGGCTTCAGCGACGATTTCGGTGCCAATGCCGTCACCCGGCAGAACTGCAATTTTCATGGTGTTCAGATAGAGCTAAATTGAAATTTTTCAGGAAACCATGCTGCGCGCCAACCACGGCTTTTGCGCCAGGCGGTTGGCTTCAAAAGCTTTGATTTTTTCTGCATGGCGCAGGGTCAGGCCGATATCGTCAAAGCCATTCAGCAAACAGTACTTGCGGAAGGCCTGGACTTCGAAGGGAATGGCATCTCCTTCGGTGGGCACAATCAGCTGGCGCTCCAGGTCGATGGTCAGTCGGTAACCCGGGAATGCGAACGTGGCGTTGAAGAGGTGGTCTACCTGGGCCTCGCTCAAGACGATGGGCAAAAGGCCATTCTTGAAGCTATTGTTGAAAAATATATCGGCAAAGCTGGGCGCAATAATGGCCCTGAACCCGTATTGATCGAGCGCCCAAGGTGCGTGTTCACGCGATGAACCACAACCGAAATTCTTGCGCGCCAATAAAACCGAGGCGCCCTGGTAGCGGGCCTGGTTGAGTACAAAGTTCGGGTTGGGCTTGCGGCTGTTTGGATCCTGACCGGGTTCCCCTGCATCCAGATAACGCCACTCGTCAAACAGGTTGGGGCCGAAGCCGGTGCGCCGGATCGACTTCAGGAATTGCTTGGGAATGATGGCGTCGGTGTCGACGTTTTCGCGGTCCATTGGGGCCACCAGGCCATCGTGCACAGTAAATTTATTCATGGCGTTGGATTTTTTTAGCTGAATTTGCGCACATCGACGAAGTGACCATTGATCGCGGCGGCCGCGGCCATTGCCGGGCTCACCAAGTGGGTGCGCCCACCGGCACCTTGGCGACCTTCAAAGTTGCGGTTGCTGGTCGAGGCGCAGCGCTCTTGTGGCTCCAGGCGGTCGGCGTTCATGGCCAAGCACATGGAACAGCCGGGTTCGCGCCATTCAAAGCCCGCGGCCTTGAAAATTTCGTGCAAGCCTTCGCGCTCGGCTTGTTCTTTGACCAGCCCCGAGCCCGGCACCACCAAGGCCAGTCGCACGTTTTTGGCGACGTGTTGCCCCAGTCGCTTGACCACGGCAGCGGCCTCGCGCATGTCTTCAATACGGCTGTTGGTGCAGGACCCGATAAATACTTTATCGATCACGATATCGTTCAGTGGCTTGCCCGGCTCCAGTCCCATGTAGGTCAGCGCACGCTCAATGGCGGCACGCTTGTTCGGGTCTTTTTCGCGGTCTGGATCGGGTACCCGGTCTTCGATGCCCAGAACCATTTCGGGCGATGTACCCCAGGTCACTTGGGGTTGAATCTGGGATGCATCGAGTTCTACCACAGTGTCGAAATGCGCATTCGCATCGGAATGCAGGGTGCGCCAATAGGCCACGGCCTGGTCCCATTCCACGGCCGCAGCCTGGGGCGTTGCCGCGTTGGCGCCAGGGGCCAGGGGGCGGCCTTTGACGTAGTCGATGGTTTTCTGGTCGACCGCCACCAGTCCCGCACGGGCCCCGGCTTCAATTGCCATATTGCAAACCGTCATGCGGCCCTCCATGCTCAGGGCGCGGATGGCGCTGCCACCGAATTCAATGGTGTAACCCGTGCCGCCGGCCGTGCCAATTCGGCCAATGATGGCCAGCACGATGTCCTTCGCGGTGCAGCCCGCCGCCAGCGTGCCTTCGACGCGTACCAGCATATTGCGGGCTTTTTTGGCCAGCAATGTTTGGGTTGCCATCACGTGTTCGACTTCACTGGTGCCGATGCCATGGGCCAAGGCACCAAAAGCGCCGTGCGTGGACGTGTGGGAATCGCCGCAAACTACCGTCATACCGGGCAGCGTTGCACCGTTTTCCGGTCCGATGACGTGCACGATACCCTGGCGCTTGCTCAGGAACGGGAAATAGGCAGCGGCGCCAAATTCTGCGATATTGCTGTCCAGCGTGGTCACTTGTTCTTTGCTGGTGGGGTCGGTAATGCCGTCGTAGCCGCGTTCCCATCCGTTGGTCGGTGTGTTGTGGTCGGCTGTGGCCACCACCGAGCTGATGCGCCAGAGTTTGCGGCCAGCGCCGCGCAGGCCCTCAAAGGCTTGCGGGCTGGTGACTTCGTGCACCAAGTGGCGGTCGATGTACAAAACCGAAGTTCCGTCTTCCTCGGTGTGCACCACGTGGTCGTCCCAGAGCTTGTCGTAGAGGGTCCGGCCGGATGCGCTGTTGTTGGTTTGGGTTGTGGCCATGGGGTAAATCCTTCGCAATCCTCGATTTTATGCCTGCCTGCAGTGGCATACAAAAAAAGCCCGCCGACGTTGCCGTCCGGCGGGCTTTATTGATGCACTAATTAGCGTTGGTTGATCGGCAGCACATCACGGCGCACCGAGCCGGTGAAGAGTTGGCGTGGGCGGCCAATCTTGTACTCGGGGTCGCCAATCATTTCGTTCAATTGCGCAATCCAGCCCACGGTTCGTGCCAACGAAAAGATGGCGGTGAACAGGCTGACAGGAATGCCGATGGCACGTTGCACAATGCCGGAGTAGAAGTCGACGTTGGGGTAGAGCTTGCGCTGCACAAAGTAGTCGTCTTCCAGGGCGATCTTTTCGAGGGCCATGGCGAGCTTGAACAGCGGGTCGTTTTCCAAGCCCAGGGCTCCCAGAACTTCCTTGCAAGTTTCTTGCATGAGCTTGGCGCGCGGATCGTAGTTCTTGTACACACGGTGACCAAAACCCATCAGCTTGACGCCGGAGTTCTTGTCCTTCACCTGGTTCATGAATTCGCCAACTTTGCTGATGCCACCCATGCGCTGGATGTCTTCCAACATGTTCAGGCAAGCTTCGTTGGCGCCACCATGGGCTGGGCCCCAGAGGCAGGCGACGCCGGCCGCAATCGCTGCGAACGGGTTGGTGCCAGAGGAGCCGCACAAACGCACGGTCGAGGTCGACGCGTTTTGCTCATGGTCGGCATGCAGAATGAAAATGCGGTCCAGGGCGCGCTCAATAATCGGGTTGACCTTGTAGTCTTCGCAGGGTGTGGCAAACATCATATGCAGGAAGTTGCCGGCGTAGCTCAGGTCATTCTTCGGGTACATATAAGGCTGGCCAGCGCTGTATTTGTAAGCCATGGCAACCAGGGTTGGCATCTTGGCAATCAGGCGGATCGCCGAAATTTCGCGGTGCTCCGGATTGTTGATGTCGGTGCTGTCATGATAGAACGCAGACAAGGCACCCACCAGGCCGGTCATGATGGCCATCGGGTGGGCATCACGGCGGAAACCGCGCAAGAAGAATTGCATTTGCTCATTGACCATCGTGTGGTTGGTCACGCGCTTGGTGAAGTCGGCCTTCCCGGCGGCGTCTGGCAGGTTGCCGTACAGCAGCAAGTGGCAGGTTTCCAGGAAGTCGCAATTGACGGCCAATTGCTCAATCGGGTAGCCGCGATACAACAGCTCGCCCTTGTCACCGTCAATGTAGGTGATGGCCGACTGGCAGGAGGCCGTCGACAAAAAGCCAGGGTCATAGGTAAACATGCCGGTCTGCGCATACAGCTTGCGGATGTCGATCACGTCCGGTCCAATATTGCCGTTGTACACGGGCATTTCGACGCTGGGGGCGCCGTTACTGAACGACAGGGTAGCTTTGTTATCGGCTAATTTCATTTTTCACCTTTCAGAGGGGTTCTACCAACATTTTTAAAACGGTGCGCACGTCATCACGGTCCAGCGATGGGTCGACGTCTGCCAGCGATTTCCGTGCCAGTTGCACGTCCAGCAAGTCGTTGTCGCTAAGGTCCATCAGGCTGCCCAAGGCATCCGCATGCACGTGTGTCAGGCTGCTGCTGTAGCGCTGAAAAAACCGCTCAATGAAGAGATCGTTTTCCAGCAAACCACGGCGGCAACGCCAGCGCAATTTGCTTAACGTCCGTTCATCGATCAGGGTTGCTTCGCTCATGTGATTTTGGGCAATGCCTTTGACGTGCGGTAGCGCGCGGCTTACACCGTGCGCAAAACCATCATTTCTTTGATCTTGCCGATGGCCTTTGTGGGGTTCAGACCCTTGGGGCACACATCGACACAGTTCATGATGGTGTGGCAACGGAACAAACGGTACGGATCTTCCAGATTGTCCAAGCGTTCGGCAGTGGCCTGGTCACGGCTGTCGGCCAGGAAGCGGTACGCTTGTAACAGGCCGGCAGGGCCCACGAACTTGTCCGGGTTCCACCAGAAGCTAGGGCAGCTGGTTGAGCAGCTGGCGCACAAGATGCACTCGTAGAGACCGTTGAGCTCTTCGCGTTCTTCCGGGCTTTGCAGGCGCTCTTTCTCCGGCGGAATGCTGTCGTTCACCAGATACGGCTTGATCGAGTTGTATTGCTTGAAGAATTGCGTCATGTCCACGATCAGGTCGCGGATGACGGGCAAACCAGGCAGTGGCTTGAGCACGATGGTGTCGGGCAGCGAGCGCATATTGGTCAGGCAGGCCAAACCATTTTTGCCGTTGATATTCATGGCATCTGAGCCACAAACACCTTCCCGGCAGGAACGGCGGAAAGAGATGCTAGGGTCAACTGCCTTGAGTTTCATCAGGGCATCGAGCAGCATGCGTTCGTGACCATCAAGTTCGATTTCGATGGTTTGCATATATGGCTTAGCGTCCTTGTCCGGATCGTAGCGATAGATGGAGAAAGTGCGTTTTGTCATGTCAGTATCTCGCGTCAGTGGACTTCGGACTTAGAAAGTGCGGACCTTGAGGGGTACCGATTCAACCGTCAGGGGTTTCATCTGTACCGGCTTGTAGCTCAGGCGGTTGCCTTCGCGGTACCACAGGGTGTGCTTGTGCCAGTCGCGGTCATTGCGGCCGTTCGGGAACTCTTCAGAGTCGCTGTAGTCGTCCACCGTGTGGGCGCCACGGCTTTCACGGCGGGCTGCAGCCGACACAATGGTGGCTTCGGCGACTTCGATCAGGTTTTCGACTTCCAGCGCTTCAATGCGCGCGGTGTTGAACACCTTGGACTTGTCCTGCAGATTGATAGCGGCAACGCGTTGGCGCAGCTCAGCGATTTTCTGCACACCTTCGTCCAGGCTCTTCTGCGTGCGGAACACGCCAGCGTGTTGCTGCATGGCGGCGCGCATGTCGTTGGCCACATCTTGTGCATATTCGCCGCCGGTGGCGTTGTCCAGGCGGGCCAGGCGGGCCAGCGTGCGGTCGGCTGCATCGGCGGGCAGTGGCTTGTGTTCTTTGTTCTTTTGGTTGAACTCCACAATGTGATTGCCGGCTGCACGACCAAACACCAACAGGTCGAGCAAGGAGTTGGTTCCCAGGCGGTTGGCACCGTGCACACTCACGCAAGAGCATTCGCCCACAGCATAGAGGCCGTTCACCACTTGGCTGTGAACATCGCCCTTTTGGTCTACCACTTGGCCATTGATGTTGGTTGGAATGCCGCCCATCTGGTAGTGGATGGTGGGGACCACTGGAATGGCCTCTTTGGTGATATCCACATTGGCAAAGTTATGGCCAATTTCGAGCACCGATGGCAGGCGCTTCATGATGGTGTCAGCGCCAAGGTGGTCTAGCTTGAGCAGCACATAATCCTTATTGGGGCCACAGCCACGGCCTTCCTTGATTTCCTGGTCCATGCAACGTGAAACAAAGTCGCGTGGCGCCAGATCTTTCAGGGTCGGCGCATAGCGTTCCATGAAACGTTCGCCATTGCTGTTCAACAAAATGGCGCCTTCGCCGCGGCAGCCCTCGGTCAGCAGCACGCCCGCACCGGCCACGCCAGTGGGGTGGAATTGCCAGAATTCCATGTCTTGCAGCGCCAGGCCGGAACGGGCGGCCATGCCCAGGCCGTCGCCGGTGTTGATGAAGGCGTTGGTCGATGCCGCGAAAATCCGGCCGGCACCGCCCGTTGCCAGCAAAGTGGTTTTGGCTTCCAGAATGTGGACTTCACCGGTTTCCATCTCGAGGGCTGTGACACCCAATACGTCGCCATCGGCATCGCGAATCAGGTCCAGCGCCATCCATTCGACGAAGACGCTGGTAC
>Ga0228698_1000495_pt1 | contig 29646 bp, 30 predicted proteins | sample McNCre117_Aug_MG_FD_178015 | JGI IMG/M metagenome (GOLD analysis project Ga0228698, IMG submission 178015) | Freshwater microbial communities from McNutts Creek, Athens, Georgia, United States - 1-17_Aug_MG | ecosystem: Environmental > Aquatic > Freshwater > Creek | place: USA: Georgia...
ATCGGCGTGAAAGAGCAGATCATTTTCCCGGAAATCGAGTACGACAAGATCGACGCGATCCGTGGCATGAACATCTCGATCACGACGACCGCCAAGAACGACGAAGAGTGCAAGGCGCTCCTCGCTGCGTTCAAATTCCCGTTCAAGAACTGAGGTGACCCGTGGCTAAGACTTCCCTCAAGCAGCGCGAAGCCAAGCGCGAACAACTGGTCGCCAAGTTCGCGAAGAAGTACGCCGAGCTGAAGGCCATCATCGATGACCAGCAGCGCAGTGAAGAAGAGCGTTATGCCGCTCGTCTGGAGCTGCAGAAGCTGCCCCGCAACGCGTACCCCACCCGTCTGCGCAACCGTTGCAACCTGACCGGCCGCCCCCGTGGCACGTTCCGTACGTTCGGTCTGGCGCGCAACAAGATCCGTGAACTCGCCTTCAAGGGCGACATTCCGGGCGTGATCAAGGCCAGCTGGTAATTCGCGGGCTATCAGGAGAGAACAGCTATGAGCATGAGTGATCCCATCGCCGACATGCTGACCCGCATTCGCAACGCACAAGCCGTTGACAAGCAGGTCGTCAGCATGCCGTCGTCGAAGCTCAAGGTGGCCATCGCCCAAGTGCTGAAGGACGAAGGTTACATCGACGGTTTCGCCGTCAAGTCCGAAGGCGTGAAGTCCGAACTGGAAATCACCTTGAAGTACTACGCCGGTCGTCCGGTCATCGAGCGCATCGAGCGCGTGAGCCGTCCTGGCCTGCGCATCTATCGCGGCCGTGACGCCATCCCCCAAGTCATGAACGGTCTGGGTGTGGCCATCGTCACGACCCCCAAGGGTGTCATGACCGATCGCAAGGCTCGTCAAACCGGTGTCGGTGGCGAAGTCCTTTGCTACGTCGCCTAAGGCCTGGAAGGAGATTCGAGCAATGTCCCGCGTAGGAAAGATGCCGATCGCCGTCCCGCAAGGCGTGGATGTGCAGATCACGGCGGACCAGATCATCGTCAAGGGTGCCAACGGCTCCCTGACGCTGGCTGCGAACCCGCTGGTTCAAGTCAACAAGGACGGCGCCGTCCTGTCGGTGGCTCCGGCCAACGAAGAGACCGCCGCCAACGCCATGAGCGGCACGTTCCGTGCCCTGCTGGCCAACATGGTCAATGGTGTCAGCAAGGGCTTCGAGAAGAAGCTGCAGCTGGTCGGCGTGGGCTTCCGTGCCCAAGCCGCCGGTTCCAAGCTGAACCTGCAGATCGGGTTCTCGCACCCGGTCGTCAAGGACATGCCCGCCGGCATCACCGTGACCTGCCCGACCCAGACGGAAATCCTGATCAAGGGTGCCGATCGCCAGGTCGTCGGTCAGATCGCCGCCGAAGTGCGTGCCATCCGTCCCCCGGAGCCCTACAAGGGCAAGGGCATCCGCTACGCCGATGAGCGCGTGGTGCTGAAAGAGACGAAGAAGAAGTAAGGAGCGCCAACATGCTGAACAAGAAAGAACAGCGTCTGCGTCGTTCGCGTCAAACGCGTGCGCGCATCGCCAAGCAGGATGTCGCTCGTCTGACGGTCTTCCGCTCGAACCTGCACATCTACGCCAGCGTGATCTCGGAAGACGGCGCCCGCGTCGTTGCTTCCGCGTCCACGGCCGAGAAGGAAGTCCGCGAAGCCCTGGCTTCCAAGGGTGGCAACACCGCGGCTGCCGCGGCGGTTGGCAAGCGCATCGCCGAGAAGGCCAAGGCGGCCGGCATCGAGAAGGTGGCGTTCGACCGTTCCGGTTTCGCGTACCACGGCCGCGTGAAGGCGCTGGCCGAGGCCGCTCGCGAAGCTGGTCTGCAGTTCTGATCCGCGACCTCGAAGGAATCTGAAAATGGCAAAGTTTCAACCCCGAGTCCAGGACGAAGGTCGCGACGACGGTCTGCGCGAGAAGATGATCGCCGTGAACCGCGTGACCAAGGTCGTCAAGGGCGGTCGTATCCTCGGTTTCGCGGCGCTGACGGTGGTCGGCGATGGCGATGGTCGCATCGGCATGGGCAAGGGCAAGGCCCGCGAAGTGCCCGTGGCCGTGCAGAAGGCCATGGAATCGGCTCGCCGCAACATGGTCAAGGTCAGCCTGAAGAACGGCTCGATCCACCACAACGTCCGTGGCGAACACGGCGCTGCCAAGGTGCTGATGGCTCCGGCTCCGGCCGGTACCGGCATCATCGCCGGCGGCCCGATGCGCGCTGTCTTCGAAGTGATGGGCGTGACCGACATCGTGGCCAAGAGCCTCGGTTCGTCGAACCCGTACAACATGGTGCGCGCCACGCTGGACGCCCTGAAGGCCTCGACCACCCCGGCCGAGATCGCTGCCAAGCGCGGCAAGACGGTTGAAGAACTCTTCAACTGATCTCGCAGGAGCATTGAACATGGCTGAAGAAAAGAAGACCGTCAAGGTCAAGCTGGTTCGTAGCCCCATCGGCTGCAAGCAGTCGCACCGCGACACCGTGCGTGGTCTGGGCCTGCGTCGCCTGAACAGCGAATCCGTGCTCGAGGACACCCCGGCGGTCCGCGGCATGATCAACAAGATCTCCTACCTGGTGCAGGTGCTGTAAGCACCGAGAACCAGGACGAGGGCAAGAAAATGCAACTCAACTCGATCAAGCCCGCCTCGGGTGCCAAGCATGCCAAGCGCCGTGTCGGCCGTGGCATCGGCTCCGGTCTGGGCAAGACCTGCGGCCGCGGCCACAACGGTCAGCACTCCCGTGCTGGCGGCTACCACAAGGTGGGCTTCGAAGGCGGTCAGATGCCGCTGCAACGTCGCCTGCCCAAGCGTGGCTTCAAGTCGACCACGCTGCGCTTCAACGGCGAAGTCACCCTGACCGATCTGCAACTGCTGGCCGTCGACGAAATCGACCTGGCCGTGCTGAAGCAGGCCGGCTTGGTGGGTCAGCTGATCCGCAACGTCAAGGTCATCAAGTCGGGCGAACTCAGCCGCAAGGTCACGCTGAAGGGCGTGGGTGCGACGGCGGGTGCCAAGGCCGTGATCGAAGCCGCTGGCGGCTCCGTGGCTGCCTGAGCGGCCACTGAAGTCTCACAAGAAGCTTCCACGTGGCTACCTCCCCGAATCAACTCGCCAAGTCCGGAAAGTTCGGTGACCTCGGTCGCCGGCTGACTTTCCTGCTGATGGCGTTGGTGGTCTACCGGATCGGTGCGCACATTCCTGTGCCGGGTGTGAACCCGGACCAGTTGGCGCAGCTGTTCAAGGGCCAACAGGGTGGCATCCTCGGCCTCTTCAACATGTTCTCGGGTGGGGCGATGTCCCGCTTCACGGTCTTCGCACTGGGGATCACGCCGTACATTTCGGCGTCGATCATCTTGCAGATCATGGGGTACGTCGTTCCGGCGCTCGAGGCCTTGAAGAAAGAGGGCGAGGCGGGTCGTCGCAAGATCACCCAGTACACCCGTTACGGCACGCTGTTCCTGGCGCTGTTCCAGTCCTTCGGCATTGCCGTCGCTCTGGAAGGCTCCCCGGGTCTGGTCCTGTCCCCCGGCTTCGGTTTCCGCATCGGTGCGGTGATCAGCCTGGTGGCCGGCACGATGTTCCTGATGTGGCTGGGTGAGCAGATCACCGAGCGAGGTCTGGGCAACGGCATCTCGATCCTGATCTTCGGTGGTATCGCGTCGGGTCTCCCGCGCGCCGTCGCCGGGCTGTTCGAGCTGGTCAGCACCAACGCCATGGGCGTGTTCAGCTTCCTGATCGTGATCGCTCTCGTCGTGGGTGTCACCTACGGCGTGGTGTTCGTCGAGAAGGGGCAGCGCAAGATCCTGGTCAACTACGCGAAGCGTCAGGTCGGCAACAAGGTGTACGGCGGTCAGTCGTCCCACCTGCCGCTGAAGCTGAACATGTCGGGGGTGATCCCGCCGATCTTCGCGTCGTCGATCATTCTGCTGCCGGCCACGGTGGTGGGTTGGTTCGCCACGGGAGAGGGCCTGCGCTGGCTCAAGGACGTCTCTTCGGCTCTGTCGCCGGGTCAGCCCATCTACGTGATGCTGTACGCCGCGATGATCGTGTTCTTCTGCTTCTTCTACACCGGCCTGGTGTTCAACAGCCGCGAAACGGCTGACAACCTGAAGAAGAGTGGCGCGTTCATTCCGGGCATCCGCCCGGGCGAGCAGACGGCCAAGCACATCGACAAGATCCTGGCCCGCCTGACCCTGGTCGGTGCGGTCTACATCACGCTGGTGTGCCTGCTGCCGGAGTTCCTGGTCCTGAAGTACAACGTCCCGTTCTACTTCGGCGGTACCTCGCTGCTGATCATCGTGGTCGTCACCATGGATTTCTGGGCGCAAGTCCAGTCCTACGTGATGTCCCAGCAGTACGAGTCGCTGTTGAAAAAGGCCAACTTCAAGGGCTGACCCAAGTTTGAAGAGTGGGGTCAGGTCGCGTTCCGCAAGGAAGACCACCTGGCCTGTTATCCAAGTCGCGCGCGCATCGATGTCCCGTGCGAAGTGATGAGTGTTTGAAGAGTTTCAGGAGAAGACCATGAAAGTCGCTGCATCGGTCAAGAAGATGTGCCGCAATTGCAAGATCATCCGCCGCAAGGGCGTGGTCCGCGTGATCTGCACCGATCCGCGCCACAAGCAGCGCCAGGGTTGATTCGGGCGCACGGTAGAAGCAAGAGCTAAGGATCAAAAATGGCACGTATTGCTGGCATCAACATCCCGCCGCACAAGCACGCGGAAATCGGTCTGACCTCCATCTACGGCATCGGCCGTACGACGGCTCAGAAGATCTGCGTCGCGGCCGGCATCGCCTTCGACAAGAAGATCAAGGATCTCACCGACTCCGATCTGGAAAAGATCCGTGACGAGATCGGCAAGATGACGATCGAAGGCGACCTGCGCCGCGAGACCTCGATCAACATCAAGCGTCTGATGGACCTGGGCTGCTACCGCGGCATGCGTCATCGTCGCGGCCTGCCGGTGCGCGGTCAGCGCACCCGCACCAACGCCCGTACCCGCAAGGGTCCGAAGAAGGGTGCCTCGGGCCTGAAGAAGTGAGCCTGAACCGCCTGGTTCGCTCCCCAGATTGAAAGAAGGTCAACATGGCTAAAGCAGCTAACAATTCGGCCGCCCAACGCGTCCGCAAGAAGGTCCGCAAGAACGTTGCCGACGGCGTTGCACACGTCCACGCTTCGTTCAACAACACGATCATCACGATCACCGATCGCCAAGGCGGCGCCCTGAGCTGGGCTTCGTCGGGTGGTCAGGGCTTCAAGGGCTCGCGCAAGTCGACCCCCTTCGCTGCCCAGGTCGCTGCTGAAGTGGCCGGTCGTGCTGCCCAGGAACAGGGCATCAAGAACCTGGACGTCAAGATCAAGGGCCCCGGCCCGGGTCGCGAGTCGTCGGTTCGCGCGCTGGCTTCGCTGGGCATCCGCATCACGTCGATCTCCGACGTGACGCCCGTGCCGCACAACGGCTGCCGTCCGCAAAAGCGTCGTCGCATCTGAGCGACTGAAATATCGGGCCTGCCAGCCGTGAGGTTGGCAGGCCTGCTATACTCTCGGGTTTTCTCGCAGCCGGCCTGGGTTCGCCCTCGGCCGGCGCTTGTCACTCAAGCGCACTCCAGCGTCAACCCAAGCCCACCGTCTGCGCGGCCAAGAACACCGCCAGACTCGCGTGGCACCGGTCTGCCCCTGATTCCAGGCGGCGGGCCCGTGCTGCGTCAGCACTCATTTCCAAAGGAAAGCACGTGGCACGTTACCTCGGCCCGAAGGCCAAACTCTCCCGCCGTGAAGGCACCGACCTGTACCTGAAGAGCGCCCGCCGCGCCATCGGGGACAAGGCCAAGTTCGACAGCAAGCCGGGCCAACACGGCCGCACCTCCGGCCAGCGCACGTCCGACTACGGCATCCAGCTGCGTGAAAAGCAGAAGGTCAAGCGCATGTACGGCGTGCTGGAGCGTCAGTTCCGCCGCTACTTCGCCGAAGCCGAGCGTCGCCGTGGCAACACCGGTGCCAACCTGCTGTTCCTGCTGGAAAGCCGCCTGGACAACGTCGTCTACCGCATGGGTTTCGGCTCGACCCGCGCCGAAGCGCGCCAGCTGGTCGGCCACAAGGGCATCGTGGTGAACGGCGAAGTCGTGAACATCCCGTCGTACTTGGTCAAGGCCGGTGACGTGGTGGGCGTGCGCGAGAAGGCCAAGAAGCAACTGCGCGTGACCGAAGCGCTGAAGCTGGCCCAGTCGATCGGCCTGCCGGCCTGGGTGTCGGTGGACGACACCAAGCTCGAAGGCGTGTTCAAGAAGGTCCCGGACCGCGACGAATTCGGCGCCGAGATCAACGAATCGATGATCGTCGAACTGTACTCGCGTTGATGAGTGCAGCGGGCAGTGGCCCGGTGCCTCCGGCACCAGCCACCGCCCCCAGCCTGCGGGGCGCCGGGCTCCGCAGGTGGCGATCCGGCTCCCGGCATGGTCCCCGTCCGTCATTCAGCCATTCGTCCGTCAGCCTTATCGGTGTAACGAGCCGAGGGTATTGAGAGGAACAGAACCTACATGCAAACCAATCTGCTGAAACCCAAAGCCATCAACGTCGAGCCGCTGGGCGGGCACAAAGCCAAGGTCACGCTGGAGCCGTTCGAACGCGGTTACGGTCACACCCTGGGCAACGCGCTGCGTCGGGTGCTGCTGTCGTCGATGGTGGGTTACGCGCCCACCGAAGTCACGATCGCGGGCGTTCTGCATGAGTACTCCACCGTGGACGGCGTGCAAGAAGACGTCGTGCACGTGATGCTGAACCTCAAGGGCGTGGTCTTCCGCCTGCACAACCGTGACGAAGTCACGCTGGTGCTGCGCAAGGAAGGCGAAGGCCCCGTGACCGCTGGTGACATCCAGACGCCGCACGACGTCGAGATCGTCAACCCCGAGCACGTGGTGGCCCACCTGGCCCAAGGCGGCAAGCTGGACATGCAGATCAAGGTCGAAAAGGGCCGTGGTTATGTGCCGGGCAATCTGCGCCGCTTCGGCGACGAGCCGACCAAGGCCATCGGCCGCATCGTTCTGGACGCCTCGTTCTCGCCGGTCCGCCGGGTGAGCTACGCCGTCGAGAACGCGCGCGTCGAGCAGCGTACCGATCTGGACAAGCTGGTCATGGAGATCGAAACCAACGGCGCCATCTCGCCCGAGGAAGCGATCCGTTCGTCGGCCAAGATCCTGGTGGAACAGCTGGCGGTCTTCGCCCAGCTGGAAGGCTCGGACATCGCCGCGTTCGAACAGCCGGCCCAACGTGCCGCGCAGTTCGACCCGATCCTGCTGCGCCCGGTCGACGAGCTCGAGCTGACGGTGCGTTCGGCCAACTGCCTGAAGGCCGAAAACATCTACTACATCGGCGACCTGATCCAGCGCACCGAAACCGAGCTGCTGAAGACCCCGAACCTGGGTCGCAAGTCGCTCAACGAAATCAAGGAAGTGCTCGCTTCCCGTGGCCTCACCCTGGGTGCGCGCCTCGAGAACTGGCCTCCCCAAGGTCTCGACAAGCGTTGAGACTGACCTTGCCTGACCCCGGCTCACCGGGGCGGGCAGCAACCCCCGGTACCTGATCCGGCCGGGGTTCAATAACGACACGAAAGCTGCAAGCATCATGCGTCACCGTCACGGCCTCCGTAAGCTCAACCGCACGTCCGAACACCGCAAGGCGATGTTCCGCAACATGTGCAATTCGCTGATCGCCCACGAAGCGATCAAGACCACCCTGCCCAAGGCCAAGGAACTGCGCCGCGTCGTCGAGCCGCTGATCACCCTGGCCAAGGAACCCACCGTGGCGAACCGCCGGCTGGCGTTCGACCGCCTGCGTGACCGCGACAGCGTCACCAAGCTGTTCGACGTGCTTGGCCCGCGCTTCAAGGTGCGCCCGGGCGGCTACACCCGCATCCTGAAGATGGGCTTCCGCGTCGGCGACAACGCCCCGCTGGCCTTCGTGGAGCTGGTCGACCGTCCGGACGGCGAAGCGGTGGACGACACGGCGGCTGAATAAGCCCTCGTGCGCTCAGGCCCGGCAACGGGCCTGCGAGCCGAACATGAAAAGGGGTCAGCGCGAGCTGGCCCCTTTTTCTTTGGACGGTGGAACCCGGGGGGCCAATGGCGGTCTGCCCGGGTGAGCCGGCGGCGATACTGTGAAGCGTTGGCGTGCCGGCCAAGGCGCGGGCGCCTGGCGACTGAAGAACGACGCCTTGCACGGGCCACGAGCCCAGAGGATGCGGTGATGAACATGCGTGGGGTGGGGCGCCTGCTGGCGCTCGCGATGCTGTGGCTGGGTCTGGTGGCGGCGATGCCGGCCCGGGCGGCCGATGACTACCTGGACCCGGACCAGGCCTTCCAGCTCAGCGTGCGGGCGCTCAATGACCGCGAGGTCGAGCTGACCTACCACATCGCCCCGGGCTACTACCTGTACCGCGAGCGTTTCAAGTTCGACGCGGAAGGCGCCACGCTGGCCGCGCCCAAGATCCCGCCCGGCAAGGTCAAGTACGACCCGCAGCTGGAGCAGAAGGTCGAGACGTACCACGACGAGGTCGTCGTGACCCTGGGCTTCACGCAGGCGCCGGGCAGCTTCGTTCTTCACGCCACCCACCAGGGCTGTGCCGAGAAGGGCCTGTGCTATCCGCCGCAGCCGCGCACGCTGCAGGTGTCGCTCAAGGGCTTCGGGGCGGCGGAATCCTGGGTGCGGGTGCTCAAGGACGGCGACGGGGCTGCGGCGGTGGCGTCGGCCGCGCCCGTGGCTTCGGCCGGTGCCGATGCATTGAAGGCCTCGATGACGGCGGGCAGCGGCAGCACGAACGCGTCCGTGGCACCGGCCACCGCCGCGCCGGCGGCGACCGATCCCGTGGCCACGCCGGCCGGCACGTCCGACGAAGGCCGTCTGCAGCAGACCCTCAAGCAGGGCCGCCTGGTGGTGATCATCCCGGCCTTCTTCTTGGCGGGCCTGCTGCTGTCGCTGACCCCCTGCGTGCTGCCCATGGTGCCCATCCTGTCGTCCATCATCGTGGGCCAAGGCGCGGGCGTGACGCGCTCGCGCGGCTTCGCGCTGGCCTTCAGCTACGCGCTGGGCATGGCCCTGCTGTACACCGTGCTGGGCGTGGCGGCGGGCCTGATCGGTGAAGGCCTGGCCGCGGCGCTGCAGAAGCCTTGGGTGTTGGCCCTGTTCGCGGCCCTGCTGGCCCTGCTGTCGCTGTCGATGTTCGGGCTCTACGAACTGCAGTTGCCCGAGGGCCTGCGCAACCGGCTGTCCAGCAAGAACGACGGCCTCAGCGGTGGGCAGTTTGCCGGCGTGTTCCTGATGGGCGGCCTGTCGGCCCTGATCGTGAGCCCCTGCGTGGCCGCGCCGCTGGCCGGCGCGCTGCTGTACATCAGCCAGACCCGCGACGCGGTGCTGGGCGGCCTGGCGCTGTTCACGCTGGCCATGGGCATGAGCGTGCCCCTGCTGGCCGTGGGCGCGTCCGCGGGCCACCTGCTGCCGCGCAGCGGCGCCTGGATGGACCAGGTCAAGCACGTGTTCGGCCTGCTGCTGCTGGCCGTGGCGCTGTACCTGCTGGGCCCGGTGTTGCCGCCGGTGGTGGCCATGGGCTTGTGGGGCACCCTGCTGCTGGTGGGCGCCACCTCGCTGCACGCGTTCGAGCCGGTGCACCCGGGCCCGCATGTGGGCGGGGCGCGGCTGATGAAGGGCTTCGGCCTGGTGCTGGCCCTGCTGGGCGTGCTGCAGTTCGTGGGCGCGGCCAGCGGCGGGCGCAACCCGCTGCAGCCGCTGGGCCACCTGGCCCTGGGCGAGGCCCGGGCCGCCAACCTGCCGGCGGCCGAGGCGCTGCCCTTCAAGCCGGTGGCCAGCGTCGAGGCGCTGGACGCGGTGCTGGCCCAGGCGGGCCGGCCGGTGATGCTGGACTTCTATGCCGACTGGTGCGTGAGCTGCAAGGAGATGGAGGCCCAGACCTTCACCGATGCGCGGGTGCGCGCCCGGCTCGCCGGGGCCGTGCTGCTGCGCGCGGACGTGACGGCCAACAGCGAGGCCGACCGGGCCCTGCTCAAGCGCTTCAAGCTGTTCGGCCCGCCCGGGCTGATCTTCTTTGACGCCAAGGGGCAGGAGCTGGCCTCGGCGCGCGTGGTCGGATTCCAGTCGCCCGAGGATTTCCTGGTGTCGCTGAAGGGGGCGGGGCTGTGAGCGGCAAGAAGGTCAAGGGCCAGACGCTGGCCGCCATCCTGTTCTCGCAAGGCTTCGGCACGCGCCGCGACTGCGAAGGCCTGGTCGATCTGGGCCTGGTCCTGGTCAACGGCCAGCGCATCGAGGACCCGTTCGAAACCCTGGACCCGACCGGCGTGGAGCTGACGGTCGAAGGCAAGGCCTGGCCGTACCGCGAAAAGGCGCTGATCGTGCTGAACAAGCCGGCCGGCTACGAGTGCTCGAAGAAGCCCAAGCACCATGCGGGCGTGTACAGCCTGTTGCCGGCGCCGCTGCTGCGCCGCGACGTGCAGTGCGTGGGCCGGCTGGACGAGGACACCACGGGCCTGCTGCTGTTCACCGACGACGGGCAACTGCTGCACCGCTGGACCAGCCCCAAGCACCATGTGCCCAAGGTCTACGACGTCAGCTGCAAGCACCCGGTGACGGCCGAGCAGCTGCAGAAGCTGCTGGCCGGCGTGGTGCTGATGGACGACCCGGCGCCGGTGGCGGCGCTGGCGGCCGAGCCCTGGGACGGGGCGGCCGAGGGCCTGCACGGGCTGCGCCTGACCCTGGCCGAAGGCAAGTACCACCAGGTCAAGCGCATGATGGCCGCGGTGGGCAACCGCTGCGAGGCGCTCAACCGCAGCCGCTTCGGCGCGTTCGAGTTGCCGACCGACCTGGCCGTGGGCCAGTGGCGCTGGCTGGCCGGGCCCGAGGTGATCGTGCCGCCCAAGCAGGGCTGAGGCGGGGGGCGGCCCGGATCAGGCGTCCGTGCCGAAGGCGAACACGCTGTGGTGGCGGTAGACGTCGCCCGGGGCCAGGCGGATGCTGGGCCAGTCCGGGTGGTGCACCGAATCCGGGGCGTGCTGGGGCTCCAGGCACAGGCCGCAGCCTTGGGTCAGCGCCCGGCCGCCATGGCCGCGGACGCGACCGTCCAGGAAGTTGCCGGCGTAGAACTGCAGGCCGGGTTCGCTGGTCAACAGCGTCAGTGAGCGCCCGCTTTCCGAGTCGCTGAGGCGGGCGGCCGGCACGGGCTGGCCGGCGCGGCTCGGCGTGTCCAGCACCCAGTGGTGGTCGAAGCCGCCGGTGACTTGCAGCTGGGGGTGGGCTTGATGGCGCCGTTCGCTGACCCGGGCGGCTTGGCGGAAATCGAAGGGCGTGCCATCCACCGCCAACAGGTCGGTGGGGATCAGGCGCTCGTCCACGGCCAGGCAGTGGCTGGCGGCAATCTGCAGGTGGTGGTGGCGGGCGTCGGAATGCGCGGCCTTGGCCTCGCCTTGAGGCGGGCCGTCGTGCCCGCTCAGGTTGAAGTAGCTGTGCTGGGTGAGGTTCACCACCGTCAGCTGGTTGCTGCTGGCTTCGCAGATGAAATGCCAATGCCCTTCGGGGCTCAGCGTGTAAGTGACTGCACACTGCAGTGCGCCGGGATAGCCCTGGTCGCCATCGGGGCTGTGCAGGGCCAGGCGCAGGCTGGGCCAGCCTCGGGCATCCAGCCCCAGGAAATCCACCGCCCACAGTTTGGCGCCGAAGCCTTCGCGCCCGCCGTGCAGCGCGTTCGTGCGGTCGTTGGCGTCGAGCTGGATGCGGCGGCCGTCGAGTTCGAAGCTGGCGCCGGCGATGCGGTTGGCCACGCGGCCGACGATGATCCCCAAGCCCGGGTGCGGGCCGTCGTAGCCGGCCAGCTCGTCGAAGCCCAACACCACGTTGGCCAGGTGGCCGTGGCGGTCGGGCACCTGCAGGTGGGTGACGATGCCGCCCAGGGTGAGCGCGCGCAGTTCGCAGCGGCCGGGCCAGGCCAGGCTCAGGGCCTCGACGTCGCGGCCGTCGCGCAGGCGGCCGGCGGGTTGGCGGGAGGTGGTGGGCGGGGTGGCGTTCAGGCGCATGAGGGAGGGCAGGGGCTGGGGCCGGGCACTGGCGGGGCTGGCCACGTTCATCACGGGCGGTAACGGTAGGCCGGCAGGCCGGGCACGGCCGCGGGCAGCGCGTAGACGTCGCCGGCATGGGGCTGGGCGCTGCGCTCGTGCGCTTCCAGGGCCTTGCGGGCCGAGGTGACGAACAGGGTGGCAAGGCCGGGGCCGCCGAAGGTGGGGCAGGTGGGGTGGGCGCTGCGCATCTGCAGCCGATCCAGGCGGGTGCCGTCCGGGCCGAAGCCTTGAACGGCGCCGCCGCCCCACAGGGCGACCCACAACTGCCCCAGGGCGTCGACGGTGGCGCCATCGGGCCAGCCTTCGTCCGGGCTCAGCTGGGCGAAGGCCGTGGGCGTGCCGATGGCCTGGCCCGCCGCATCCTGGGCGTAGTCGGCGCGCCAGATCATGCCGCTGGGCGTGTCGCTGAAATAGAGCTGGCGGCCATCAGGGCTGAAGGCCAGGCTGTTGGCGACGATGGGGGCGGGCAGGGCGCTGAGCACCTCCACCTGCAGGCCCGGGCCGATGCGGTACCAGGGCGAGCGGCTGGCCTCGTCGTAGTGGTAGGGGCCGACGATGAAGCGGCCTTGCGGATCGCAGCGGCCGTCATTGAGGCGGGCGCCGGCCGGCACGGGCACGGGCTGGCGCGGGCCGAGCTGGCCGCGGGCGGTATCGAACAGGGCCACGCTGTCGGTCAGGGCCACCAACAGCACGCCGGGCGTGGCGGTGAGGGCCAGGCTGCCCAGGGTGCCGGGCAGGGACCAGTGCTGCACCTGGCCGTCGGCCGCCTGCCAGCGCCACAGTTCACCGGCTTCGATGTTGCACCAGTAGAGCCCCTGGACCAGGTCGCACCACAGCGGGCCTTCGCCCAGCCAGGCTTGGGCGGGCACCAGCACGCGGACGGGGGCCGGGCAGGCGTCGGGGTCGTGGGGTTCGGTCATGGGCGAGGAAGGGCGTGTGGGAAAAGGTAGACGCAGGCGCAGGCGCAGGCGCGAGTGTCGCCGCCCGGACTTGTACCCGGGCGCATACCCCTGGGGGCAGGGGTATGAACCCTTGGCGGGCCGGGGCGGGCAAGGCGGGGCAGGGCAGGGCGCCGTGCCCGCGGCGGCTCAGGTCCAGCCGGCGTCGACCACGAAATCCTGGCCGGTGCACATGGCGCTGTCTTCGGCGGCCAGGAACAGGGCCATGGCGGCGATGTCCTCGGGCATCAGCGGGCGCGGGATGCACTGGTTGCGGTCGATCTCGACGCGGGCGGCCGCATCGATGCGGTGCTGCAGCTGCTTCTCGGTCATCACCCAGCCCGGCACCAGGGTGTTGACGCGGATGCCGTCGGGGCCCAGGTCGCGGGCCATGCCGCGGGTCAGGCCTTGCACGGCGGCCTTGCAGCTGGTGTAGACGGGCATGCCGCCCTGCTTGGCCTTCCAGCTCATGGAGCCGAAGTTGACGATGCTGCCGCCGCCGGCCGCCCGCATGTCGGGGATCACGGCCTGGGCCGCGAAGAACTGGTGGCGCAGGTTGACGGCCACGCCCGCGTCCCAGTCGGTCGCGCTGAGCGTCGCGATGGCCTGGCGGCGGTCGTTGGCGGCGTTGTTGAACAGCGCGCGGATGGGGCCGATGGCCGCGCGGATGTGGGCGATCGCGGCCTGCAGGGCCGGGATGTCGGTGAGGTCGGCGGCGACGAAGACCGGGGCGTGGGCAGTGCCACCGGCCAGGCGTTGCACCAGCGCGTGACCGGCCGCCTCGTCGAGGTCGATGAAGCCGACCCGGGCGCCTTGCGCGACGAAGTGTTCGACCAGGGTGGCACCGATGCCGGTGGCCCCGCCGGTGATCAGCACCGGCAGGTCTTCAAGGCTGGGGTAGCGCGCGGTGGCGGGCATGCGGGGGGTCTCCGTGAAGCGTGGCCGGTGAGGCCGGCCTGTCGTTAAAGTCAGACTATAAACGATGGATAACCCGATGCATTCGGGTAATTACGCATTCGTACGTTTAAAAAGTAATACTTTAATGGGTGCCATTGCAAGACAGAGACCCCGATGACGAAAGCACCTGCGAAGCTCCGCTCGGCCGAATGGTTCGGCACCGCGGACAAGAACGGCTTCATGTACCGCAGCTGGATGAAGAACCAGGGCATCCCGGACCATGAGTTCCAGGGCAAGCCCATCATCGGCATCTGCAACACCTGGTCCGAGCTGACGCCCTGCAACGCGCATTTCCGCGAGCTGGCCGAACACGTCAAGAAGGGCATTCTGGAGGCGGGCGGGTTCCCGGTGGAGTTCCCGGTGTTCTCCAACGGGGAATCCAACCTGCGGCCCACGGCCATGCTCACGCGCAACCTGGCCAGCATGGACGTGGAGGAATCGATCCGCGGCAACCCGATCGACGGCGTGGTGTTGATGGTGGGCTGCGACAAGACCACGCCGGCCCTGCTGATGGGCGCGGCCAGCTGCGACGTGCCGGCCATCGTGGTCACCGGCGGGCCCATGCTCAACGGCAAGCTGATGGGCAAGGACATCGGCTCGGGCACGGCCGTGTGGCAGCTGTCCGAGCAGGTGAAGGCGGGCACGCTGAAGATGAGCGAGTTCCTGGCGGCCGAGGCCGGCCATGCGCGCTCGGCCGGCACCTGCAACACCATGGGCACGGCCTCGACCATGGCCTGCATGGCCGAGGCGCTGGGCACCAGCCTGCCGCACAACGCCGCGATCCCGGCGGTGGACGCGCGGCGCAAGGTGCTGGCCCACCTCTCGGGCAGCCGCATCGTCGAGATGGTCCACGAGGGCCTGACGCTGTCGAAGATCCTCACCCGCGAAGCCTTCGAGAACGCGATCCGCACCAATGCGGCCATCGGCGGCTCCACCAATGCGGTGATCCATCTGAAGGCCATTGCCGGGCGCATCGGCGTGGACCTGGGCCTGGAGGACTGGACGCGCGTGGGCGCGGGCACGCCGACCCTGGTGGACCTGCAGCCGTCGGGGCGTTTCCTGATGGAGGAGTTCTATTACGCCGGGGGCCTGCCGGGCGTGCTGCGCCGCCTGGGCGAGGCCGGCCTGCTGCCGCACCCGCAGGCGCTGACGGTCAACGGCCGCTCGCTGTGGGACAACGTGAAGGAGGCGGCCATCCACGACGACGAGGTGATCCGCCCGCTGGACAAGCCCCTGGTGGCCGACGGGGGCATCCGCGTGCTGCGCGGCAACCTGGCCCCGCGCGGCGCCGTGCTCAAGCCTTCGGCCGCCAGCGCCCACCTGCTGCGCCACCGTGGCCGCGCCGTGGTGTTCGAGAACCTGGAGCACTACAAGGAGCGCATCGTCGACCCGGCGCTGGACATCGATGCCGACTCGGTGATGGTGCTGAAGAACTGCGGCCCGCGCGGCTACCCCGGCATGGCCGAGGTGGGCAACATGGGCCTGCCGCCCAAGCTGCTGGCCCAGGGCGTGACCGACATGGTGCGCATCAGCGACGCGCGCATGAGCGGCACGGCCTACGGCACCGTGGTGCTGCACGTGGCGCCCGAGGCGCGCGCCGGCGGCCCGCTGGCCGTGGTGCAGGACGGGGACTGGATCGAGCTGGACTGCGAGGCCAACCGCCTGCACCTGGACGTGAGCGAGGCCGAGTTGGCGCGCCGTCTGGAGGCCTGGGCCGCGGCCCAGCAGCCGGACCCGGCCGACGCCACCGGATACCGCCACCTGTATGTGCAGCACGTGCTGCAGGCCGACGAGGGCTGCGACTTCGACTTCCTGCGCGGCTGCCGCGGGGCGGCCGTGCCGCGGCATTCGCACTGAGCGGCGAGCGCGCGCCGCCCTGCCCACCCGGCTTTTGCATCGACCCCTCTTCGAGACCCCGACATGACCCGTGCCACCCCCCGATACCAGGGCGTCTTCCCCGTCGTCCCGACCACGTTCACCGAGAGCGGCGAGCTCGACCTGCCCAGCCAATTGCGCTGCATCGACTTCATGATCGAGGCGGGCTCGGACGGGCTGTGCATCCTGGCCAACTTCTCGGAGCAGTTCACGCTGGCCGATGACGAGCGCGCCTTGCTGACCCGCGCGATCCTGGAGCACGTGGCCGGCCGCGTGCCGGTGATCGTGACCACCTCGCACTTCAGCACCCGCATCTGCCGCGAGCGCAGCCTGCAGGCCCAGGCCCTGGGCGCGGCCATGGTGATGGTGATGCCGCCGTACCACGGCGCCACGCTGCGGGTGAACGAGGCCGGGGTGGAGCGCTTCTACCGCGAGCTCTGCGAGGGCCTGACGATCCCCGTGATGATCCAGGACGCGCCCATGAGCGGCACGCCGCTGTCGCCGGCCTTCCTGGCCCGCCTGGCCCAGGCGTTGGAGCCGGTGCGCTACTTCAAGATCGAGACGCCCGGGGCGGCCAACAAGCTGCGCGAGCTGATCGCGCTGGGCGGGGATGCGATCGAAGGCCCCTGGGACGGCGAGGAAGCCATCACCCTGCTGGCCGACCTGCACGCCGGGGCCACCGGCGCGATGACCGGCGGTGGCTACCCGGACGGCATCCGCCGCATCGTCGACGCCTGGCGCGCCGGCGACACCGAGACGGCCACCGTGGAGTACGGCCGCTGGCTGCCCCTGATCAACCACGAGAACCGCCAGGCCGGCTTCCTGGCCGCCAAGGCCTTGATGAAGGCCGGCGGGGTGATCGACTGCGAAGCGCCGCGCGCGCCGTTCCCGGCCATGCACCCGGCCACCCGCGCCGAGTTGCTGGCCGCGGCGCGGCGGCTGGATCCGCTGGTGCTGCGCTGGGCGCGGTGAGCGGCTTCCGGGACTTCCGCTGATACCCCCCGACGTACCGACGACACGTTCGACATCGCCACCGTCAACGCCTCCGCCTCCGCCATCGAGACCCCCATGACCGCTTCCTCCACGTTCGACCTCTTCATCGACGGCCGCTGGCTGCCCGGCGTGTCGACGCGCCCGAACATCAACCCCTCGGACACGCGCGACGTGATCGGCGAGTACGCGCAGGCCGACGCCGCGCAGACCCTGGAGGCCATCGCCGCGGCCCAGGCCGCGGCCCCGGGCTGGGCCGCATCGACCCCGCAGCAGCGCTTCGACGTGCTGGACGCCGTGGGCAACGAGCTGCTGGCGCGCAAGGACGAGCTCGGCCGCCTGCTCTCGCGGGAAGAGGGCAAGACCCTGCCCGAAGGCATCGGCGAGACGGTGCGCGCGGCCATGATCTTCAAGTTCTTCGCCGGCGAGGCCCTGCGCTCGGCCGGTGAGAGCCTGGCCTCGGTGCGCCCGGGCGTGGGCGTGGAGGTGATCCGCCAGCCCGTGGGCGTGGTGGGCCTGATCGCGCCCTGGAACTTCCCCATCGCGATCCCGGCCTGGAAGATCGCGCCGGCGCTGGCGCACGGCAACACGGTGGTGTTCAAGCCCGCCGAGCTGGTGCCGGGCTGCAGCTGGGCGCTGGCCGAGATCCTCAGCCGCACGGCCCTGCCGCGCGGCGTGTTCAACCTGGTGATGGGCCCGGGCTCGCAGGTGGGCCAGGCCCTGGTGGACTCGCCCGCGGTGCAGGCGCTGAGCTTCACCGGCTCGGTGGCCACCGGCCGCCGCCTGATCGCGGCCGCGGCCGCGCGGCAGTGCAAGGTGCAGGCCGAGATGGGCGGCAAGAACCCGCTGGTGGTGCTGGACGATGCCGACCTGGGCGTGGCGGTGAACGCCGCGGTGCAGGGGGCCTACTTCTCGACCGGCCAGCGCTGCACGGCCTCGAGCCGCTTCATCGTCAGCGCGGGCATCCATGACGCTTTCGTCGAGGCCGTGCTGACCAAGCTGAAGGCGCTGAAGGTGGGCCATGCGCTGGAGGCCGGCATCGACATCGGCCCGGTGGTGGATGCGCGCCAGCTGGAATCCAACCTGGCCCACATCGCCCGCGCGCGGGCCGAGGGCGCCGAGCTGGCCTTCGGTGGCGAGGTGCTGGAGCGGGCCACGCCGGGCTTCTTCCAGGCGCCGGCGCTGTTCACCGGCACGCACAACGGCATGGCCATCAGCCGCGACGAGGTGTTCGGCCCGGTGGCCAACGTGGTGCGCGTGGCCGACGCGGACGAGGCCCTGGCCGTGGCCAACGACAGCGAGTTCGGCTTGTCGGCCGGCGTCTGCACGCGCTCGCTGCGCGAGGCCACGCGCTTCAAGCAGCAGCTGCGCGCCGGCATGGTGATGGTCAACCTGCCCACGGCCGGCGTGGACTACCACGTGCCCTTCGGCGGCACCAAGGGATCGAGCTACGGACCGCGCGAGCAGGGCCCGCTGGCCCGCGAGTTCTACACCACGGTCAAGACCGCGTACACGGCGGCTTGAGCCGCACCGGCCCGCCCGCGATTGCTGACATCTCTGACCTTTTCGCCCCTGCAGACCCACCCCATGCCCCAGATGCCCGACCTGCCCGCGACCCGCCGGACCGCCCTGGCCCGGGCGCTGGTGCTGGGCGCCGCCTTCACCATGTGCCTGACCACGACCCCGGCATCCGCGGCTGCCTCCGACGTGGTCGCGACCACGGCGACCACCGCGACCGCGACCGCGACCGCCAACGCCCCCGCCGATGAGGCCCTGCTGGGCGACACCCGCGTGCACGACCCCAGCCTGTGGATCGAGCAGGGGCGCTGGTTCGTGTTCCACACCGGCGAAGGCCTGCAGCGCCTGAGCTCGGAGGACGGCCGCACCTGGCGCCGCCTGGCCCCGGTGTTTGCCGCGGGGCAGGAGCCGCACTGGTGGGGCGAGCTGGTGCCGGCGCACAAGGGGCGCGACGTGTGGGCGCCCAAGCTGTTCAAGCTCGGCCACCGATACCTCACCCTCTATTCGATCTCGACCTTCGGCAAGAACGTGTCGGCCATCGGCCTGGCCAGTGCCGACGCGCCTGACGCGGCCGAGTGGCGCGACGAGGGCCCGGTGGTGCGCAGCCAGGCGGGCGACCATTTCAATGCGATCGACCCCGACCTGATGGTGGCCGCGGACGGCCGGCTGTGGATGAGCTACGGCTCCTTCTGGCGCGGCATCCAGCTCACCGAGCTGGACCGGCAGACCCTGCGCCCCATCGGCCCCACCCGCACGGTGGCCGCGCACGAGGGCGGCATCGAGGCGCCGACCCTGGTGCAGCGCGGCGGCTGGACCTGGTTGTTCGTGTCCTGGGACTTCTGCTGCCGGGGCGTGGAGAGCACCTACAACATCCGCGTGGGCCGGGCCCGCAGCCCCGAGGGCCCGTTCCTGGACCGCGAGGGCCGCGACCTGGCCGCCGGCGGCGGCACCCTGGTCGAAGCCGGCGGCCGCCGCTGGAAAGGCCCGGGCCACCAGGACGTGTTCGGCGACTGGCTGGTGCGCCACGCCTACGACGTGCATGACAACGGCCTGCCCCACCTGCGCGTGTCGCGCCTGGTGTGGGGCGAGGACGGCTGGCCGGGGATCTGAGCGGGCGGCAGCCCCGGGATCGATACCCTACCGGGTATCACAAGAAGGCACCGGCGCCTCGACGCACCGGGCCGGCAACGACAAGAGACGGAGACACAGTGAGCGCGTTGAAACTGGACAAGGTCGGCAAGCGCTACGGGGCCGTGAAGGTCATCGAGCAGCTGTCGCTGGACATCGCCGCGGGCGAGTTCGTGGTCTTCCTGGGCCCTTCGGGCTGCGGCAAGACCAGCCTGCTGCGCATGATCGCGGGCCTGGAATCGGTGACGGCCGGCCGGGTGCTGATCGGCGGGCAGGACGTGACCGCGCTGCCGCCGGGGCAGCGGCAGCTGGCGATGGTGTTCCAGCACTACGCGCTCTACCCGCACATGACGGTGCGGGCCAATCTGGCCTTCGGCCTGCGCAACGTCGGCGTGCCGGCCGACGAGATCGCCCGCCGCATCGACGAGGCCGCGCGCATGCTCGAGCTCGCGCCCTTGCTGGACCGCCGCCCCGAGCAGCTCTCGGGCGGTCAGCGTCAGCGCGTGGCCATCGGGCGCGCGGTGGTCAAGGAGCCCGCGGTGTTCCTGTTCGACGAGCCGCTGTCCAACCTCGATGCGGCCCTGCGCGGGCGCACCCGCGTGGAGCTGGCGCGCCTGCACCAGCGCCTGGGCGCGACCATGGTCTTCGTCACGCATGACCAGCTCGAGGCCATGACCCTGGCCACGCGCATCGTGGTGATGAACGGCGGCGCGATCGAGCAGATCGGCACGCCGGCCGAGGTCTACCGCCGCCCCGCCACGCGTTTCGTGGCGGGCTTCATCGGCACGCCGGCGATGAATTTCGTCGAGGTGGCGCGCACCGGTGACGCCGCCGGCCAGGCCGTGGTGATGCTGCCTGGCGGGGAACGACTGGTCACCCGCGTGCCCGCGGCCGCCCTGGGGGAGTCCACGTCGCTGGGCGGCGGCCGCCTGAGCCTGGGCGTGCGCCCCGAGAACCTGCGCCTGGTGGGGGCTCACGAGCTGAGCCCGGCCCCGGCCCTGCATGGCCGCGTGGACTTGGTGGAGTTCCTGGGCGAGCGCACCATCGCCCATGTGCGCCTGGCCGACGACAGCGTGATCGGCGTGACCGTGCAGGGCGCGAGCCCCGTGCGCGGCGAGCGCGTGGGCGTGGCGATGGACCTGGACCAGGCCCACCTGTTCGACGCCCAGGGCCGGGCCTTCCATGCCGGGCCGGTGGACGCGGCCGGCCTCACCGAACGGGTGGCCGCATGAGCGCACTGAGCCCGACCCTGGACGCGGCCATGGCGGCGCCGGCCCGCGGGGTCGACACCGGCCTGCGCCGCTCGCGCCCGGCCCATGCGCTGTTCGTGCTGCCCTTCGTGGGGCTGTACGCGGCCCTGGTGCTGTGGCCGCTGCTGCAGGGCTTCTGGATCAGCCTGCACGAGCACGATCTGCTGTCCGACGAGCACCACTTCATCGGGCTGGAGAACTTCGCCAACCTGATCGACGACGAGTTCTTCGCCCAGGTGCTGTGGAACACGCTGCGCTTCGTGATGATCAGCGTGCCGGTGTTCGTCGTGGTGTCGCTGGCGCTGGCCCTGGCCTTGAACCGACCGGGGCGCCTGGGGGCGCTGCTGCGGGGCACCTTCTTCGCGGCCTCGGTGCTGTCGGTGACCATCGTGACCCTGGTGTGGCGCCTGGCCCTGATGCCCGAGCGCGGCCTGGTCTCGCAGCTGCTGGCCCCGCTGGGCCTGGGCGAGGTGGGTTGGCTGACGAGCGAACGCCTGGCCCTGCCCACGGTGGCCCTGGTCACGGTGTGGTGGATCATCGGCCTGCCGATGATGCTGTTCCTGGCCGCGCTGCAGCAGATCCCGGCCGACGTCCATGAAGCCGCGGCCCTGGACAACGCCAGCCGCTGGCGCACCTTCACCGCCGTGACCCTGCCGGCCCTGGCCCGCACGGTGGCCCTGGTGGCCGTGATCGAGCTGATCCGCGAGTGCCAGGTGTTCCCGCAGATCATGCTGCTGACCAACGGCGGCCCCAACAACAGCTCGCGCCCGCTGGCGCAGTTCATCTACGAGCAGGCCTTCGTGCAGCTCTCGCTGGGCTACGCCACGGCGGCGTCGCAGGTGCTGTTCGCGATCATGCTCGTGGGCGTGTCGCTGCAGCTGTGGCTCGAGCGTGAACGCAAGGAGCGCGCATGAGCACCGCGGCCCTGACCCCGAACCCGACGGCCGCCGAGGCCGGCGCGCCCGCACGCAGCGGCTTCGACCGCGCCGTGATGGCCCTGCTGGTGCTGCTGGCCCTGCTGTGGATGCTGCCCCTGCTGTGGGTGCTGGCCCTGTCCTTCAAGCCCAACGAGTTCCTGATGGGGCGCACCGGCGTGTTCCTCGGCGGGCCGTACACGCTCGAGAACTACACCGACATCCTGGGCACCTCGATGGTGTTCCGCTGGCTGGCAAACAGCGCCGGGGTGGCCCTGGCGCAGACGGCGGGCGTGCTGGTGCTGTCCTCGCTGGCGGGCTACGGCTTCGCCCGCACCGAGTTCCCCGGCCGCAAGCTGGTCTTCGTGCTGGTGATGTTCGGCCTGGCCATCCCGTCGCAGACCCTGTTCATCCCCCTGCACCGCATGTTCGCGCATGCCGGGCTGCAGAACACCTTCGCCGGCCTGGTGCTGCCGGGCCTGGCCGGGCCCTTCGGCGTGTACCTGATGACGCAGTACTTCCGCGCCATCCCGGCCGAGCTGGAGGAGGCGGCGATGCTGGACAACGCCTCGCGGCTGAAGACCTTCCTGTTCGTGATCCTGCCGCTGACCCTGCCGGCGCAGGCCACGCTGGCGATCTTCACCTTCCTGGGGGCCTGGAACGACTACCTGTGGCCCCTGGTGATCGCCACCAAGCCCGAGATGTACACCCTCACGCGCGGCCTGGCGTCCACGCAGACCAATTTCGCGCAGTCCGAGGGCCTGGGTTTCCTGATGGCACAGGCGGTCTTCGCCGGCCTGCCCGTGCTCACGGTCTACTTGTTCTTCCAGAAGTACCTCGTCTCGGCCGTGGCCGGCACGGGTCGGCGTTGAGCCCCGCCCATGATGAACCGATCTGATACCCCCCCTGGGCATGCCGCTCCGCGGCGCCGCACCGGCCTGGCCGCGGCCGCCCTCGCCCTGGTGAGCGCGTTGGCGCTGGCGCTGGCCGGCTGCCAACGGGCCGGGGCCGATGCCGCGGCGCCCGGTGCGGCATCGACCGCCGCGGCCAGTGGCCCGGTTGAAATCACCCTGATGCGCTTCTTCGGCAGCTGCGACGCGCGCTACGGCACGTCCACCGACGCCACCAAGGCCGTGGGCGAGTGCGGCATCCTGACGTCCCTGGTCAACCGCTTCAATGCCGAGCACCAGGGGCGCATCGTGGTGAAGACGCAGACGGCCGAATGGGGCCCGTACTACGACCAGCTCACCGCGCGCCTGGTGGCCCAGGACGTGCCGGCGATCTCGGTGATGCACGAGAGCCTGATCGGCGACTACGTGCGGCGCAAGCTGATCGAGCCGCTGGACGACGGCTTCCGCGAGGTCGGCATCGACGTGGACGACTTCACCGACCACGCCCGGCGCGGCGTCACCTACGACGGCCGCACCTGGGCCATGCCTTTCGACACCTGGTCCTGGCTGTGGCACTTCAACATGGGCCTGATGAAGAAGGCCGGCCTGGTGCAGGCCGACGGCAGCCCGGTGCTGCCGCGCTCGCCGGCCGAACTGCTGGCGCAGGCCCGGCAGTTCAAGGCCGCCACCGGCAAGCCCTACTTCACCTGGGCCGCGGCCAACGAGCAGTCGGCCAACACGCGCACCCTGCTGACCCTGGTGTTCCAGCAGGGCGGGCGCATCTTCTCGGACGACGGCCGCCACCTGGACCTGCACACGCCCGAGGTCAAGCGCGCGCTGGACCTGATGAAGCAGCTCTACGACGAGGGCCACATCAAGCCGGGCACCGACTACCCCGGCGCCAACCAGGCCTTCCTCAACGGCGACGCCGGCGTGCTGATCGTGGGCACCTGGACCATCGACCAGTACATGAAGGAGGCGCGCAGCGGCGACTCCGCACTGCGTGCGGGCTACCACGTCACGCCCTTCCCGCAGCTGTTCGAGAAGCCGGCCGCGTTCGCCGACGGCCACGCCTGGGTGCTGATGAAGGGCGGCACGCCCGACCCGCGCAGCCGCCGCGCGGCCCTGGAGGTGCTGAAGTTCTTCTACGACCACGACCTGGACTGGGCGCGCACCGGCCACCTGCCCACGCGGCGCTCGATCGCCGAGAGTGCGGAGTTCCGCGCGCTGCCCTACCGCGCCGGCCTGGCCACGATCACCCGCGACGGCGTGTCGGTGCCCTCGGTGGTGCCCACGCAGCGCGCGGTCGAGGCCCTGATCGGCGAGGACGTGAGCAACCTGCTGGTCAACGACAAGCCCCGCGAGCAGGTGCTCAGCACGATCGAGAAGCGGGTCAACGCGGCCTTGCGCCGTGCCCACCGCTGAGGGCACGCGCCACGGCCCCGACACCACGGCCCCGACACCACCGCCCCGACACCACGGCCCCTCTCAACCCCACCGGGTGGATACCCCAGACGGTATCTGCCGACACGAACCCACTCCCAGGACAACGAGCCCCATGTTTTCCGCCCAACTCACCGTCGACCGCGACTTCGAGATCGCCCCGCTGGACCGCCGACTCTTCGGCATCTTCGTCGAGCACATGGGCCGCTGCGTCTACACCGGCATCTACGAGCCCGGGCACCCCACGGCCGACGAACGCGGCTTCCGCGGCGACGTGGCCGCGCTGACGCGCGAACTCGGCGCGACCATCGTGCGCTACCCCGGCGGCAACTTCATGTCGGGCTATGACTGGGAGGACGGCGTGGGCCCGCGCGAGCAGCGCCCGGTGCGCCTGGACCTGGCCTGGTACTCCACCGAGACCAACCAGGTGGGCACCAACGAATTCATGCACTGGTGCAAGGACGTGGGCATGGAGCCCATGCTGGGCGTGAACCTGGGCACCCGCGGGCCGGACGAGGCCCGCCACTACCTCGAGTACTGCAACCACCCGGCCGGCACCACGCTGTCGGACCTGCGCCGCAGCCATGGCGAGGAGGCCCCGCACGCGGTGAAGTTCTGGTGCCTGGGCAACGAGATGGATGGCCCTTGGCAGATCTGCCGCAAGACGCCCGAAGAGTACGGCCGCGTGGCCCTGGAGGCCGGCAAGCTGATGAAGATGGTCGACCCGACGATCGAGCTGGCGGCCTGCGGTTCGTCGGCCCACGACATGCCCACCTACGGCATCTGGGAGGACCGCGTGCTGGAGCACTGCTTCGACGTGGTCGACTACATCTCGCTGCACACCTACTTCATGAAGCCCCCGATGCCGGTGACGGCGCCGGTGGACACCAGCACCGGGCACTTTCTCGGCCAGATCGAGACCACGGGGCAGTTCATCGAGGAGATCGTCGCGGTGGCCGATGCCGTGGCCGCGCGCCGCCATTCGAAGAAGCGGATCATGCTGTCCTTCGACGAGTGGAACGTCTGGTACCGCGCCCGCCACGGCCACCACCTCAAGCCCGAAGGCTGGCCGGTGGCCCCGCGCCTGCTGGAAGAGGTGTACACCATGGAGGACGCGCTGCTGATCGGCGGCGTGCTCACCACCTTGCTCAACCACGCGGACCGCGTGAAGGTGGCCTGCATGGCGCAACTGGTCAACGTGATCGGCCCGATCATGACCGAGCCCGGCGGCCGGGCCTGGCGGCAAACCATCTTCCACCCGTTCGCGCTGACCGCGCGCTGGGCCCATGGCCGCGTGCTGCAGCCCCTGGTGGCCTCACCCGGCTATGCCGACAGCCGCCACGGCGAGCTGCCCTACCTGTGCGCCAGCGTGGTCGATGACGCGGCCACCGGCACCACGGCCGTGTTCGTGCTCAACCGCCACCTCAGCGAGCCCATGGACCTGGGCATCGCGCTGCGCGGCCTGGGCCGCGACCGCGTGCTGGTGGAGGCGCAGACCCTGCACCACGCCGACCTCGACGCCATCAATTCCGCCGACGCCCCCGACACCGTGCAGCCGCAGGCGCTGACCGGGGTGCAGATCGACGGCGAACAGTTGCGCGCCACGCTGCCCGCGGCCTCGTGGAGCGTGATCGTGACCCGGGCGGCCTCGCGCGCCGCGACCTCCGCCTGAGCCCCCGACCGACCGAGACCCGCCCCCCCGCCCATCGCCCCACGCCCGACCCCGGACATGCCGGGGTTGCGCCGAAGGCTTGCCCGATGACGACCGCCATGACCGCCCCGACGACCACTGCACCGACCTCGTGGACCAACCCGCTGCTGCCGCAGCGCGCCGACCCGCACCTGAGCCGGCACCTGGGCCGTTACTGGTTCACCGCCTCGGTGCCGGCCTTCGACGCGATCGAGCTGCGCAGCGCGCCGACGCTGGCCGGCCTGGCCGACCCGCAGCAGGCGGCCCCGGTGATCGTCTGGCGCAAGCACGAGCAGGGGCCCATGAGCTGGCACGTGTGGGCGCCCGAGCTGCACCGCATCGACGGGCGCTGGTTCATCTACTTCGCCGCCAGCGAGCGCGACGACATCTGGAAGCTGCGCATGCACGTGCTGGAGTGCAGCGGCCCGGACCCGCTGCGCGACGAGTGGGTGGAGCGCGGGCAGATCCGCACCCCCCTGGACAGCTTCGCGCTGGACGCCACCAGCTTCGAGCACCGCGGCACGCGCTACCTGGCCTGGGCGCAGAAGGACCCGGCCATCGAGGGCAATACCAACCTCTACCTGGCCCCGCTGGCCGACCCCTGGACCCTGGCGGCCGCCCCGGTGCGCCTGTCGCGCCCCGAGCTGCCTTGGGAGTGCATCGGCTTTCTGGTCAACGAGGGCCCGGCCGTGCTGGTGCGCGGCGACAAGGTGCTGATGAGCTACTCGGCCAGCGCCACGGACGCGAACTACTGCATGGGCCTGCTGTGGGCCGATGTCGGGGCCGACCTGATGGACCCGGCGGCCTGGCACAAGGCGCCGGCCCCGGTGTTCGCCAGCGACGAGGCGGCCGGCCAGTGGGGCCCGGGGCACAACAGCTTCACCACCACGCCCGACGGTGCCACCGACCTGCTGGTCTACCACGCCCGCAACTACCGCGAGATCACCGGCGACCCGCTCAACGACCCCAACCGCCATGCGCGCGTGCAGCCCTTCGGCTGGGACGCGCAAGGCCTGCCCTGCTTCGGGCGGCCGGTGGCCGACGGGCCCTGCGGGCCGGCCGGCCCGGGGGGCTGAGGCCGCAGGCCCATCGGCCTTCGACCCGGCCCCCTGACTCGAATCCTGACCCGAACCCCGACCCGAACCCGCACGGCGGCGCGCACCCGGCGCAGCGCACCGCCCCCGACCCCACCGGACCCCGCGCCAGCCCCGGATCAACGACACCCGATCGACGACGAGCGATCGACAAACCAGGAGACGACATGAACCACCGAGCCCCCCGACCCCGATCCGTTCTCAGCCAGCCCACGCCGCTGGCGCTGGCCGCGGCCCTGGCCCTGATGGGCGGAGCTGCCCAGGCCCAGACCGCGGCCCCCGCGCCCGCGGCGGCCGCGTCCGCCGCCACCCCGGACGGCTCGCAGCAGGTGGTCGTGACCGGCGTGCGACGTTCGGCCGAGACGGCCTTGTCGATCAAGAAGGACGCCGACAAGATCGTCGACTCCATCGTGGCCGATGACATCGGCAAGTTCCCCGACGCCGCCGTGGCCGATGCCCTGGCCCGCGTGACGGGCGTGCAGGTGCGCCGCGACTCCGGCGAATCCACGGCCGTGCTGATCCGCGGTCTGCCCCAGGTGGAGACCCTGCTCAACGGCCGTGAACTGTTCACCACCACGGGCCGCTACGTGAGCCTGGCCGACATCCCGGTGGCCATGGTGCAGCGCGTGGACGTGTACAAGTCCGAGAGCCCGGACCAGGTCGAGGGCGGCATCGCCGGCATCATCGACGTGCGCACCAACCGCCCCTTCGACTTCAAGGAGCTGACGGTCAACCTCAACGGCAAGCTCACCCACAGCGACAAGGCCGGCAAGACCGACCCGACGATCAGCGGCATGATCAGCAACCGCTGGAAGACCGAGGCCGGCGAGTTCGGCGCCCTGCTGGGCCTGTCGACCCTGACCCGCAACTTCCACGAAGAGCGTGCGTTCAACACCGCCCCGGTGAGCAAGGGCACCGCCACCGACCCGCTGACCGGGCCGGACCTGGTGGGCCTGATCCCCATCGATGGCAAGCGTGACCGCCAGGCCGCCAACGTGGCCTTCCAGTGGAAGCCCAGCGCGGCCAGCGAGGTGTACCTGGAAGGCGTGAGCACGCACGAGAAGAACGACTACGAGCTGGACTTCTTCGTCGGCCTGCCCTGGTGGGGCACGGTGCTGGACACCACGAAGATCCCGGGCACGAACCAGCTGCAGACCATGCACTCGCAGAACGTGTTCACCATCATGTCGACCCAGGCCAACCGCATCGACTCCAACACCCAGCAATGGGCGCTGGGCGGCCACCTGGACCTCGGCGATTCGCTGCGCCTGAAGAGCGAGCTGACCCGCACGGACAGCAAGTTCGACTGGAACAACCCCATCCTGGACACGATCACCAACGTGCCCAATGCCTTCGTCGACACCAACCGTGGCGGCAACGTGCACATCGAGTACACGGGCATGGACATGACCGACCCGTCCAAGTACTACCTCAAGGGCTTCTTCGACCGCTACGGCCATGACAAGGGCGACTCCACCGAGTGGCGGGGTGACGTCGAGTGGGCCCCGGCCAACGCCGGCGTGATCCAGGAGGTGCATGGCGGCCTGCGTCTGGCCACGCGCCACGCGCAGTCGATCAAGTCGTACGAAGGCAATGCCGAGGCGCCGGACATCAATGCCGCGCCCTGGCCGGCCTCGCGCCAGGCCGTGACCACGATCGACGGCCTGAACTGCGTCTCGGGCAAGATGGCCGGCGGCGGCCCCGACTACGGGCTCACGCAGTGGTACACCCCCTGCGCCAAGTTCCTGCTCGACCACACCGACGTGATCCGCAAGGCCATCACCGGCACCACGGACGCACGCGCCATCGACCCGGGCTCCTTCTTCAAGGACAGCGAGAACACCTACGCGGTCTACGGCCTGGCCAAGCTGGCCTTCAACCTGGGCAGCGTGGCCGTGGACGGCACGGTCGGTGGCCGCCTGGTGCGCACCGAGCAGAACCTGGAAGGCAATGGCAGCAAGGACGGCGTGTTCACGCCCGAGACCAGCAAGACGGCCACCAACGACTTCCTGCCCAGCGGCAACCTGCGCTTCAAGCTGAACCCGCAGCTGCAGGCCCGCCTGGCCGCCGGCCGCACGCTGACGCGCCCGAACTTCTCGGACCTGAACCCGGGCGTGGCCCTGGTCAATTCGTCGACCACGGTCAAGGCCACGGGCTCGGGCGGCAACCCGAACCTGAAGGCCATGACGGGCGACAACTACGAAGGCGCGCTGGAGTGGTACTTCGCCCCCGGCGGCTCGATCACCGGCACGGTGTTCAGCCACCACTTCAACAACTACGTGGCCACCAAGGCTGCCGACGAGGTGTTCAACGGCACCACCTACAGCGTGACCCGCCCGTACAACACCACCAGTGGCACGCTCAACGGCCTGGAAGTGGGCTACCAGCAGTTCTACGACAAGCTGCCCGGCCTGCTGGCCGGCCTGGGCCTGCAGGCCAACGTGACCTTCATGCAAGGCACGACCAGTGACGAAGGCGCGTCCTCGCGCCCGATCACCGGCGTCTCGCGCATGTCGTACAACGTGGCCGCACTCTACGAGCTGCACGGCGTCTCGGGCCGCCTGGCCTACAACTGGCGCTCGAAGTTCACCGACAGCTACAACCAGGGCGGCCCCGGCCTGGACCTGATCGTGGCCCCGGTGGGCCAGCTCGACGGCTCGATCGGCTACAAGGTCAACGACCACCTGAGCCTGGTGCTGGAAGGCACGAACCTGCTGGACACGAAGTTCCGCGACTACTGGAACGACCAAGCCGTGACCCCGCGTGACGTGCGCCGCTACGACCGCACCGTGAGCCTGGGCGTGAACTGGCGCCTGTGAGCCTGGCCCGGGGGCCGGCCGCCGAGCGCCGGGCCGGCCCCTGAGCCTGGGCA
>Ga0228698_1000496_pt1 | contig 29616 bp, 27 predicted proteins | sample McNCre117_Aug_MG_FD_178015 | JGI IMG/M metagenome (GOLD analysis project Ga0228698, IMG submission 178015) | Freshwater microbial communities from McNutts Creek, Athens, Georgia, United States - 1-17_Aug_MG | ecosystem: Environmental > Aquatic > Freshwater > Creek | place: USA: Georgia...
CTGAATCCTGTGACGCTGACCTGGCGGCCATCGCCGGCAAGGCCATCAAGGAGGCCCGTTACCACCAGCAGCACGCGGCCGACTGGGTGGTTCGCCTGGGTGATGGCACCGACGAATCCTTGGCCCGCTGCAAGCAGGCCCTGAACGACCTGTGGCGCTACGTGCCCGAGCTGTTTGAATCCGATGCGGTGGAAGACGCTGCAGCGGCCAGCGGCCTGGGCCCGCGCTGGGCTGACCTTCAGGCCGACTGGACCGCCGAGATCACCGAAGTGCTGGGTGATGCCGGCCTGGTGGCCCCCACCGCCACCGTGTTTCGCAGCACCGGCAAGAAGGGCGTGCACACCGAGCACATGGGCCGCATCCTGGCCGAGATGCAATACCTGCAGCGCGCCTACCCCGGGGGTGCCTGGTGAGCCTGCCTAACGTGGCACAGCGCGTCGAGGCCGCCTGGGCCGTGCTGGCCAACGTGCTCGATCCCGAGGTGCCGGCGGTGTCGCTGCGCGACCTGGGCATCGTGCGGGATGTGCTGGAGCAGGCCGATCACCTGGAAGTGGTGCTCACGCCCACCTACTCGGGTTGCCCGGCCACCGAAGTCATCAGCCAAAGCGTGGTCGATGCCATCAACGCGGCCGGCCTGGGGCCTGTGCAGGTGCGCATGCAACGCTCACCGGCCTGGACCACCGACTGGATCAGTGAAGACGGTCGCCGCAAGCTGCGCGAATATGGCATTGCGCCGCCCGGCCCGGTCGATGCCGGCGTGGGCGTGCCCATCAAGCTGGTGCGGCGTGGCGTGGTGCAGGCCCTGGCCTGCCCACGTTGCGGCAGCACGCAAACTGAACAGTTGTCAGCCTTTGGCAGCACCGCCTGCAAATCGCTGTACCGCTGCATGGCCTGCCGCGAACCCTTTGAACACTTCAAACCGATCTGACCGGGCGGTCGCATCGGCTGCCACCACAGAAAGCCTGTCATGAGCGTCATGTTTCATCCCTTGCGCGTGCGCGCCATCGAACCCGACACCCAGGAGGCGGTGGTCGTCAGCTTTGACGTGCCGCCCGAGCTGCAAGCCACCTTCGGTTTCACCCAGGGGCAGTACCTCACGCTGCGCAAGGAGATCAACGGGCAGGACCTGCGTCGCTCGTACTCGATCTGCGCAGGCGTGGACGATGGCGAGTTGCGCGTGGGTGTGCGCAAGGTGCGGGGTGGGGTGTTCTCCAACTGGATCAACGCCGAGCTCAAGGTGGGCGACACCATCCAGGTGATGGCGCCGCAGGGCCGCTTTCATGTGCCCATCCAGGCCGATGCAGCGCGCCACCATGTCGGCATCGCCGGCGGCAGTGGCATCACGCCCATCCTGTCGATCATGAAGACCGTGCTGGCCCGTGAGCCCAGGTCGCAGTTCACGCTCATCTACGGCAATCGCACGCTGCAGTCGACCATGTTCAAGGAAGAGCTGGAAGACCTCAAGAACAAGTACCTCACGCGCCTGGTGCTGCACCATGTGTTCAGCGACGAGCCCACCGACGCGCCCATCAACATGGGGCTGATGAACCGCGACAAGCTGGGTGAGTTCCTCAGCTCGCTGGTGCCGGCCGCCAGCATCGCCCATGCCTTTGTGTGCGGGCCCTACCAGATGAACGACGAGGCCGAGGCGGCATTGTTGGCAGCCGGCGTGGCCGAAGACCGCATCCACATCGAGCGCTTTGGCGTGGCCCCGCAGGCGGCCGGTGGCACTGCCGGTGCCGTGCTGCACGAAGCCCTGCCGGGTGATGCCGAAAACGCCAAGGTGGTCATCATCCGTGACGGCCTGCGTCGCGAGATCGACTTCAACAAGCAGCAGCCCAGCATCCTGGATGCGGCCTCGGCCGCCGGCCTGGAAGTGCCTTTCTCGTGCACGTCGGGCGTGTGCGGCACCTGCCGAGCCAAGCTGGTCGAAGGCCTGGTGCGCATGCAGCGCAACTTTGCGCTCGACAAGGAAGACGTGGCCAACGGCTTTGTGCTGGCCTGCCAGGCCCACCCCACCACCGAGCGCGTGGTGCTGTCGTTTGACGAGCGCTGACCGGCATGGCACGCGGGCGCGCAGCCGGATACGACGACCAGCGTGAGCTGATCCTGGCCCAGGCCGCGCAGCTGTTTGCGCAGCGGGGCTACCCGGCCACTTCCATGAACCAGGTGGCCGAGGCCAGTGGCTTGTCCAAGGCCACGCTGTACCACTACTACCGCGACAAGTACACGCTGCTGGTCAGCATTGCCGAAGGCCATGTGAACCGGCTTCATGCGCTGGTGGTGGATGTGCAGGCTCAGCAACTGGCCCCCGAGCCTCGCCTGCGCCAACTCATCCACCGCATCGTGCAAGAGTACGCCGATGCCCAGCATGCCCACCGCGTGCTCACCGAAGACGTGCGCTTTCTCGAGCCCGACGACCGCGCGCGCATCCTGGGCCTGGAACGTGCCGTGGTGGATGGCTTTGCGCAGGCAGTGGCGGGCGTGCGCCCTGAACTGGCTGCGGCCACGCTGTCCACGCCCATGTCCATGCTGCTGTTCGGCATGATCAACTGGATGTTCACCTGGATGCGGCCCGACGGCACGCTGGATTACGACGCCCTGGCCCCCATGGTGGCCGATCTGTTTTTGGGCGGCCTGCCCGCCGTGGCGATCCCGCCGCACCTGAAGAAGCAAACCTGAACCCCATGACCACCACCCTTCAAAGCTACATCGGCGGCCGCTGGATCGGCCAACAATCGGCCACCGTGCTGCGCAGCGCCATCAACGGCCAGGCTGTTGCGGCGGCCCATGCCGAATCACTCGACTTTGCCGAGGCGCTGCACCATGCGCGCACCGTGGGTCTGCCCAACCTGATGAAGCTGGATTTCCAGCAGCGCGCCGAGCGCCTGAAGGCCCTGGCCAAGTACCTCAACGAACACAAGGAGGCGCTGTACGCGGTGTCGGCGCACACCGGTGCCACCCGTGCTGACAGCTGGGTCGACATCGAAGGCGGCAGCGGCACGCTGTTTGCCTACTCCAGCGTGGGCAGCAATGAGCTGCCTTCGGGCAACCTGGTGCACGAAGGCCCGGCCCTGCAACTGGGCAAGAAAAACACCTTCGCCGGCAGCCACATCCTGGTGCCGCGTGGCGGCGTGGCGTTGCACATCAACGCCTTCAACTTCCCCATCTGGGGCCTGCTTGAAAAGTTCGCGCCCACCTTTTTGGCCGGCATGCCCTGCATTGGCAAGCCCGCTACCGCCACCAGTTATCTCACCGAAGCCATGATGCGCCTGGTGGTGCAGTCGGGCATCATCCCCGAGGGCGCGCTGCAACTGGTGATCGGCGGCACCGGTGACCTGCTGGACAGGCTCAATGGTCAGGATGTGGTCACGTTCACCGGCTCGGCCGACACGGCGGCTCGCCTGCGCGTGCACCCCAATCTGGTGGCGCGCAGCATCCCGTTCAACGCCGAGGCCGATTCACTGAACTGCGCCATCCTGGCACCCGAGGCCGGCCCGGACACCCCTGAATTCGAGCTGTTCGTCAAGGAAGTGGCCCGCGAGATGACGGTCAAGGCCGGCCAGAAGTGCACGGCCATCCGGCGTGCCATCGTGCCGCGCCAGCACCTGGATGCCGTGGCCCAGGCGCTCAAGGCCCGTCTGGCCAAGGTGGTGGTGGGTGATCCGTCGGTCGAAGGCGTGCGCATGGGGGCCTTGGCCTCGCATGCGCAGCTGGCTGATGTGAGCGAGCGTGTGGCCATGCTGCGGCAAGGCGCCGAGCTGGTGTGCGGCGGCTCCGATCAGGCCTTTGCGCCAGTGGGCGCGGGCACCGCTGAAGGCGCCTTCCATGCACCCACGCTGCTGCTGTGCAACAGCCCGTTGACCACCGACGCGGTGCACGACATCGAAGCCTTCGGCCCTGTCAGCACCTTGATGCCATATGACAGCCTGGACGAAGCGCTGGCGCTGGCTGCGCGGGGCCAGGGCAGCCTGGTGGCCACGCTGGTCACCCGTGACCCGAAGGTGGCCGCGCAGGTCATCCCGGCCATGGCCGCCTGGCATGGCCGGCTGCACATCCTGGATGCCGAATCGGCCGGTGAATCGACCGGCCATGGCTCACCATTGCCGATGCTCAAGCACGGTGGCCCGGGCCGCGCCGGTGGCGGCGAAGAGCTGGGCGGCCTGCGCGCCGTCAAGCATTACCTGCAGCGCACAGCGGTGCAGGGCTCACCCAGCATGCTCACGGCGGTGACCGGTGAATACGTGCGCGGCGCGGCTCGCATCGAAACCGATGTGCACCCGTTCCGTCGCCATTTTGAAGACCTGCAGATCGGTGAATCGCTGCTGACGCACCGCCGCACCGTGGGTGAAGCCGACATCGTCAACTTCGGTGGCATCTCGGGCGATTACTTCTACATGCACTTTGACGAAGAAGCCGCCCGCCAAAGCCCGTTCGGCAAGCGCATTGCGCACGGCTACTTCGTGCTGTCGGCGGCTGCGGGCCTGTTTGTGTCGCCGGCACCGGGTCCGGTGCTGGCCAATTACGGCCTCGACACGCTGCGCTTCGTCAAGCCCGTGGGCATTGGCGACACCATCCGCGCCCGCCTGACCTGCAAGCGCAAGATCGATCGCAACAAGAAAGACGCCAACGGCCAGGGCCAGGGTGTGGTGGCCTGGGACGTTGAAGTGAGCAACCAACTGGGTGAGCTGGTGGCCAGCTACGACATCCTGACCTTGGTGGCCAAGCGCCCCGTGGCCTGATACAGGCAGGCCTGGTTGTGGGCCGTGCGCCCAGGTTGACGAAAAATAGTTTAGAGGTAAAGTATTTAGACCTCATCTATTTTGGTGCGGGTTGCGCGGCTTGACTTGGGCCGCACAGCAAGCGCCCGGGCGATGGAGCGCCCCCGTCATGCCAGTGCTGCTGCCGCCAGGTTGGCCCCGGCCCAAGGGTTACGCCAATGGCGTGTCGGCCCGTGGCCAGCAGGTGTTCATCGCCGGCATGATCGGCTGGGATGCGCAGGGCGTGTTCCACAGCGACCGCTTTGCTGAGCAGGCCCGGCAGGCGCTTCAAAACATCGTGGCCGTGCTGGCCGAAGCCGGTGGCCGGCCCGAGCACCTGGTTCGGGTCACCTGGTACGTGCTGGACAAGCGCGAATACCTGGCCGCGGCGCGCGATGTCGGCCAGGCCTGGCGCGAGATCATCGGCAGCTACAACGCCGCCATGACGGCCGTCGAGGTGAAGGGTCTGATCGAAGACCGTGCCCGCCTCGAGATCGAGGCCACCGCGGTCATCCCGGATTGAGTGGGGGCGCCATGACACCCAGCGCCCACCAAGACACGTTTGCCCGCGACCGCCTGCCTGCCCAGGCCGACTGGCCCGAGTTGCGTTTTGATTTGCCCGAACTGCAGTTTCCCGAGCGCCTGAACTGCGCGGCGGCCCTGCTGGACGACGCGGTGGCGCGCAAAGGCTGGGGCCCGCGCGCCTGTCTGGTGGGGGCCGATGGTCAGGTGTGGACATACGCCCAGTTGCAGGCGCGGGCCGATGGCATTGCGCATTGGCTGGTCAGCAGCCAGGGCCTGCTGCCCGGCCAGCGTGTGCTGCTGCGATCACCCAATCAACCCATGCTGGCGGCCTGCTGGATGGCGGTGATCAAGGCCGGTGGCATCGCCGTGGGCACCATGCCCATGTTGCGAGCGGCCGAGTTGGGCCAGATCATCGACAAGGCGCAGATCAGCCACGCACTTTGTGACCGCAGCCTGTCCGAAGCCTTGCTGGAGGCCGCCACCAGCCGCCCGGTGCTGGCGCACATCGGGTGGTTCGGTCAGGCCGACGACCCGCAAGGCATCGAGCAGCAATCGCAGCGCGGCAATGGGCCCTTCCAGGCCGTGGACACCGCCGCCGATGACGTGTGCCTGCTGGCCTTCACTTCGGGCACCACTGGCCAACCCAAGGCCACCATGCACATGCACCGCGATGTGATGGCGGCTTGCCAGTGCTTTCCGCCGCATGTGCTGCGTGCCCAGGCCGATGACCGCTTCATCGGCAGCCCACCACTGGCCTTCACGTTCGGGCTGGGCGGCCTGCTGCTGTTTCCAATGAGCGTGGGGGCCGCCACGGTGCTGTTGCCCAAGGCTTCGCCCGCAGACCTGCTGGCTGGCATCCAGCGGTTTGGTGCCACCGTGCTGTTCACCGCGCCCACGTCGTACCGGGCCATGGCCGACGAGGTGGCCCGCCAAAAGCTGTCGGCGCCGTTGGGCGGCACCTTGCGCAAGTGCGTGTCGGCCGGCGAGGCCCTGCCGGTGGCCACGCGCACCCTGTGGCGCGAGGCCACCGGGCTGGAACTGATCGACGGCATCGGCGCCACCGAGATGCTGCACATCTTCATCGCCTCAGATGAAACCCATGTCCGCCCGGGAGCCACCGGCCAGGTGGTGCCCGGCTACCAGGCCTGCGTGCTGGACGATCAGTTGCGGCCCGTGCCACCGGGCACCATCGGCCGCTTGGCGGTGAAGGGCCCCACGGGTTGCCGCTACCTCGATGACCCACGCCAGAAGCAATACGTGCAAGGCGGCTGGAACCTCACCGGCGACGCCTACCTGATGGACGAAGACGGCTACTTCTTCTACCAATCGCGCACCGACGACATGATCATCTCGGCCGGCTACAACATCGCCGGGCCGGAGGTTGAAGACTGCCTGTTGCGACACCCGGCCGTGGCCGAATGCGCCGTGATTGGCGTGCCCGATGAGGCCCGTGGCCAGATCGTCAAGGCCTTTGTGGTGCTCAAGCCCGGCCAGCCCGATGATGCCGACCAGGTGACCGCCTTGCAGGCGCATGTGAAGGCGCAGATCGCGCCCTACAAATACCCGCGGGCGGTGGTGTTCAGGGCGTCGTTGCCCCGTACCGAAACCGGCAAGCTGCAACGCTTCAAGCTGCGGGCCGAAGGCTGAAGCCGCTCAGGGTCACATCAGGGCCACGCCCTTGATCTGGGCAAACAGCGCATCACCCACCTGAAGCGCCAGTGCATCGGCGCTGCGCCGCGTGATGCGCGCCAGCACATGCGCAGCGGCCTGTGCGGCCATAGGGCCATCCAGCCGCAAGCGCAGCAGCACGGTGTGGCCCTCGGGCTGCATGGCCTGCAGGGTGACTGGCAGCACGTTGATCACGCTGCTGCCCTGGGGTGCCACGCGCGCCACGCTCACGTCACGCGCCAGCACGCGCGCCCGCACCGTGGTGCCCACCGGTGCATCGGTGCGCCCCAGCCACAGGCCGCCGCCCGGCACGGTGATGTGGCTCAGGCCGTAGGGCCCGTCATGGGTATCCACCTGCGCAGCCAGCACCACGCCGGCTTCATCCAGCCGCGAAAGTGGCAGATCAGGACGTGACAACAAATCCAGCAAAGGGCCGCTGGCCGTGACCTGGCCGGCCTGCAGCATCACCAGGTGATCGGCCAGGCGGGCGGCCTCGTCCATGGCGTGGGTGACCAGCAGCATGGGCACCCGCCATTGGCTCACCAGGCGCTCCAGGTAGGGCAGGATCTCGGCCTTGCGCTGGGCATCCAGGGCGGCCAGGGGTTCGTCCATCAGCAGCAGGCTGGGGCCCGATGCCAGGGCGCGGGCGATGGCCACGCGCTGCCGCTCACCGCCCGACAAGGTGCCGGGCCGCCGCGCCAGCAGCGGCGCCAGGCCCAGCAACTCGATCAGGCCATCCAGCGCAAAATCCTGGGCTGCTGCGCCGCCGCGCTGGCGGCCGTAGAGGACATTGGCCTGCACATCCAGGTGATCAAACAGGGCGCTGTCTTGAATGACGTAGCCCAGTGGCCGCCGGTGGGTGGGCAGCCACAGGCCTTGGGCGTCGTCCTGCCACAGCTGTGAGCCCACCTGCACGCGGCCCGCCGCACGCTCCAGGCCCGCCACCGCCCGCAGCAGGCTGGTCTTGCCGCAGCCCGAGGGGCCCACCAGGGCCGTGACACCCTGGCTGGGCAATTGCAGGGCCACGTTCAGCGCAAACCCCGGGCGCTGCAGAGCCAATTGCAAGCTGATCATGGCTGTACCCTGGCTTCGCCATCCATCCGGCGGCGCAGCGCCTGCAGGGCCAGCAGCACCACCAAGGCAAACACCAGCATGCCGGCCGCCAGTCGGTGGGCATCGGCCAATTCGCCGGCCTCAACGTGCTCGTAGAGCGCCACCGACAACACACGGGTCTGGCCGGGCAGGTTGCCGCCAATCATCATCACCACGCCAAACTCCCCCACCGTGTGCGCAAAACCCAGCACCGCCGCCGTGAGCAGGCCAGGCCGGGCCAGGGGCAGGGCAACCGAGAAAAAACGGTCCAGCGGGCCGGCGCGCAGGGTGGCGGCGGCCTCCAGCAGGCGCTCGGGGATGGCTTCAAAGGCCTGCTGCAGGGGTTGCACCACAAAGGGCATGGAGTAGATGACCGACGCCACCACCAACCCACTGAAGGTAAAGGGCAATCGCCCCCAGCCCATGGCCTGGGTGAACTGGCCCACGGGCCCCTGCGGCCCCATCAGCAGCAGGCCATAAAAGCCCAGCACCGTCGGCGGCAGCACCAAGGGCATGGCCACCAGGGCGCTGGCCAGCGGCTTGATGCGAGAACGGGTACGGGCCAGCCACCAGGCCAGTGGTGTACCCAACAACAGCAAGAGCAGGGTGGTGAGCCCCGCCAGTTTGGCGGTCAGCCACACGGCCAGCCAATCGGCAGCGCTCATGCTCAAGGTGTGTAACCCCAGGTTTGGATCACGGCCTTGGCCTCGGCGGATTTCAGGAACGCGAGCCAGGCCTGCGCTGCCGGGTTCTTTTCGCCAGTCTTGAGCAACACGGCATCCTGCCGGATGGCTGAGTGCAACCTGGCTGGCACCACCCACATGGAGCCTGCCAGGGGTTTGCCCGGCACCTGCACTTGGGACAGCGCCACAAAGCCCAGCTCGGCGTTGCCAGTGGCCACGAATTGCCAGGTCTGGGCCACGCTGTCGCCCAGCACCAGCTTGGGGGCCAGTTTGTCGGCCAGGCCCATTGCCTGCAGTGTTTGCATGGCAGCCTGCCCATAGGGCGCCAACTTGGGGTTGGCCAAGGCCAGGTGCGCAAATCGGCCTTCGGACAAGACCTTGCCCTGGTCATCTACCACCCCGGCCTGTGGGCTCCACAACACCAATTGGCCCGTGGCATAGGCAAAGGCCGTTCCCGGTACCGCCAAGCCTTGCTCAACCAACTTGCGTGGCGTGGTGTCATCGGCTGACAGCAGCACTTCGAAAGGCGCCCCTGCAGCGATCTGGGCGGCGAACTTGCCCGTGGCGCCAATCGACACTTTCAACTGGTGCCCGGTGCTGGCCGCAAAACGCTCGGCCAGCGGCACCATGGGGCCGGCAAAGTTGGCGGCCACGGCCACCTGCACGTCTGCTGCCTGGGTCGCCAGGGCCATGCTAGCCAGCCAGCAGCTTGCCAGGCTGCGCCAGAGTTTGAAATCAGTCAGGGTGAAAGCCATGGTTGATCAACGATAAAAGGCGTAGGCCACCAAAATGGCGCCCACCACCCCAACCAGGTCAGCAATCAGGCCGCAGGTCAGGGCATAGCGGGTCTTGCGGATGTTGACGCTGCCGAAGTACACCGCCAGGACATAGAAGGTGGTTTCGGTGCTGCCCTGGATGATGGAAGCCAGTTTGCCCTGGAACGAATCGACACCATAGGTCTTGAGCACATCCACCATCAAGCCCCGTGCGCCGCTTCCCGACAGCGTCTTCATCAGGCCCACCGGCAGGGCGGGTACGAAGTCGGCATCCAGGCCCAGGGCACGCACAGCGGCAGCGATGCCGCCCACCAGCACATCCATGCAACCTGTGGTGCGAAACACCGAAATCGCCACCAGGATGGCCACCAGGTAGGGCACGATCTGGATGGCCACGCCAAAGCCCTCCTTGGCGCCATCGACAAAGGCCTCGTACACATTGATGCGCCGGCAGGCCCCCACCGCCACGAACAGCACGATCACCGACAGCACCAGGCCGCTGCCCAGCGCGCCGATCCACTGCTGCACCACGTCGGCCGGGTAGCCGTGCAGCCACCAGAACACGGCGCCCATCAGGGCCACAAAGCCGCCCACCAGGGCCAGCAAGGGGGCCTGCAAAAGGTTGATGCGCTGGTAGGCCGCCACCGATATCAGCCCTGCCATAAACGAGATGAAGGTGCCGATCAAGGTGGGCAAGAAGATGTCGGCCCCGTTGAAGCCCACCAGCCCCTGTTCGGCAGCAATGCTTTGCCGGATGGCGATCACCGAGGTGGGAATCAGCGTGATGCCTGCCGTGTTGAGCACCAGAAACATCACCATGGCGTCACTGGCCGTGTCTTTTTGCGGGTTGATGTCCTGAAGCTCACGCATGGCCTTCAGGCCCAACGGCGTGGCCGCGTTGTCCAGCCCCAGCATGTTGGCTGAAAAGTTCATCACGATGCTGCCGCCCGCCGGGTGCCCCGCAGGCACACCCGGAAACAGCCGGGCAAAAAACGGCGCCATGGCCCGCGCAAACAGCGCGATCACGCCGGCCTGCTCGCCAATCTTCATGATGCCCAGCCACAGGCTCATCACGCCCACCAGGCCCAGCGCCACATCAAAGCCGGTCTTGGCCGTGTCAAACAGCCCCGCCAGCACCTGCGCAAAGATGCCTGGATGGCCCAGCGCCGCCTGCACCACGGCAGCGGCAAAGCCCAGCAGGATGAAGCTTATCCAGACGAGGTTGAGGATCATGGGCAGGGCGACGTGCTCGCGGGCCCACCAAGGCAGTGGGGTGGGGTGAGCATACGAGATTCGCCCGGCTTCCGGCCGGTTGCGACCTCGGCGCAGCCTTGTTGACTGCCGCCAATGAAAAAAGCCCTTGCATCGCTGCAAGGGCTTTTTCGTCTCGGTGTTTTGGCTCCCCGACCTGGGCTCGAACCAGGGACCTACGGATTAACAGTCCGGCGCTCTACCGACTGAGCTATCGGGGAACTGAGCCTCGCAGTATAGCTTGGTTTTTCAGGCTGTGTCAAAAATTGATGTGTGCCGACGCATTCAGTGTGCGCGGGGCCATCGGGTACAGGTAGGCGTGGCCGTATTGGTAGGGCGATTCTTTCCAGGCGCGCTGGTTCAAGGCGTTGTCCAGGGCCAGGCGCCACACCAGCTTGTGGCCGGCCAGGTTCTGACTCAGGCGGGCAGCCAGGTCCAGACGTGTCCAACCGGGCGTGGTGATGCGGTTGTCGGGCACCACCATGCGCTCGCCTTCGCGCGTGATGAAGCCCAGCAGGGCCAGACCGGGCACGCTGGCCACGTTGTAGGCCGCCTGCAGCTTGATGCTTTGGGCGGGCACGTTGGTGGGGCGCAGGCCGTTGATGGTGCTGTCACGCGCGCCTTCGCGCCGGGCCCGCAGCCAGGTGGTGCTGCCGCGCATGCTGAAGGCGCCCAGGCGCCACTCGGCGTCGGCTTCCAGGCCTCGGTGGTGGGCGGTGCCGTCCATCACGCGGGCGCCGTTGATGTCGGCACTGGTGGGCCGCTGGATATCAAACGTCGTGAGCGTCCAGTCCAGCTGACTGTCGCGGTGCTTCAAGCCGGCTTCGGCCTGGTGGCTCTTGATGGCGGGCAGGGCCTGGCCGGCGTTGCTGTACTGGCTGGGGCGGTTGGGCACCACCTCGGATTCAATGCCCTGGCCCCAGCTCAGGTAGGCCAAGGTTTGAGCCGACGCCTGGTAGGCCAGTGCCAGCCAGGGTGTGTTGAAGGCCTGGCTGTATTGCACTGGCTCGCTGCCATCGGTGGCCACGCTGGCGCGGTGCAACTGGGTGTGGCGCAGGCCGGCCCACAACTGCCACTGCGGGCTGAGCGTGATGGCGTCCTGCAGGTGCAACTCGGTGCTGCGTTCATCACGCGGCGTGTTGGTGTAGGGCTCGCTGGGATCGGCCGGCAGCACCGTGCGGCCATCCACGGTGCCCACACCCACCCAGTTGTAGGCCTGGCCATTGAATCGCGAAGCGAAGCGGGTGCCCAAAACGCCCAGCTTGTACTGGTGGCCCAGGCCCGCCCACCGCGCCTGGCCTTGCAGGCTCAGGTCGGCGGCGTCGCTGGTGCGGCGTTCGCCGTTGCTGCGAAAGTCATACAAGTCGAATGTGCCGTCGCTGCAGTAGGCGCTGTAGTTGTTCTCGGTGCTGCAACCGAAGGGGAAGGCGATTCGGTCGTCGGTGCGCAGGCTCTGGCGCATCACATGGGCCACCAGTTGGGTGCTGGCATCGAGGCTTTGGGTGACGCGCAGCGAACCGGTGCGGCCCCCAAAGACCACGGGCAGGCTCCAGGGTTGGTTGTTCAGGTTGGTGCGGGGATCCACGCTGCCGGCGTCGGGCAGGCGGTTGCCCAGCAGGCTGAAGCCCGGTGTGCTGGGCTCACGCTGGCGGCTGGCTTCGACCTCGGCCTCAACCAGGGTGCTGGGGCCGGCCTGCCAATCAACGGCCAGTGCGGCCAGCGAGCGCTGGCCCTGGCTGTTGCGGGTCATGGGGTTGAGGTGGTCCAGGCCGGCATTCAGCCGCCAGCCCAGGCTGCCATCGCTGCTGCGTTCACCCAGGTCCACCGCTGCACCCACGGCGCCGGGCTGCGACCACTCGATGCCGGCGCTGCGCAGATGGCCCACCGGGCGCTTGACCACCAGGTTCACCAGGCCGCCTGGGGCACTGGTGCCCGCTTGCAGGCCACTGGTGCCCTTGATGATTTCGAGGGCCGCCTTGTTGCCGGTGGGCACGGCGGTTTCGGCATTGATGGGCAGGCCATCGCGCCGGTAGTTGAAGCGGTTGTCCAGCGTGTAGCCCCGCACGGCCAACTGGCCCCAATAGCCCGGTGCGTTGTAGGCATCGGTCACGCCAGCATCCAGGCGGGTGATGTCGGACAGGCTGGCAATGCCGGCGTCTTGCAACTGGCGCGTGGTGATGACGGTGGCCGCCAGCGGGCTGCGGGACAAGGGGATGTCGCCAAAGCCGGCCACGCTGGCGGCGTTGTTGCCGCCTTGGCCGGTGACCGTGACGGTCTGGCTGGGCTCACCGCCGGCTTGCGCCAGGGCGTGGCTGGCGCTCAGCGCCAGAAAACTGGCCGCAGCCAGCCGATGCAGGCGCGGCAGGGCGCGTGCGCGTGAGGACGTGAAAAGTGTTGCCATCGTGATGCTTTCAAGGCGATGGCAGGTGGGCAAACACTGGAGCAGACACCACGGAGAACCCATGGGCCGTATCAGGCTGCTTCCCTGCGCGAGGATTACCTCAGCCCCCGACAAGAGGGCCTCGAAGCTCTTGCGAGCCTCAAACAGGTTCAAAGGGACTTTCTCAGTCGCACCGCTTGCGCGGCACAACACCCCTAGCGAAGTGCTGCCTCGGCGTCATGCCGGGCAGCGGTGGCGATTATGCCGCGATGGGCTGCATCATCCAGCCGAGCGTGTGTGGCCCGCCACACCCAGCAACTGGTGCAGTTTGGGGCTGGTGGTGGTGTATTGCAGCAGCGGCGGCTTGCCGCCATCACGCTGGGCTGCCACGGCAAAGGCGGCCAGTGTGGCCTCGTGAAACCCGCACAGCAGCAGCTTGCGCTTGCCGGGGTAGGTGTTGATGTCGCCCACCGCGTACAGGCCGGGCAGGGCGGTTTCATACGTGGCGGTGTTCACCAGCACCTGGCGGCGTTCCAGCGCCAGGCCCCAATCAGCGATGGGCCCCAGCTTGGGGCTCAGGCCCAGCAGCATCAGCAGGCGGGAGCAGGCCAGCGTCTGGGTCTGACCGGCAGTGTCCACGTAGGACAGTGCTTGCAGCAGGCCGTCAGATTCCTGCACGGCCAGCGGCTGGCCGGCCACAAACTGGATGCGTCCGGCTTGCCTCAGGGCTTGAAAGGCCGCCAGTACCGACGCCGATGCCCGAAACTGATCACGCCGGTGCATCAGCGTGACGCGCTGGCAGTTGCCGGCCTCGGCCAGATCAATCGCTGCTTGCAAGGCCAGGTCTTCGTCGCCCAGGATGAGCACGGGCTGCCCGGCCAGGGTATCGGCCTGGGGCAGATGGTGGCCGGCTTGCCCCGGCTGCAGGGCGTCCAGGCCAGTGATGGGCAGGGTGCGCGGCAAGAAGGCCCCGGCCCCGGCGGCCAATATCACGGCGGGCGTGACAAAGGCCTGGCCGGTTTGGGTGTGCACCTGCCACAGGCCATCGTCTTGCCGCTGCACCTGGCTGACCAGTTGGCCCAGGTGCATCGGCGGTGCAAACGGTGCAATCTGGGCCAGCAGGCGATCAACCAGCTCTTGCCCGGTGACCACAGGCAGGCCGGGGATGTCGTAGATCGGCTTGTGGGGGTAGAGCTCGGCGCATTGGCCGCCCACATGGGGCAACGCATCCACCAGGTGGCAGCGCAGATCGAGCAGGCCCAGCTCGAAGGCCTGAAACAGGGCCACCGGCCCGGCGCCGATGATCAGCGCGTCGGTGTGCAGCGGGGCGTCCGACGCTGGCTGGGGCACGGTGGCAGGGCGCTGTCAGCGGATCAGCTCAGAGAGCTTGCCCTTGCGGTCTTTCCAGTCGTCGGCGTCAGGCAGCGGGGCCTTGCGCTTGGTGATGCTGGGCCAGCCGGCCGCCGACAGATCGGCGTTCAGCTTGATGTAGGCCACCTGATCGGCCGGCACGTCTTCTTCGGGCAGGATCGCGTTGACCGGGCACTCGGGGATGCACACGGCGCAGTCGATGCACTCATCGGGATCGATGACGAGGAAGTTGGGGCCTTCGCGGAAGCAGTCGACCGGGCAGACATCGACACAGTCGGTGTACTTGCAGCGGATGCACGATTCGGTGACGACGTGGGTCATGGGCGATGAGTGGGTTGGAAGAGCAAGAGCCCGTCTGGCAGCCTTTTGGGCCGCGCCGAAGACGGAAAACGAAAGATTTTAAACGGTGGGCCCGGCTTGTGGGTCCTGATGCCGCTCAAGTCCCAGGGTCTTGTGGGTGGTGGCGGCTGCGCCGGCCCCCACGGTGACCACCGCCGGGCGGCCCGCATGGATGGCGCTGCCGTCGCCCAGCGTGGCCACGGTGTGGTCACTCAGACGGGCATCGGGCCAGCCTGCACGCGAGATGACCACCACCGGCGCATCAGCGGGCCAGCCCGCTTGCAGCAGGTGGGCCGACAGCGCGGCCAATTGGCGGCCAGCCATGTAGAACACCTCGGTGTCGGCGGTGCGGGTGGCGTGCAAGGTACCCAGGTGCGTCATGGCCGTGGTCAGGCTGACGCTGCGACCGGTGGCGCGACGGGTCAGCGGGCGGGCCGATTGCGCAGCGGCGGCCAGCGCGGCAGTCACCCCCGGGATCACCTCAAAGCTGATGCCGGCATCGGCCAGGGCCACCATCTCTTCTTCGAGGCGGCCAAACACGCTGGGGTCGCCGCCCTTGAGCCGGGCCACGATGCCGCCGCCTGCGCTGGCGTGCTCAACCAGCAGGCTGTTGATGCGTGACTGCAGCTCGGCGTAGTCAAAGCCGCGCTTGCCCACGTCGATCCATTGGGCGAGTGGGGCCAGGTCACGCAGGGCCGGGTCGGTCAGGGCGTCATACAGCACCACGCGGGCCTCGGCCAGACGCCTGGCCCCGCGCACGGTGATCAGATCGGCAGCGCCGGGGCCGGCGCCGATGAAGACCACCAGGGCGGTGCTCATGGTTGCTTCGAGCGTGCCGAGATCAGGCCGCGGCCTTGACCAGCAGCGCGCCGCTGGTGCGGTTGCTGGCCGGATCCACCACGATCAGCGCGCCGCCAACGCGGTTGCTGAGGTAGGCCTCGACCGGCAGGGGCTGCTGCGATTCGATGACCACGGTGCCGATCTCGTTGACGGCCAGTTGCTCGGCCTCGACGGTGGCCAGGCTGTGGATGTCGAGCTTGTTCTCGATGGCGGCGATGCGGGCCTGCACCCAGCGGTTGCCATGGCGCACCCAGTACTTGCGGCCCACGGTGGCCGGCTCGGTGTCCAGCCAGGCCAGGGTGGCGGTGAAGCGTTGCGTGGGTTGCAGGCTGCCCGGGCTGGCGATCCAGTCGCCGCGCGAGATGTCCAGCTGGCGATCCAGCACGATGCCGGCCGATTCACCGGCCTTGCAGGCATCCACGGTGCTGCCAGCGCGGCGCACTTCGGCCACCACGGCGCTCTCGCCACTTGGAAACACCTGCACGGCATCACCGGCCTTCACGCTGCCATGGGCAATGCGGCCCCAGAACACACGCGGCTGGTGGCCGGCGCCGTCGCCGTCACGGGCCACGTATTGCACCGGTTGCAGCAGTTCACCTTCGGTGCGCTCTTGCGTGGTGGGCAGGCTCTCCAGCAGTTGCAGCAGGCTGGGGCCCTGGTACCAGGCGGCATCCAGCGGCTGGGTGACGTTGTCGCCGCGCAGCGCGCTGCAGGGGATGATGCCGGCCAGCTCGGTGATGCCCGCCTCTTTGGCAAAGGCCAGCAGGGCGGCCTGGGCGGCTTCGAAGGCCGCCTGGGGGTTGTCGACCGCGTCGAGCTTGTTCACGGCGAACACGATGCTGGGCACACGCAGCAGGTGGGCCAGCAGGGCGTGGCGACGGGTTTGCGGCAGCAGCGGCACCACCTGGCCCGCAGGCAGGCCCTGCCACTGGATCTTGGTGATGTCGACCAGCACCACGGCGGCATCGCTGCCGGCAGCGGCGGTGACCATGTTGCGGGTGTACTGCTCGTGGCCCGGTGCGTCGGCAATGATGAACTTGCGCTTGCGTGTGGCGAAGTAGCGGTAGGCCACATCGATGGTGATGCCTTGCTCACGCTCGGCCTCCAGGCCGTCGGTCAGCAGCGACAGATCGATGGCTTCACCGGCCGCGCGCTTTTCCAGCGTGTCCAGTTGGTCAGCCAGGATGGCGCGGCTGTCAAACAGCAGGCGCCCGATCAAGGTGCTCTTGCCGTCGTCAACGCTGCCGGCCGTCAGAAAGCGCAGCGCGCGGTGGTCTTCTTGCTTGAGTTGGGCGGACATGATCAGAAATACCCTTCTTTTTTGCGGCGCTCCATGGAAGCTTCGCTGGTGCGGTCGTCCATGCGGGTGGCACCGCGTTCGCTGACGGTCACGGTGAGCGTCTCGGCCACGATGTCGGTGGCGTCTTGCGCATCGCTCTCAACCGGGCAGGTGCAGGTCATGTCGCCCACGGTGCGGAAGCGAACGGTGGCCGTCTCGACGGTTTCGCCAGCCTCGGGCGGCGTCACGTCCGTCAGCGGCACCAGCAGGCCCTTGCGGCGGATGATTTCACGCTGGTGGGCAAAGTACAGGCCGGGCAGGGGGATGTTCTCGCGGGCGATGTACAGCCACACGTCCAGTTCGGTCCAGTTGCTGATCGGGAAGCTGCGGAAATGCTCGCCGGGGCGATGGCGGGTGTTGAACAGCGTCCACAGTTCGGGGCGCTGCTCCTTGGGCTGCCATTGGCCGAAGCTGTCGCGGTGGCTGAAGATGCGCTCTTTGGCGCGGGCCTTTTCTTCGTCGCGGCGGGCGCCGCCGATCAGGCAGTCGAAGCGGTTTTCTTCGATGGCTTCGAGCAGGGTGACCGTCTGGTGGCCATTGCGCGATTCGAGCGGATGCGCCAGGCGCACGGTGCCACGCTTCATGCTGTCTTCAAGGTGGCCCACCACCAGGCGTTCACCCATTTCGGCCACACGCTGGTCACGGAAGGTGATCACCTCGGGGAAGTTGTGGCCGGTGTCCACGTGCAAGAGCGGAAAGGGCAGCTTGCCGGCAAAGTCGTTGCCGGTAATGCGCTTCTTGAAGGCCTTTTCAGCCAGGCGCAGCACCACGCACGAATCCTTGCCGCCCGAAAACAGCAGCGCGGGTCGCTCGAAGCTGGCGGCCACCTCACGCAGGATGAAGATCGCTTCTTCTTCCAGCCAATCAAGGTGGCGGTGATCCAGCTCAGGCAGCAGGGTGTCCAGGTTCACGCGGGCATTCATCGCGGCGCTCCAATCATCGAGACTTGTTCTTGTTTCACGTGCAGGCCAGATTCCTGGGCGCCCGCAGTCTTGGCTTCGGCTCGCCCTTCGGGCTTCACATCGGCTTCGCCGATATGAGCCTGCGCCGAAGCCAGGGTGCTGCTGCCGCTTTGCGTCAGCGACGACGCCGGCGCGTCGTCGGCATGCGGCTTGACATGCAAGCCGCATTCCTTGGCACCCTCGCTTTCCCACCACCAACGCCCTGAGCGGAAGTCTTCGCCCACCGCAATGGCCCGGGTGCAGGGTGCGCAGCCAATGCTGGGCATGAACTGGTCGTGCAGCGGGTTGTAGGGCACCTGGTGCAGCTGGATGTAGTGCCACACGTCGGCCCAGCTCCAGTCGGCGATGGCATTGAGCTTGAGGCGGCCGGCGTCGTCGCGGTCTTCAAAGGGCACGTCGCCACGGGCCTGGCTTTGCTCACGGCGCAGGCCGGTGATCCAGGCGGTTTGGCCAGCCAGCATGCGGCCCAGGGGCTCCATCTTGCGCACGCCGCAGCAGGCCTTGCGCAGATCGATGCTCTGGTACATGGCTTCGGGCCCGTTGGCCTTGACGAACTGCACCACCGCCTCGGCCTGCGGCTTGAACACCTGCACCGGCAGGCCGTAACGCTGGGTGATGGTGTCGATCAGGGCCACGGTTTCAGCGTGAAGGGCACCGGTCTCCAGGGTGGAGATGGTCACCGGAATCTGGTGGCGGGCGATCAGGTCGGTGACGACCATGTCTTCAGCGCCCAGGCTGGTCGATTGCACGATGGTGCCAGCATGAGCCTGCGCGGCGGCCTGGATGCGCGCCACGGCCTGCGCCACGCGCTCGTCAAAGCCCGGTGTGGCCCGGGCGTACAGGGTGATGGCGCTCATGATTCAGATCCCCTGGCCGGCAAAGTGGTCGGCGTCGGGCTGAGGCGCGGGGGGCGCCACTTCCTTGGAGAGGTCGCGGGCAAAGGCGGGCAGCGGCTGGGCGACGTCGCCCTGGTAGTGCCCGGCAAAAAAGCCCAGGGCGCGCTCGGCGGCTTCCAGGCGCTGGTCGGGGCGCAACTGGGCGGCATCAAAGCCGGTGCGGGCCATCAGGGGCACCATGTCGACCAGCACCTCGCCGGTGGCGCGCACCTGGCCCGCGTAACGCAGGCGGCTGCGCAGCAGGCGGGCCTGCGTGTAGGCGCGGCCGTCCATCCACTTGGGGAACTGCAGGGCCACCAGGCTCAGGCGCGGCAGGTCAGCGGCCAGGGTTTCAACATCAAAGGTATTGGGCAGGATCACGCCCACGGCCAGGTCTTGCGGCCAGGTGTCGCGCACGGCGTGCCATTGCTCGAGCGTGAGCAATGCATGGGCGCGGGCCGGTGGGTGGGGCTGGGGGCCGTCTTCACCGCCAGCGGTGTGCCAGGGGTCTTGCTGGGTGTTGATGAATTTCATGGTGGGTCTCGCTCCAACTCAGGCGGCGGTCAGGTGACGTTGGGCATCGGCGGCAACCTTGAACGGCGGGATGCCGATGCGGCGCACCGTCTGGATGAAGTGCTCGCCAGCCTGGCGCTGGGCCAGGTAGGTGTCGATCAGTGCCTCGATGACATCGGGCACTTCGTCGGCCGCAAACGAGGGGCCGATGACCTTGCCCGGCGTGGGCGCGCCGCTGAGGGTGGAGCCATCCGAGCCACCCAGTGACACCTGGTACCACTCCTTGCCGTCCTTGTCGACGCCCAGGATGCCGATGTGGCCGGTATGGTGGTGGCCGCAGCTGTTGATGCAGCCGCTCATGTGCAGGTCGATGTCGCCAATGTCGTGCACTTCGTCGATGTCGGCGAAACGCTCGGTGAGGGCGGCGGCCACCGGGATGCTGCGCGCATTGGCCAGCGCGCAGAAATCACCGCCCGGGCAGTTGATCATGTCGGTGATCAGGCCGATGTTGGGCGTGGCAAAGCCGGCGGCCTTGGCGGCCTCATACAGCGCGGGCAGGTCACTGGCCAGCACATAGGGCAGCAGCAGGTTCTGGTCGTGCGTGACGCGCAATTCACCGTGGCTGAAGCGTGTGGACAGGTTCGCGGCGTCGTCCATCTGCTGCGCAGTGGCATCGCCCGGCGCCAGGCCAGCGCGCTTGAGCGACAGCGTGACGGCGCGGTAGCCGCTGACCTGGTGGGCGTGCACATTACGCTGCAACCAGCGGGTGTAGGCCAGGGGCTGGCCTTCGGTGCTGACCACCGGTTCGGCCACGGGCTGCACGCCTGCGGGGCGAACAAAGCTGGCGGCGATGCGGTCGAATTCGGCCTGAGGAATCAATTGCAGGCCGGCACCGACGTCGTCTTTCAGCACGCGCGCAAACTCGGCTTCAACGGCGTCAAAGTACTTCTGGCCTTCGGCCTTGACCAGGATCTTGATGCGGGCCTTGTAGGCGTTGTCGCGCCGGCCAAAGCGGTTGTAGACGCGCACAATGGCTTCGAGGTAGCACAGGATCTGGTTCCAGGGCAGGAACTCGCGGATCACGCTGCCGGTGATGGGCGTGCGGCCCATGCCACCGCCCACCAGCACCTGGAAGCCGATCTCGCCAGCGGCGTTTTTCAGCAGGCGCAGGCCCACATCGTGCCAGGCGATGGCAGCCCGGTCTTCGGTGGCGCCGGTGACCGCGATCTTGAACTTGCGGGGCAGGAAGGCGAACTCGGGGTGCAGCGTGCTCCACTGGCGCATCACTTCGCAATAGGGGCGCGGATCGATCTGCTCGTCGGCGGCCACACCGGCCAGGGCGTCGCTGGTGATGTTGCGGATGCAGTTGCCGCTGGTCTGGATGCCGTGCATGTCGACGTCGGCCAGGCGATCCATCACGTCGGCGGCCTTGGTCAGCGGGATCCAGTTGTATTGCAGGTTCTGGCGCGTGGTGAAGTGGCCCCAGCCCTGGTCAAACTCGCGGGCAATGCCGGCCAACTGGTGCAACTGGCGAGCGTTCAGCTCGCCGTAGGGCACGGCCACGCGCAGCATGGGCGCGTGGCGTTGCACATACCAGCCGTTCTGCAGGCGCAATGCACGGAAGTCATCGTCCGGCAACTGGCCGGCAAAGTGGCGGTTCAACTGATCGCGAAACTGCGCGGCACGGGCGCGAACAAACTGGCGATCGAAGTCGGTGTAGGCGTACATGGCGTAAAAGGTTGGAACTTCAGTGAATGACTTTCAGGCCGGCGGTCACCAGGGACACGCACAGCAAGCCGCGAACCACCCGCTCAGGCATCGATTTGGTGAGCTGAGCGCCCAGCCAGATACCGGGCAATGAGCCCATCAGCAAGGCGGCCAGCAGGCCCCATTCGACATGGCCCAGGGTGGCATGGCCGATTCCGGCCACCAGGGTGAGCGGAACGGCGTGGGCGATGTCGGTGCCCACCAGACGTTGCGCGGGCAGGCGAGGGTACAACATCAGGATGAGTGTGGCGCCCACAGCCCCTGCGCCAATCGAGGACAAGGACACCAGCACACCCAGCAGCACGCCTGATGCCACGGTCAGGATGTTCTTGCGGCGCTCGGGCAGCCACTTTTCAAGGCGCAGCGCCACGGCGTGCCATGATTTCTTGAACGCCACCACCACGGCTGTGAGCAGCAGGGCGATGCCCAGCGAAAACGTCAGCGCGCTGGCCCAGCCCTTGGTGATGCCGGTCAGGTGCATCAAGGCCACGGTGGCCATCGATGCCGGGATGCTGCCAGCCAGCATCAGGCCCACGATGCGGTAATCCACATGGCCGTGCCGGTGGTGGGCCCAGGCGCCACCCGATTTGGTGGCCGCGGCAAACCACAAGTCGGTGCCAATGGCCACGGCCGGGTTCAGCTTGAACACGCTGATGAGCAGCGGCGTCATCAGCGAGCCGCCGCCCACGCCGGTCATGCCGACGATGGCGCCAATGCCGAAGCCGCTGGCGATGGCGATCCAATCCGGGCCAAAGCTCATGGGTGGGGTGAGATCCGTTTTGTTGCAGAGCAGCATGCTCTCGCGAAGGGCGTGAATGTAGCCGGGTCTTATATGTTTTTAAACTACTTTGTTTTGCTTATGTCATAACCGGTTGGAATAAACGACGGCTGGTGAGCGCGGAGGCCCTGCCTACAATGCCCCAATGAACCGTCGTCAGACTTGTTTGCGCCTGCTGGCCCTGAGCGTGGCGGCCGGCATGGTGGGCTGCCAGACAGCGCCACCGGCGCCGCCTCCGGCTCAGCCCGTGCCACCCGCGCCGCCACCCAAGCCACCCCGCCCACCCCGCATCGGGCTGGCGCTGGGCGGTGGTGCAGCGCGTGGCTTTGCCCACATTGGTGTGATTCAGGCGCTCGAAGAAGCCGGCATCCGGCCCGATCTGGTGGCCGGCACCTCGGCGGGCAGCCTGGTGGCGGCGCTGTATGCCTCGGGCAAATCGGGCGCCGAGATGGCGCGCCTGGCCCTGGCCATGGACGAATCGGCCATCACGGATTGGGCGTTTCCCGGGCGTGGCCTGATCAAGGGCGAAGCCCTGGCGCGCTATGTGCGCGAGCAGACCGGTGGCAAGCTGATCGAGCAACTGCCCATGCCGCTGGGCATCGTGGCCACAGACCTGGACAACGGCACCGGTGTGTTGTTTCAGCGCGGTGACGTGGGCACGGCCGTGCGGGCATCCAGCGCGGTGCCGGCGGTGTTTCAGCCGGTCAAGATCGGCGCGCGCGAATACGTGGACGGCGGTCTGGTGTCCCCGGTGCCCGTGCAGTTCGCGCGGCAGATGGGGGCCGAACTGGTGATCGCTGTCGACATCTCATCACCGCCCGATGGCAATGCCACGGGTGATGCCTTCAAGATGCTGCTGCAGACCTTTGCCATCATGGGCCGCAGCATCAACCAGTTGGAGCTCAAGGGGGCCGATGTGGTGATCCGGCCCAAGCTGACGGGCGTCAGCAGTGCCGACTTCACGGCGCGCAAACGCGCGATCGACATCGGCCATGAGGCCGGCCAGGCAGCGCTGGCGGTGGTGCGCCAGCAAATGGCGGCGCTGACTCGCTGAGGCGCCAGGCGCCTACGCCATGAAAAAAGCCCAGTGGCAAGCCACTGGGCTGAAGGGTACCGTCGAATCTTGAATCCGTAGGGTACCGAGGAGACAACCGGTTGTGAAACGGGTGCCAGGCACCCGGCTCAGCAAAGATCAGGCGGCGCGCTTGGCCGACTTCGAAGCGGCTTGCGAGGCCTTCACAGCGGTGTTGGTCACGGCGGTGAAGTTGGCTTCGGCGATGTCGCTGGCTTGCTTGGCGGCCTTTTGCACCGACTCGAAAGCGTTGTTGGCGGCGGTGATGGCCGACTTGACCAGGGTCACGGCGTTTTCGGTGCCGGCGGGGGCGTTCTTCAGAGCGCCTTCGACAGCGGTGGTGAAGCTCTTTTGCAGCTCAGCCAACTGGGCTTCAGCGGTCTTGGTGAAGTCGGCGCTGGTGGCCGAAGCGATGTCGTACAGGTGACGGCTGTAGGCAGCGGCCTTCTCAGCCGAAGGCTGCAGCAGGCTGGCTTGCAGGGCCAGCAGCTCTTGGGCGTCCTTGACGCTCAGGGCGGCCTTGGTGTTTTCAGCGGTTTCAGCCAGGGTGGCCTTGGCCACTTGCAGGTTCAGCTCGACCAGCTTCTCAACGCCTTCGAAAGCCTTGTTCGTCAGACCGAACAGGGTTTCCAGGTTGGCCTTGCTGGCGGCGGCGATTTGGTCAGGGGTCAGGTAGGACATGGTGAGCTCCGGTGGTGAATTGAATTTGGGCGTTGCAGGATGCTGCACTGCAACATGAGACGAAGTATATGCACCGTTGTGGCGAATGCAAGCGCTTTTTGTTGCGCTGCAGCAAAATAGTGACATCTGCCTAGCCTGACGGGTGGAAATGGCCCGCTGCGCCCAAGTGTCAAGCGGCTGTCACGGGGCTTTGGCAGGCCTGAATCACGCCAGCGCCTGGTGCTGGGCACAATCGGCCGCCTCATGCAGGTCTTCAGCAACCACCGGTTCTCGGTCGATCTACCGCCTGGGCATCGGTTTCCGATGCCCAAGTACCAATTGCTGCGTGATCGCGTGGAGGCTGAATGCACCGGCCTGCGCCTGACAGAGGCCGATCCCGCCTCCGATGGTGAACTGGCGCTGGCGCATGCCCCCACCTACATCGATGCCATCGCTCAAGGCACCTTGCCGGCGGCTGCGCAGCGCGAAATCGGCTTTCCGTGGAGCGAGCGCATGGTGGTGCGCAGCCGGCGCTCGGTGGGGGCCACCATCGCGGCAGCGCGGGCGGCCATGTCAGAAGGCGTCTCCTGCCAACTGGCCGGCGGTACGCACCACGCCTATGCCGACAAGGGATCGGGTTACTGTGTCTTCAATGATGTGGCAGTGGCTGCCCGCCTGATGCAGGCCGAGGTGTTTCGCCACCGGCGCCAGGGCCTGCAGGTGTGGGTGATCGACCTGGATGTGCACCAGGGCAACGGCACGGCGCACATCTTTCGGCAGGACAAGACGGTCTTCACGCTGTCGGTGCATGGTGCGCGCAACTTTCCGTTTCGCAAGGAAGCCAGTGATCTGGATGTGGACCTGCCCGATGGCTGCACCGACGAGCCCTATCTGGACGCGGTGTCGAAGGCCCTGGACGACGCCTGGGGCCGGCAGCTGGAGGCTGGCCGGCGACCGGGCCTGGCCTTCTACCTGGCTGGTGCCGACCCTCACGAAGGCGACCGCCTGGGACGCCTGAAGATCAGCGATGCCGGCATGCTGGCGCGTGACCGCATGGTGTTCGAGTTCCTGCGCGAGCGGGGCGTGCCGGTGGCGGTGACCATGGCAGGCGGTTATGGCCACGACATTGCCACCACCGTGGCAGTCCAACTGCGCACCGTGCAACAGGCGCAGGCCTCGTGGCTGGCCTGGCAGGCTGGTGACAGGGGGGCCCAGGCAGAGATGGAACAATCATCGGCATGAGCAGCAAGCCCACCCCCGCCACGCGCGACCACTACCGCCACCACAGCCGCGTCACCACCCGGTGGATGGACAACGATGTGTATGGCCATGTCAACAACGTCCAGTACTACAGCTTCTTCGACACGGTGGTCAATCGCTACCTGATCGAAGCCGGTGCACTCGACATTCACCAGGGCGAAGTCATCGGCCTGGTGGTTGAAACCCATTGCAACTACTTTGCGCCGCTGGCTTTCCCGCAGGATGTGGAAGCCGGCCTGCGGGTGGCGCACCTGGGCAGCTCCAGCGTGCGTTACGAGATCGGCCTGTTCGCGCCCGGCCTGGAGCAGGCGGCAGCGATGGGCCATTTTGTACACGTCTATGTGGATCGGCAGACTCGCCGACCCGTCAAGTTGCCGCCCGCCTTGCTGGCAGCACTGTCACCCCTGCAGGCCTGATCCGTGCTGATCCAGCGCCTGCATCCGTCATCGGAGACACCATGAAATTTCAACGTGCCTCAGCGCTGGCTGCGTGCCTGCTGCTCGCGCCAGCCTGGGCGGCGGCAGCCAGCGTCGCGCGTCCGGCCATTGCCGGCGTGCCGATTGATTTCCTGCTGTTCGCAGCGGTGCTGATGTGCGTCGCGCTGTTCCACGATCACACGCTGAGGGTGTCGATGGTGGGCGCCGTCACGATCACGGTCTACCAGCTGCTGGTCACCGGCTTCAAGGATGGCGCCGGCTTGCAGGGCCTGCTGGGTCACATCGGGCACGAATGGGTGACGCTGGCCAACCTGCTGGGCCTGCTGCTGGGTTTTGCGGTGCTGGCCGACCACTTTGAGAAGAGCCGCTTGCCTGAAGTCTTGCCCAAGTATCTGCCTGATGACTGGAAGGGTGGCTTCCTGCTGCTGGCGGGTGTGTTCGTGATGTCGGCCATCCTCGACAACATTGCCGCGGCCATGATCGGCGGCACCATGGCCGGTGTGCTGTTTCGCAAGCGGGTGCATGTGGGCTACCTGGCTGCCATCGTGGCGGCGTCCAACGCCGGCGGGGCGGGCAGTGTGGTGGGCGACACCACCACCACCATGATCTGGATTGCCGGTGCCAGCCCGCTGTGGGTGCTGGAGGCCTATGCCGGAGGCGTCGTGGCCCTGGTGTTCTTTGGCGTGATCGCTGCCCGCCAGCAGCATGCCTTCGAGCCCATCCAGAAGGACGACACCCCCGGTGCCACGGTCGAGTGGGGCAGGGTGGCGGTGGTGCTGGCCGTGCTGCTGGCGGCCATCCTGGCCAACGTGGGTTGCAACTTGAGGGCGCCGCATCTGCTTGACAACTGGCCGGTCATCGGTGCCGCCGTGGTGCTGGCATTGCTTGTTAGCGCGCCCTTGCGCACGCCCAATTGGGCCGTGCTGCCCAGCGCCTGGCGGGGCAGCCTGTTCCTGCTGGGCCTGGTGTGGTGTGCGTCGCTGATGCCGGTCGACCAGTTGCCGGCACCCTCGTGGCCCACTGCCCTGGGCCTGGGCTTTGTGTCGGCGGTCTTCGACAACATTCCCCTCACGGCACTGGCCATTCGTCAAGATGGCTTTGACTGGGGCTTTCTGGCCTATGCCGTGGGCTTCGGCGGTTCGATGATCTGGTTCGGTTCATCGGCTGGTGTGGCCCTGGCCAGCATGTACCCCGAAGCGCGTTCGGTAGCCGCCTGGCTGAAGGGCGGATGGCATGTGGCCGTGGGCTACGTGCTGGGCTTTTTCGTGATGCTGGCGGTCGTTGGCTGGCATCCGCATCCGATCAAGCAGGGCGCTCAGGCTGCGCCTGCCATGTCTCAACCTGTTCTGGAAACCAAACCATGAGTCGCCCTCGTATCCTGGTCGCCATCCCGATTTTCCAATCGGTGCTGGACCGCCTGTCTGAACACTTTGAGGTGGATGCCCCTTGCGGCACCGACGGCCACATTGATTGGACGACTGAAGCCCTGGCTCAGCGCCTGCAAGGTGCGTCGGGCGTGCTGGTGGCGGGCGCGCCGGCCATCAACGCCACCCTGCTGGATGCCTGCCCCGAACTGAAGGCCGTGTGCAGCATGGCTGTGGGGTACAACAACATCGATGTGCCCGCTTGCACGGCGCGGGGCGTGATGGTCAGCAACGCACCCGATGTGCTCACCGAAACCACGGCCGACTTCGGTTTTGCGCTGATGATGGCCACCGCGCGCCGCATCGCCGAAAGCGAGCATTTCCTGCGCGCCGGACAATGGACGCATTGGTCCTACAACCTGTTTGCCGGTGCCGATGTGCACGGTGCCACGCTGGGCATCCTGGGCATGGGGCGCATTGGGCAGGCTGTGGCCAGGCGCGGCGCACTGGGTTTCGGCATGCAGGTGATCTATCACAACCGAAGCCGGCTGGATGCCGGCATCGAGCAGCAACTGGGCGCGCGCTGGGTGGACAAGGCCAGCCTGCTGCGTGAGGTGGACCACCTGGTCATCGTGGTGCCCTACAGCCCGTCGTCCCATCACATGATCGGCGCGGCCGAACTGGCGCTGATGAAGCCCACCGCCACACTGACCAACATCGCACGCGGCGGTGTGGTGGATGACGCTGCGCTGGCCCAGGCCCTGCGTGAGCGGCGCATCGCGGCCGCCGGCCTGGATGTGTTTGAAGGTGAGCCCGCCGTGCATCCGGATCTGCTGACTGTGCCCAATGTCGTGCTCACGCCGCACATCGCCAGTGCCAGCCTCACCACGCGCCTGGCCATGGCCGATCTGGCGGCCACCAACCTGTTGGCCCGTTTTGGCCACGGCCACCAAGCAGGGCAACCGCCTACCGCCTTGAATCCCGAAGTGCTGGCCTGAGGCGCACAAGCAGCGTGCGCGGTCCGTCGGACCATGCGCCGCATTGGAGCGCTGCGGCGTCGCCACAGTGGGGTTTGCCCTCTCGTGATGGCGCCGGGCGGTAGCGACTATCCTCTTTGGAACGCGCGCGACGCGTTCCGGCACAACCAGAGGAGACACCGTGAGCACCAAATTCAAGATCAACGGCAAGGCGGTCGAGGCCAAGTCCGAATCCGACACGCCCTTGTTGTGGGTCATCCGCGATGAAGTGGGCCTGACCGGCACCAAGTTTGGCTGTGGTGCCAAGCTGTGCGGTGCTTGCACGGTGTTGCTTGATGGCGAGCCGATCCGCTCATGCTCCACGCCGCTGTCCAAGGTCACCGAGCGCCTGGTGTCCACCGTTGAAGGCCTGTCCAAGAACAACAGCCACCCGCTGCAAAAGGCCTGGATCAAGCACGATGTGCCGCAATGCGGTTATTGCCAAAGCGGCCAGCTGATGAGCGCGGCCGCCTTGCTGGCCGCCAACAAGAACCCCAGCGACGCCGAGATCGACGAGGCCATGAAGGGCAATGTGTGCCGCTGCGGCACTTATGTGCGCGTTCGCGCTGCCATCAAGACGGCTGCCGCCGAAATGCGCGGCGCCAAGGCCTGAACCGGGAGACACACATGACCAAGATCACCGCTTCGCGCCGCAGTTTCCTCAAGACCTCCACCGCTTTCAGCGGCGGGCTCATGGTGGGTTTCACGCTGCCCATGTCCGGCCCCGCCCAGGCTGCGGCCACCTTGCACACGCCCAGTGCCTGGGTGCACATCGCTGATGACAACACCATCACCCTGATTTCGGCCCGCGCCGAAATGGGGCAGGGTGTGTACACCTCGATGCCCATGCTGATCGCCGAAGAATTGAACGTCGATATCCAGAAGGTCAAGGTGGCCTTTGCGCCCCCCGGCAAGGTGTACGGCAACGCCCTGATTTTCGGGTTGCAGCTCACGGGTGGTTCCACCTCGGTGCGCGAAGGCTTCGACAAGTTGCGCCTGGCCGGTGCCCAGGTGCGCGAGATGCTGGTGGCCGCCGCCGCCGACAAGTGGAAGGTGGATGCCGCCCAGCTCAAGGCCGAGAACGGCATGGTCACCGGGCCCAAGGGCAAGAAGGCCACTTATGGCCAGCTGGCTGAGGCCGCGTCCAAGATGCCGGTGCCCGAGAAGCCCGCCATGAAGGACCCCAGCCAGTTCCGCATCGTGGGCAAGCGCACCACGCGCCTGGACACGCCTGCCAAGGTCAATGGCACGGCGCGTTTCGGCATGGACGTGAAGCTGCCGGGCATGCTGTACGCCTCGCTGGAGCAAACGCCCGTGCAGGGCGGCACCGTCAAGAGCTTTGATGCCAGCAAGGCCAAGGCCATGCCCGGTGTGGTGGATGTGGTGCAGATCCCGGACGGCGTGGCCGTGGTGGCCGACACCTACTGGCATGCTGTCAAGGCCCGCGAAGTGCTGAGCGTGCAATGGGATGAAGGCCCCAATGCCAAGCTGAACACCCAGGCCATGTTTGACGCCACCCGCGAGTCATTGGCCAGCGGCGCCCCCATCGACATCAAGAAGGTGGGCGACGCCGATGCGGCCGTGGCATCTGGTGGCAAGGTCATCAAGGGCGAATACCTCACCCAGATGCTGTCGCACTCGCCCATGGAGCCGATGAACTTCACGGCTCATTTTGAAGGCGATCGCATCCGCCTGGTTGGTCCCACCCAATGGCCCGACGCCGTGCAAGGCACGGTGGCCAAGATCCTGGGCCTCAAGCCCGAGAACGTGTCGGTGGAGAACACCTTCCTGGGTGGTGGCTTCGGTCGCCGCATCGACTTCGACTATGTCATCCAGGCCGCCCAGATTGCCAAGGCCATCCCGAACAAGCCGGTCAAGCTGATCTGGA
>Ga0228698_1000497_pt1 | contig 29473 bp, 23 predicted proteins | sample McNCre117_Aug_MG_FD_178015 | JGI IMG/M metagenome (GOLD analysis project Ga0228698, IMG submission 178015) | Freshwater microbial communities from McNutts Creek, Athens, Georgia, United States - 1-17_Aug_MG | ecosystem: Environmental > Aquatic > Freshwater > Creek | place: USA: Georgia...
TGTAAGCAAAAAGTGCGCCAAAAAGGAGCGGAACAGGTAGGAATGCGATCAATTGGTGCTCTTGTGAGCGATGTGCCCTGCGCGGGTGCATGGGTGGATGCCACGCCAACAGCACCGAGTTGGTAGAATTCAAGTCAGCGCCATATTTGCCCCAGCTTGCGGGCGCTCTACAAATACAGCTAAAGACGGACCGACCCAAACTCCCGGCCTCGTTGAATGCGGCGCCGGGTTTCTTGTTTTTGGAGTTTGGTTGGGAACCAACTTGGATACGCCACTGCTTGCCACTGCGCAAACCATGCATTTCGATCAGCCGCTGCCACTGCAAAGCGGCGCGGCCATTCGTGACTATTCGCTTTCCTATGAGACGTATGGGACGCTCAACGCGCACAAGTCCAATGCGGTGCTGGTCTGCCATGCACTGAACGCCTCCCACCACGTCGCTGGCGTCTATGCCGGGCAAGCCAATTCGGAAGGATGGTGGGACAACATGATTGGCCCGGGCAAGGCGCTGGACACCAATCGGTTTTTTGTGATCGGGGTGAACAACCTGGGCTCCTGCTTCGGCTCGACCGGACCAATGCACACCAACCCGGATACCGGCAAACCGTATGGAACCGACTTTCCAGTTGTGACCGTCGAAGACTGGGTTGATGCGCAGGCACGCCTGCTTGATGCCTTGGGCATTGGCAAGCTCGCGGCCGTCATGGGTGGCTCGCTGGGCGGCATGCAGGCGCTGAGCTGGACGCTGCGCTATCCGGAGCGCGTAGGGCATGCTGTGGTGATCGCCAGCGCGCCCAATCTCACGGCGGAGAACATCGCATTCAATGAAGTGGCACGGCGCGCCATCACCACCGATCCCGACTTCCATGGCGGACACTTCTACGCGCACGGCGTGGTGCCCAAACGCGGCTTGCGCATTGCCCGCATGATCGGCCACATCACCTATCTCAGCGACGACGTGATGAACGAAAAATTTGGCCGCCAGCTGCGCGCGGCGGTCCAGGAGGGCAAGCCGGACCAGGCCGTGGACTACCTGTTCAGCACGCAGGAAGCCGAGTTCCAGATTGAAAGCTACCTGCGCTATCAGGGTGACAAATTTGCCGAGTACTTTGACGCCAACACCTATTTGCTCATCACGCGGGCGCTGGACTACTTCGATCCGGCGCGCCACTTTGGTGGTGATCTGGACAAGGCACTGTCCGTTGCCACCTGCAAATTCCTGATCGTGAGCTTCACCACCGACTGGCGTTTTGCGCCCAAGCGCAGCCGCGAAATCGTCAAGGCGCTGTTGCACAACCAGCGGCAGGTGAGTTACGCCGAGATCGATGCACCGCACGGCCACGACGCCTTCTTGCTCAACGACCCGCGCTACAAGAATTTGGTTCGAACCTACTTTGATGGCGTCGCCAAGGAGATTGCGGTATGAGCGATGCGGTGATTCAACGCGCCATTGCCGAACTGGTGCCACGCGGCTCGCGCGTGCTCGACCTGGGTTGCGGCGACGGCGCCATGCTGGACTACTTGCAACGCGAGCGGGGTTGCACCGGCTATGGCGTTGAGATTGACGATGCCAATGTGCTGGCCTGTGTGGCGCGCGGCGTCAATGCCATTCAGCTCAACCTTGACGAAGGGCTGGCCATTTTTGAAGATGCGTCGTTTGATGTGGTGCTCCAGATTGACACCTTGCAACACCTGCGCAACGCCGAAGTCATGCTGCGCGAAACCGCCCGCGTGGGCCGCGTGGGCATCGTCGCCTTTCCCAATTTTGCGCATTGGCCCAACCGGCTGAGCATTCTGCAAGGCCGCATGCCGGTCACCAAGCGGCTGCCTTATCAGTGGTACGACACGCCCAACATCCGGGTCGGCACGCATGCCGATCTGGGTGAACTCGCCGTGCGCAATGGGCTGCGTGTGCTCGACAGCTTTGGCCTGCAAGAGGGGCGCACAGTGCGGTTTGCGCCCAATTGGCTGGCCGCCACGTCTGTTTACAAACTGACCCGCTAAGTCTTCCGGCTTGCTGGTGTTGACGTCCTTGGCGGGCAGCCATCGACGGGGTCTGGGCGTGGCATGATTCCGGCTCGAAATGAAACCGCCATCCGCTGATACAACACCATGAACGCCCGCATCCCCGCCTCCACCCTCCACGCGGCGCAAGCCTTGCGCGAGGTCTCGCAGAGCTGGGATTCCAGCATCCTCTGCGCGCTCACCGACTACATCGCCATCCCCGCCAAGTCGCCCTTGTTTGAAGCGGACTGGGAGGCCAAAGGCTTGTTGGACAAGGTGGTTCGCAATACCGCCGCGTGGATAGAAGCACAAAAAGTACCGGGCCTGACACTGGAAGTGGTGCGCTTGCCAGGCCAGACGCCGGTGCTGTTTTTTGAAGTTGCCGCAACCCGCAGTCACGCGCAGCAAACGGTGTTGATGTATGGCCACCTGGACAAGCAACCTGAATTCAACGGTTGGCGCTCTGACCTGGGCCCGTGGACACCCAAACTCGAAGATGGCCGACTCTATGGGCGCGGCGGCGCGGACGACGGTTACGCTGCGTATGCCGCCATCGCCGCCATCCAGGCGCTCAAGAGCCAGCAGGTGGAACACCCGCGCATTGTGGGTTTGATCGAGACCTGCGAAGAAAGCGGCTCGCCCAATTTGCTGCAGTACGTGGATATGTTGCGGCCCCGGCTTGGCGATGTGGGGCTGGTGATTTGCCTGGATTCGGGCGCCGGCAACTACGACCAGCTCTGGCTGACCAACAGCCTGCGTGGCGTGGCCGGCGGGGTGCTCAAGGTGCAAATCCTTACCGAGGGCGTGCATTCGGGTGACGCCAGCGGCTTGGTTCCATCGAGCTTTCGGATCATGCGCATGGTGCTGGACCGGTTGGAAGACAGCGCCACCGGGCGCCTGCTGCCGGCGGCTTTTCATTGCGAAGTGCCGCCCGAGCGCCTGGCACAAGCGCAAGCCACGGCGGCGATTCTGGGCGACGCCGTGCACAAGAACTTTCCCTGGGCACACTACGACTGTGATGGGGCAAAGACCTTCGCACTGCCAACCACCACCGACCCCCTGCAAGGCCTGCTCAACCGCACCTGGGCGCCGACCTTGAGTGTGACGGGTGTCGATGGGTTTCCCGACATGAAGGACGCGGGCAACGTGTTGCGCCCCTACACCGCCTTCAAACTCTCCTTGCGCCTGCCGCCGCTGGTAGACGCCCAAATGGCTGTGCGCCAACTCAAAGCCGTTCTGGAGGACAACGCACCGTACCAGGCCCGTGTCACGTTTGAAGCCATGGGCAGCGCCACCGGTTGGAATGCACCGGCCACCGCTCCCTGGTTTGAGCAGGCGCTCAACGACGCGTCACAAAATTACTTTGGAGCGCCTTGCGGCTACCTCGGCCAGGGTGGAACCATCCCGCTGATGAACATGCTGTCAGAGGGATTTCCACAAGCGCAAATGATGGTCTGCGGCGTTTTGGGCCCCAAGAGCAATGCCCACGGTCCGAATGAATTCCTGCACGTGCCCTACGCCAAGAAGCTCACTGCGGCAGTGGCTCACGTTATCGGGACCATGCCCTGACCCGCGCCCATGCAAGCGATCGACGAAGCAGCAGCGTCCACGTTCATCACCGGTGACGGCCGCACCCTGGCCATCCATGACTGGATGCCACCGCCTGAGCAAGGCGTGCGCGGGCTGCTGCTGCTGGTCCATGGGCTCGGAGAACACATCGGCCGCTACAACGCACTGGCCAGCACGCTGACGTCCTGGGGCTTTGCAGTGCGGGGTTATGACCAACACGGCCACGGCGAATCGAATGGGCTGCGGGGCTCTTTGCCGGGTGACACGACACTGCTGGATGACCTGGCGGAAATCATCGGCGAAACCCGTATGCACATGGCGGCGGACGTACCGCTCATTCTGTTGGGCCACAGCTTGGGCGGGTTGGTGGCGGCGCAGTTGGTCGCACGCGGGTTGAGCCGGGTGGACGCGCTGGTGCTTTCATCCCCGGCGCTGGATGCCGGGATGGATTTTTTCCAAAAATTGCTGGTGCGTGTATTGCCCCGTTATGCACCCGATTTCCGTATGGGCCACGGCCTGAAGGCGTCGTTTATTTCGCATGATCCGGCGGTGGTGAAGGCTTATCAGTCAGACCGCTTGGTGCATGACCGCATCAGTGCGCGTTTGGCGCACTTCATTGCTACGGCAGGACCGGCAACGCTGGCGCGGGCGGCCACCTGGAGCGTGCCGACATTGCTTTTGTATGCCGGAGATGACCACCTGGTGACGCCGCAAGGAAGCCGCGCATTTGCCAAGTCGGCACCCGCTTCTGTGGTGCGCAGCGTGTGTTTTGACGGGCTGTACCACGAGCTGTTCAATGAAGCCGATGCCGACCCGGTCTTTACGGCGCTGCGGCAATGGTTGGACCAGCGCTTTTAAGCATTCAATGTGTCGGTCCGCGACCCAAGCGGGCAGCGGCGTTAAACCAGCAGCGCCAATGCAGTAAGCGCCGCCGTCTCTGCGCGCAGTACCCGGGGCCCCAGTGTCACGGCGGCAAATCCGGCGGCAATGGCCGCGGCCTCCTCTGGGGCACTGAGTCCACCTTCCGGGCCAGACAAAAACCACGCCCCGCCTTCACCCCACGCAGCGCTGCGCAAGTCGTGGCTGCCTTCGCGCAGCGACAGCAAAAACCGCGCTGGCAATGTGCCCGCCACCGCCTCTGGATCGTTTGAAGCTGCGCCCGTCGGTGCGGTCAAAGTGGCAAGCCATTGCGGCAAAGTCTTGACGCTGTGCACCAGCGGGACCCGATTACCGCCACACTGCTCACAGGCGGCAATGGCCACGCTTTGCCAGTGGTCCACCTTCTTGGTCGCACGCTCGGCGGCCAGCCGCAGCACGCTGCGCTCGGTCATCAAGGGCTGTATGCCAGCCACGCCCAGCTCGGCCGCCTTTTCCACCAGCCAGTCCATGCGTTCATTGGCGGGCATGCCGACAGCGAGTTGTACCGCGTGGCGCGGCTCGCGCTCAACAGCATGGTGGGTGCCCACCTGTACTTGCACCTGGCTGCGGCCCATTTGCGTGACAGTGGCTTCAAACTCACCACCCGGGCTCAGACCGTCCCAGCCGGGTCCGTGGTTGAACAAGGTGATGGCATTGCCCGGCTGCAGTCGCAACACCTGCACATGGCGCGCCGCACCGGCAGGCAAATCAAGCACATCGCCGGTATGCAAGGCGGTCGGACAAAAAAAGCGGGGCATGAATCGAACGGGCTGGGGTCTAAACCCGACCAAAAGCAAACGCCGTGGGGATCTCTATCCCTTCGATGCTTTCCACCAGACGCAGCAACGGCTTGAGCGCCATGTACCGGCTGCAAGTCGAGCGAATGTAATGAATAAAGCGCGGCGTGTCGGCCAAATACTGCGGCTTGCCATCGCGCAGGGTCAGGCGGGCAAAGATGCCGGCCACCTTCAAGTGTCGCTGCAGACCCATCCACTCCACGCCTTGGTAGAAGGTGCCAAAGTCATCACCCACCGGCAGACCGGCTTTGCGTGCTTTTTGCCAATAGCGGATGGTGACATCGAGACAAAACTCTTCGTCCCAACTCAGGAACGCGTCGCGCATCAGGCTGGCGATGTCGTAGGTGATGGGGCCATACACCGCGTCCTGAAAGTCCAGCACGCCCATGCCCTGCTCCGACATCATCAGGTTACGCGGCATGAAGTCGCGGTGCACATACACACTCGGCCAGCTCAGGTTGTTTTCTATGATGCGCTCGAACGCATCCTCCAGCGTCTTGCGCTGTTTGGCATCCAGGGTGACCTTGCGGTGCCCGGCTATATACCACTGGGGGAAAAGTTCCAGCTCACGGCGCAACAAAGCGTTGTCGTAAGCGGGCAGCACATCGGGCCTGGAGGCCAGTTGCCATTGGATCAGCGCGTCCACCGCCTGCATGTACCAGTCCAGGCGCGGGGGCGCCTGCAGGTCCATGCTTTGCAGCATGGTCTTGGCACCCAGGTCCGTCAGCAACAAAAAACCGTGTGTTTCTTCCCAGGCCAACACCTCGGGCACGCGCAAACCCGCGTCTTGCATCAGCCGATCGACTTTCACAAAAGGCTTGCAATCTTCCTTGTCCGGTGGCGCGTCCATGATGATCAAGGCACCGCGCGGGCTGTCCACCCGCAGATAGCGGCGAAAACTGGCATCGGCCGAAGCCAGCCGGACCGACGCCGCATCCAGCCCCAGCTCCGCCGGCAAACTGCCTAGCCAGCGCGCAAAGTGCGCCGCGCGTTGTGGGTCAGACCAATGCAGTGGGTTGGCGAACTGCGGCGTGGGGGAGGGTGCGTCGTGTGAATGGCTCATGGATAATCCATTTTACAAACCAGTCCATTGACGCCCCTGCTCTTCGCTCCAATTACCGCGCTTCCCGCCCTCATGCGTTTAACCTCCCCCGCGCCCTGTTGTTTGCCGCAGCGAGCAAGCCTCGCCGTGCTGCAATGCCTGGCGGTATGGGCAACGGCGGGGGCGGCACTGGCACAGTCTCCAACGGAGGAGGGCATCACGCTGAGGGCTTCGCCTGTGCTTCAGGATGGCCTCACCGCAACACAACGCAGGCAAGCGCCGGTGTTCTTGCAAGGCGACCACATCGCCGGGCGTACGGACCTGGAAACCATCGTCCAGGGTGGCGCCGAGTTGCGCCGTGCCGATACGCTGATTCAGGCTGACCAACTGGAATACGACCAGCCCTCGGATCAGGCCCGCGCCTCAGGCAATGTGCGCATTTACCGCAATGGCAATCGATTCGAAGGACCGCTGCTGGAAATCAAAGTGGAGTCCTTCGAAGGCTTCTTCCAGCAACCGGTCTACCACTTCGGAAAAAACGGCGCCCATGGTGACGCCTCCCGCGCGGACTTTCTGGACGACGCCCACACCGTGGTGCATGACGCCACCTACACCACTTGCAGGCGCATTCCCGGCCCAAGCTGGATGCCGGATTGGGTGCTGCGGGCATCCACCATCACGCTGGACAACGATGAAGAAGAGGGTTTGGCCGAGGGCGCATACGTCAGCTTCAAAGGCGTGCCAATCCTGCCCGTGCCGGCCATCGGCTTTCCCCTGACCGACAAGCGCCGCTCGGGCTTCCTGCCGCCCACCATCGGTCTGGACAATGTCAGCGGGACCACCATCGCAACACCCTATTACTGGAACATTGCGCCCAACCGGGATGCGACGATTACCCCCACGTTGATGGCGGCCCGCGGTGTCGAGCTGTCCACCAATTTCCGCTATCTGGAGCCTTCCTACAACGGCCGGATTTTTCTGGACAGCATGCCGGCCGACAAGGCGCGCGATCTGGACCGCTGGGGAATGGTGCTGTACCACAACGGCGTGGTAAACACCGGCCTGCCCAACATCAGCCCGGTCACGCTGGCGCTGAATGTCAGCCGGGTAAGCGACAACAATTACTGGCGCGACTTCAGCAGCCCCGAGGGCACGCTGATGCAACGCCTGCTGCCCGGTGATCTGATGGCAAGCTGGTCCAGCGGACCGGTAAGCGGCACCGTGCACATTCTGAGCTGGCAAACCCTGCAGGACGCAGATGCGCCTATCACCCCGCCTTATGACCGGATGCCGCAAATCACGGCCCACTACGGCAAAAACAATGTCTACGGATTCGATTTTTCCTTGGATGGCGATTTCACCCAATTTGAATCCGATAGCCGCCTGACCAAGCAGCCCAATGCGCAACGCGCCGTGGCCTGGGCGCAAGTCAGCCGCCCATGGCTAATGCCCGAGGGATTCTTTATTCCCAAGGTCCAGTGGCACGCGGCTGCCTATCAGTTTGATGCCAAGTTGAGCGACGGCGGGCAGTCCGCCAGCAGCGTGGTTCCCACGTACAGCCTGGACAGCGGTTTGGTGTTCGAGCGCGAAAGTACGCTGTTCGGCAGCAACTATGTCCAGACTCTGGAGCCCAGGGTGTTTTACGTGAGCACGCCCTATGTCAATCAAAGCCGGCTGCCCAACTACGACACCGGCTTGTATGACTTCAACTTTGCCAGCATCTTCCTGGAAAACGCTTTTGCCGGACACGACAAGGTGTCTGACAACAACCTGCTGACGATGGGTGTGACTTCGCGCTTTCTGGACCCCGACAATGGCACCCAATATGCGCGCTTCGGTATGGCACAGCGGCTGCGGCTGGACGAGCAAAAGGTCACCGGTGGTGACCCAGCCAAGCCCGGGTTGAGCGACTTGTTGCTGGGCGCCGAAGTGAACCTCAATGAACGCTGGATGCTGGACTCCACCGTTCAATACAACCCGTTGACCGACCAGTCGGTGCGCTCCACCGTGGGCGCGCGCTACCACCCCAGCGACTACCGGGTAGTGAACGCGGCTTATCGCTTTCAGCGTGGCGTAAGTGAACAAATCGACCTGAGCTGGCAGTGGCCCATCAACGACCTATGGGGCGACCGGGGTCAGGACCTGGGCGCCGGTCAGGGGCAGGGCGAAGGCCGCTATTACGCGCTGGGCCGAACCAACTACAGCATGGACCAGAGCAAGCTCATCGACATGGTTTTGGGGGTCGAGTACGATGCGGGCTGCTGGTTGGGGCGGGTCGTGTATTCCCGCTTGCAAACCGGTACCGCCTCCGCGGTAGAACGCTGGATTTTCCAGCTCGAATTTGTCGGCTTTACCCGGCTGGGCACTGCCGATCCGCGAACTACTTTGAAACAAAATATCTCGCGTTACCAGAATCTGCGCGAATCCGGCTCCACCGGCAGCAGCCGATTCAGCAACTACGAATAAGTGCATATGAAATCACGTTTTACCGTTCTGGCATGGATCGCTGCGGCAGCGTGCATACACATGCCGGTGCAAGCCCAGAATGTGCAGTCCGCCGACTACGTGGTGGCGATAGTGAATTCCGAGCCCATCACCAACTTGGAAGTCCATGCGGCCACGCTGCGTGTCAAAGAACAATTCAAAGGCTTGGGCCAGCCCCTGCCGCCGATGGAAGAGTTGCGCCAAGGTGTTCTGGAGCGGCTCATCAGTGACCGGGCGCAATTGCAATTGGCCAAGGAATATGGTGTTCGTGTGGACGACGTGGCGGTGGATGCGGCGGAGCAAAATCTTGCCCGCCAACGCAGTACCAACCTGCAAACGCTGCGTGAAAATCTGGCCAAGGAAGGGCTCAGTCCGGCGGCATTGCGCAATCAGTTGCGTGACCAGTTGCTGCTGCAACGACTGCGTGAACGCGAAGTCGAGTCCCGCGTGCGGGTGTCAGACCAGGATGTGGACCGGGCCATCGCGGAGGAACTCGCTGCCAATGACGACCCCTATGCGCAAGAGCTGAATCTGGCACAGCTTCTGGTGGCAGTTCCCGAGCGGGCGGATGCCGCGCTGGTTGCCCAACTGCAAGCACAAGCCCAGGCGCTGGCAAACCGCATTCGCGCCGGCGAAGATTTTGGCGCGCTGGTCAAGCAGTATTCCAATGGAGACCGCAACAAAGACGGGCAATTCGGCCTGCGGCGTGGTGACCGTTACCCCGCCTCCTTTGTCGAAGCCACCAAAAGTGTTGCCGTGGGCGGCATCTCGGAGCTGGTGCGCTCAGGGGCCGGGTTTCACATTCTCAAGGTGGTGGAACGCAAGGCACCTACGGTGCTGGTCAAGTCGGTCACCCAAACGCATGCGCGCCACATTCTGCTTCGCCTGACACCGGAGTTGACGGCCGCTGCAGCGACTGCGCGTCTCACGGCTTTGCGTGAGCGCATTGTGTCTGGCAAGGCCGACTTTGCCGCCGCTGCACGTGACCAGTCACAAGACGGTAGTGCCATGCAGGGCGGTGATCTGGGTTGGGTCAACCCGGGGGCTTTTGTGCCGGAGTTTGAAGAAGTGATGGACAAACTGAAGGACGATGAAATCAGCCAACCCGTGGTGTCGCGCTTCGGAGTGCATCTGATTCAGACCCTGGATCGGCGCCGTGTCGATTTGAGCCCGCGTGAAGTGCGGGAACTGGTGCGCAGCCAGTTGCGGGAAACGCGCCTGGATGAAGCCTACGCCGCCTGGACAAAGGACGTGCGCGAGCGCGCTTATGTGGAGCTGCGCGAAGCGCCGCAATAAGCCATGAAACACATTGCGCGCAAGCGCTTCGGGCAACACTTTCTGTCAGACGGCGGAATCATTGATTCCATTGTTCGTGCCATCGCCCCGCTGCCCGGTCAGCGCATGGTGGAAATCGGCCCCGGACTGGCCGCACTCACGCAACCATTGGTCGAGCGCTTGGGCCACCTCACGGTGATTGAGCTGGACCGTGATCTGGCTTTGCGTTTGCGCAGCCATGGACAACTCAGCGTGATTGAATCCGATGTGCTGAAAGTGGACTTCAGCCAGATCGAAGCCCATGCCGCGCAGGCACCTGGCAAGTGGCGCGTGGTCGGCAACCTGCCCTACAACATTTCTACGCCCATTCTGTTTCATTTGCTGGACTATGTGCATTGCATTGAAGACCAGCACTTCATGCTGCAAAAGGAAGTGATTGACCGCATGGTGGCTTCCCCCAGCACCGCGGCCTACGGGCGCCTGAGCGTCATGTTGCAGTGGCGCTATGCCATGGAAGACGTACTGTTTGTTCCGCCCGAAAGCTTTGATCCGCCGCCGCGCGTGGACAGCGCTGTGGTGCGGATGGTGCCGCGCGAAGCGCCCGTTGCGCTGGACTTGGCGCTCCTGACGGAATTGGTGCAGGTGGCGTTCAGCCAGCGCCGCAAACTGCTGCGCCACACCCTGGGGCGCTGGCTCGACGAAAAAGGCTTCCAGGGAAGTTTTGATGTACAGCGCCGCGCCGAGGAAGTTCCGGTTGCGCAATACACGGCGCTGGCCCAGCAGATTCAATAAAACCCAGCAAGCTGTTTTATGATGGCGAGCCCGGTACACCGGCTCGAATATCAATGGCAGAAAGGGTTTCCCCATGAAAAACTGGCTTCTCGCAACGCTTGCGGGTGTACTGACCTTTTCCACGGGACTTTTCCCATTTGCTTCACACGCGCAGCAACCGGTTTACAACTTCTCACCGGTCAATCAGTACGACATCAACCTCACCGCCGCGTACTGGAATCCCATCATTGCGTACGTAACAGAGAAAAGTGGCATCAAGCTCAACCTGAAAATCGGCCGCACCTCGGCTGACACCACCAGTTATGTGCTGGCCAAAGAAGTCGAGTTCGTCTTCACCAATCACCTTTTCAGCCCGGAGCGCGAGCAGTTGGGCTGGAAAGTTTTCGGACGCCGCAACACGCCGCCCATACATGGACAAATCGTGGTGCCGGAGAATTCACCCATTACGGACATTGCGCAATTGAAGGGCCAGGAAGTGGCGTTTGCCGGCCCCGAGGCCTTCTACATTTACAAGGTGCCTTATGCGCACCTTTTGTCCAAGAGCATCGATGTCAAAGTGGTGTTCGCTGGCAACCAGAATGCGGCATTTGCGCAGCTCTTCTCTGGCAAGGTGGTGGCCAGCGGTGGCAACTCGCAATTGGTGGAAGGCTACACACAGCGGGAAGGAAAGAAATTCCGCGTGCTGTGGAGCTCGGAAGGCTTTACCGACCTCGCACTGATGGTTTCCGGCAAAGTTCCGGAAGCCGATGCGCGCAAGGTCGCGACCGCGTTTATCGATATGTCCAAAGACCCCAAGGGCCGCGAGATATTGCACCAGGCATCCAAAGCTGTAGGGCTGCCCAGTGATGCTTATTTCATTCCGGCCACTTCCGCAGATTACGCGTCTTACAAACGGTTCTTTCAAAACGCTCCTGTGAACCTGCACTAGGTCCTGCGTTATTTCCTTTATGCGGTTTCTGCAACGCCTGCTTCCACAGTCCCTGGTGGGGCGGGTGTTTTCGCTGTACGTGGCGTCATTGCTGCTATTCATTGGCATCGGTCTCTCCGTTTTTTACCGTTACCAGTTTGTTCAGCAGATAGAAGACGAGTTGCTGTCCGGCGAAATGATGGTGAATGTGGCCGCCCAGACCGTGGGCGACAGCGCCGTCATTGGCGATTACGACACCATCAGTAAAACGCTGGAGCGCGCGATTGCCCGCTCCAACTTCGCCAAGGCACAGTTCATCGACTCCACCGGGGGGGTGCTCACTGCCCAGCACACCGTGCAGACAAATGTGGCGCCACCAGACTGGTTGTTGGGCATGGTGCAAGAGCGCCTTTTCGACATCAACCACAACATTCGGGTGGGCGGCCGGGACTACGGCGTTTTGCGATTGAGCTTTTCTGCGGAAGAAGTAGCTGGCGAACTCTGGAGCATCGCGCTTTTTGCCTTTTTGGTTTCCATTGGGGCGCTTTTAGGTGGCGTGGTGTTGATCCGCATCCCGCTCAAACGCTGGCTTGGCAACTTTGACCGCGTGCGGCTGCGCGAGGCTGAAATTCTGTCGGGCAGCATGGACATCAACGCCTTGCTCGATGCGGATGCACCGGTCGAAATCCGGCACACGTTTGACATCATCAGCCGCGCGGCCGGGCGTTTGTCGGCCCAGCGCGAAGAGGCCGAGGTCACACTGAATGCCATTACCGATGGTGTGTTGCGAACCGACGCGACGTACCGCTTGGTGTATTCCAATCCCGCAGCCGATCAGATGCTGGGCGTGGACGGGCAGACCCTTACCGGACAGGACATGCAGGCATTGCTGCCCAGCGCGTTTGGTGCGCATGGTGAGCCGATGGACTGGAAAGTCCGCCGCCTGGAGATCACCAACAAAGGTGGTCAACGCGTGATACTGGACACCACGCTGTCGACGGTTTACTCCAGCAACAACGTGGTGAGCGGCCACGTGCTGACATTCCGCGACGTGTCACGCCAACATGCGCTGGACCAGCGCTTGCGCACAGAGTTGCAGATGCGCCAGCGCGCGTTGGAGTCCTTGCGAATAGTCTTGAGCACCCTGGAATCCGAACCCGAATCGGGCACAGCGCCGCTGGATGGTGACGATCTGGATGCCCTGATCAATCGCGTGGTGACCCTGATGCATGAGCGCGAACTGGGCAACCGTGCCTTGAACAACCAGAAGTTTGCACTCGATCAACATGCCATCGTGAGCATCACGGACCTGCAAGGCAACATCACTTATGCCAATGGCAAGTTCACCGAAATCAGTGGCTATAGCCGCGCCGAACTGCTGGGCAAGAACCACCGCATCGTCAATTCCGGCTACCACACCAGCGATTTTTTCGCATCCATGTGGAGCACGGTGTCACACGGCCTTGTGTGGCACGGCGAAATCTGCAATCGAAGCAAGAACGGCACTTTGTATTGGGTGGACGCCACGGTGGTGCCCTTGGTGGGTGCCGATGGTTTACCTGAGCAGTACATTGCCATCCGTACCGACATCACGGTGCGAAAGACGATGGAAGCCAAACTTGCCGAGCAGTTGCTGTTCGTCGAGGTGCTTCTGGAGGCGACTCCCACCGCCATTTATTTGAAAGACCGAGCCGGCCGTTATCTGCGTTTCAACAAGGCGTTTGAGAGCCTGTTCGGCATCCGGCGCGACGATTGGATTGGCAAGACGGTGCATGAGCTGGTCGAGGGCGACTCCGCTTCCATGATGGCAGCCAAGGACGAGGAACTGTTCAGGACCGGGCAGGTTCAAACCTACGAGGCGATGTTCAGCAACCGGACCACCGGCGAGGCGCGGGAGGGGCTGTACTGGAAGGCTCCGCTTACCGACGTCAACGGGGAAGTTACCGGGCTGGTCGGAACCATTCTGGACATCACGGACAAGAACCGCATCGAGCAGGAGTTGCGCGACGCCAAACGACACGCCGAGGCAGCCAGCCAGGCAAAGAGCGATTTCCTGGCGAATATGAGCCACGAAATCCGCACCCCGATGAACGGGGTGATTGGCATGACCGATCTGGCTTTGGACCAAGAGACCAACCAGACACAACGCGAATACCTGCGCATCGTAAAAAACTCCGCGCAGACTCTGATGGTGATCCTGAACGATGTTCTGGACTTTTCCAAAATTGAGGCCGGCAAACTCAATATCGAGTCGGTGCGCTTCCCGCTGCGTCAAACCGTGGACGAAACCCTCAAGTCCTTGCAGACCAGAGCCGGCCAAAAAGGCCTCGTGTTGGAAAGCACGTTGCAACCGGACTTGCCGATGGACGTGCTGGGCGACCCGGTGCGCTTGCGGCAGATTCTCACCAACCTGTGCGACAACGCCATCAAGTTCACCGCCAGCGGCGGCGTGTATGTCGATGTGCGGTGCACTTGGTCCATTGGTGGCTATGACTTGCACTTCGCAGTGCGAGACACCGGCATTGGCATTCCGCCAGACAAGCAAAAGGGCGTCTTCGAAGCGTTTAGCCAGGCGGACACCTCGACCACCCGCCGCTTCGGAGGTACGGGTTTGGGGCTGACCATTTGTGCCCGCCTGGTGGAACTCATGGGCGGCAAGATTTGGCTGGAAAGCGCCGAGGGCCAGGGAAGCACCTTCCACTTTACGTTGAAGGTTCAGGGCGCAGAAGCACCGGCTAAAGTGGAGCTGCCATCCTCGGCTTCTGTGAAAGCCGAATCACGGCCCCTGCAGGTTTTACTGGTGGAAGACCACCCCATCAACCAGATGCTGGCGACGACCCTGCTCAAGAAATGGGGCCATACGGTGGTCTTGGCGCAAAACGGTCAAGAAGCAGTAGACCTCTTTCCCACGCAACCTTGGGACATTGTTCTGATGGACATGCAAATGCCGGTCATGGGCGGACTGGAAGCCACGCGATTGATCCGCGCGGCAGAACCAAGGGGCCAACACACACCCATCGTGGCCATGACCGCCAATGCCATGGAATCGGACCGCCAGGCTTGCTTGCAAGCGGGCATGGACGACCACTTGGCAAAGCCATTTAACGCAAGCTCCTTGCAAGCCAAAATCGAATATTTCGTGGCGGACGTTCGCTGAAGGCGGATTCCAGAAACAAAAAGCCCGTCGCATGGACGGGCTTTTGTGGAATCAACGAAGGAAAAGGTCAGGCGGCTGCCAACCAGTACCCTGCGTTGAACGGACTGCTCATGCGCAGCGCCAAAGGCGACACGTCCAACAGCTTGTCTGTCGGCATTTTCTCGCCATTTTCCGTAACAAGATCAACTTGTTCTTCTACTACGGCGGAAGCAATTCCGTTGGTAGCCTCGTTCGCCCGTTCTGCTTGGCTGGTGTGTGCAGAACGGGCTACAGAAAAGAATAGAAGCATCGGAATGGGATTTTCCGGTCTCCCCAATAGTCGGCCGTGTCACGGAAGATGTCGAGCAGTTGCTCGCGCGCTTCCTTGTCAAATTTGGCGTTGGCAGGAATATGCTCCAGCACGGCGATAAAGCCGGGCTGTGGTCCCGATTTGTGAACCGGGTCGGTCATGCTGTCGTACAGGGCGTCAAAATTCTTGCTGACCTGCGTAGACAGAATGAACTGTTGTCCGATCATGTCCAACACATCCTGTTTGGATTGCGCGTTGGCCAGATTGGCGTACAGGAAGTGGTGGCCCAAAGATTGGGCTGCTTCCTGCAAGTCCTGCACCCTGAAGGCGCGTATCGACTGAACGATATTGGTTCTAACGGTTCGAAGTGGCGTATCCATCCCCGATTCACTTTCTCAAAGTACAAAAATCAAATTCATGGCACGATTTTGCGAAAGCTCGCATAGTGATCGGCCGTGTAATAACAGTCATCCGGTGTGGTGGCCGGGCCACCACAGATAATTCTTCGGGTTCCCCTATCCCGGGAACCTGGGGTCTTGACGGTGTATTCCCGGTAATAACCGCGCTGGCTCAAAGGCAACAAACGCTCCCGGTTTCCGAACACCACGCCATCCTTTTCATACGGAAATGGGCCGCCTTGGTGGATCAGTCGGTGGGTGTCCTGCCCTTGTTTGGGCAATTCGCTCAATGCGATACTTCCCAACTCAGGCGAAGCGAACACGCTTCTGGCACCAGCACTACCCACACCCAGTGATGCAACCAGAATAAGGCCAGTAAGTACTAACTTAAAGACGCCGTTGCGCACCACAAATCCCCGTAATAAACCTCGGGTAAACCCGACATCACAAGGCCCGTAGTGTCGCGCATCCGCCTCAAAAAAGCAAGGCCTTGCCCCAATGTGAGGCAAGGCCTTTGCTTGAAAAATTACCCGAAGTAGGTACTAACTAAAGCTTCGAGGCTTACCGCGAGGCGTTGGCATCGGCCACCGTCAGGGCCGTCATATTGACGATCCGGCGCACCGTCGTGCTGGCTGTGAGGATGTGTACCGGCTTGGCCGCACCGAGCAAAACCGGGCCAATGGCGATGTTGCCACCGGCCGCCGTCTTGAGCAGGTTGTAAGCAATATTGGCCGCATCGATGTTGGGTAGCACCAGCAAATTGGCATCGCCATGCAGCGTGCTGTTGGGCATCAGCGCTTTGCGGGCATCGCCATCGAGGGCCACGTCGCCATGCATTTCCCCATCCACTTCCAGCCAGGGCGCCTGTTGCTGAAGCAGCGCCAGGGTGTCGCGCATCTTGACCGCGCTGGGCTCGTTGCTGCTGCCAAAGCTCGAGTGGCTCAGCAGCGCGGCTTTGGGTTTGAAGCCAAAGCGCTTCATCTCTTCCGCTGCCATCACCGTGATCCGGGCCAGTTGCTGCGCGGTGGGGTCGTAATTGACGTGGGTGTCCACCAGGAACACTTGGCGTCCGGGCAGCATCAGGCCGTTCATGCAGGCAAAAATGGCGCAGTCGGAGCCGGGGCCGCCTTTGGCCTCAACCCGCTTGCCAATCACCTGATCGATGTAATCCAGATGCAGCGCCGTGCGGCCCCAGGTGCCGCAAATGAGGCCGTCCACATCGCCCTTGTGCAGCAACATGGCGCCAATCAGGCTCAGGCGGCGGCGCATTTCAATCTTGGCCACCGGCACCGTAATGCCCTTGCGCTCGGTCATGCGGTGGTAGGTTTGCCAGAAATCACGGTAGCGGTGGTCATGTTCAACATTGACCACGCTGTAATCCACGCCTTCCTTGAGGCGCAGGCCAAACTCTTCTATGCGCTCAGCGATGACGGCGGGGCGCCCGATCAGGGTCGGCAGGGCCAACCGCTCGTCGACCACGATTTGCGCGGCACGCAAGACGCGCTCGTCCTCGCCTTCCGCATACGCCACGCGCTTCTTGAGTGCCTTGCGCGCGGCCGTAAAAATCGGCTTCATGGTGGTGCCGGAGGCATACACAAAGGTCTGCAGCTTTTCGCGGTAGGCGTCCAGGTCCGCAATTGGGCGCAGGGCCACGCCGCTGTCGGCCGCCGCCTTGGCCACAGCCGGTGCGATCTTCATCATCAGGCGCGGATCAAAAGGCTTGGGAATCAGGTACTCGGGGCCAAAAGCCAGTTGTTCGCCGGCATAGGCCGCGGCCACCACTTCGCTTTGCTCGGCCTGCGCCAGTTCGGCAATCGCGTGCACCGCGGCAATTTCCATTTCCAGCGTGATGGTGGAAGCGCCGGCATCCAGCGCCCCTCGAAAGATGTACGGGAAGCACAGGACGTTGTTGACCTGATTGGGGTAGTCGGTGCGGCCCGTGGCCATCACCGCATCATCGCGCACGGCCTTGACTTCTTCGGGCAGGATTTCGGGCGTCGGGTTGGCCAGCGCGAAGATCAATGGCTTGACAGCCATGGTTTTCACCATGTCGGCCTTCAAGACGCCGCCAGCGGACAGGCCCAGAAATACGTCCGCGCCTTCAATGATTTCGCGCAGCGTGCGGGCGTCGGTCTTCTGGGCGAACACGGCCTTGTCATCGTCCATCAACTCGGTGCGGCCCTCGTAAACCACGCCGGCCAGATCGGTCACATAAATGTTTTCACGGGGAATGCCGAGTTTGACCAAGAGTCCCAGGCAGGCCAGTGCCGCAGCACCCGCACCGGAAGTCACCAGTTTGATCTTTTTGGGGTCTTTGCCGACCACTTTGAGGCCGTTCAAAATGGCCGCGCCCACCACGATGGCGGTGCCGTGCTGGTCGTCGTGGAACACCGGAATCTTCATGCGCTCGCGCAGTTTGCGTTCCACGTAGAAGCAGTCGGGGGCCTTGATGTCTTCGAGGTTGATGCCGCCGAAGGTGGGCTCCAGCGAGGCAATGATGTCGACCAGCTTGTCGAGGTCGTGTTTTTCGTTGATTTCGATGTCAAACACATCGATGCCGGCGAACTTCTTGAACAGCACGCCCTTGCCTTCCATCACCGGCTTGGCAGCCAGCGGGCCGATGTCGCCCAGACCCAGCACGGCGGTGCCGTTGGTGATCACGGCAACCAGGTTGCCACGGCTGGTGTACTTGAAGGCGTTGTTGGGGTCTTTGACGATCTCTTCGCAGGGAGCGGCCACGCCGGGCGAGTAAGCGAGGGCCAGATCGTGCTGGTTGACCATCTGCTTGGTGGCGGCAATGGCCACTTTGCCGGGCGTGGGGAACTCGTGGTACTCCAGCGCGGCGCGGCGCAGTTCGGCGCGCTTTTCGGGGGTGTTGGAGGAACTGGGGGTCAGGGAGCCGGTGGATGAATCCTGGGTCATGGTGTGTCCTTATGCATCGGAGCCCGCCCCATGGCCAATGACTCCTGTATTGGTCGGATGATTGTAGACCTCCACCCGGACGAACCGCATGTGGACTTCCGCATAGACGACAGGCGCGCAATCGGGGTAAGCGCACCGCATCGCCACCACGGCGGACGCGGCAGACAACCCTGAACAGGCAACCCGGCCTGCTGCGCTGCCCAGCCTACACCTGCGCCAGCAAAAACCGCCGCTCCCAGGCGCTGATTTCGCGCAGATAGCTTTGGTACTCCAGCTCCTTGACCGCGCAATAACCGGTCACAAAAGCGTCGCCAAGCAAACGGCGTGCGGATTGGCTGTTCGACATGCGCTCCAGTGCGGGCAAAAAGCTGCGCTCCAGGCCGTGCGCCTGCTGGTACGCGTTGGCGCCAAACGCCAGTGGTGCAGAAGCGTGCAACTTTTCTTCCATGCCGGCGAGCCCGGCGGCCAGCGATGCGGCAATTGCCAGATACGGATTGGCGTCGGCGCCGGCAATGCGGTTTTCCACCCGGCGTGCGGCGGGGCCGCTTTGGGGAATGCGCAACCCCGCCGTGCGGTTGTCATCGCCCCACTCCAGATTGATGGGCGCCTGACTGCCCGCCACAAAGCGGCGGTACGAATTCACAAACGGCGCAAAGATCAGCATCAGGTCCGGCCCGTAGGTTTGCAGCCCGCCTATGAAGTGGCCGAACGCGGCGCTGGCGCTGCCATCATCGGCGCTGAAAATATTGCGGCCCTGTGCATCCACCACACTTTGGTGCAGGTGCATGGAGCTGCCCTGGTCCCCCGCAATCGGCTTGGCCATGAACACCGCATTGAGCTGGTGCTGGATTGCAATCTCTTTGGCGGCGTACTTGAACAGGAAGGCCTGATCGGCCACGCCAACCGGGTCACCATGCAGCAAGTTGATCTCAAACTGCGTGGTGCCCACTTCATGGATCCACGTGTCGGACTGCACGCCCAGCGTGTCGAGCGCCCGGCGTAGTTCGTCCCAGAACGGCGCCAGCTCATTCAGCAAATTCATGCTGAACGCCGATTGCCCGGCTTCCGCCCGGCCGTTGCGCGCCCGTGGTGCCGTAAGCGGCACCGCCGCATCGCGGCAGGGCTCGGTCAGGTAAAACTCGATTTCGGGTGCGACCACCGGCGTCAGGCCCAGTGCCCTGTAGCGGGCCACCACCATTTGCAACAAGGTGCGCGGCGCAAACAAACAGGGCTCGCCATTGAGTTCCAGACAGTCATGGATGGCGAAGGCGCGCGGCCCGCTGGACCACGGCGACAGCTTCAAGGTGGCGTAGTCCGGCACCAGTCGCACATCGGGGTCGGCATCGGGAAAAATCGGATCGCAGGAATAGTCGCCAGTCACACACTGCATCGGGATGGCCTGCGCAATGCGCAACTCGGCTCCCGCCGCAAAGCGGTCTGCCGGCATGAGCTTGCCACGCGGGTAGCCCGAAATGTCGGGGAAGATGCACTCCACGTGGCTTACGCCGTGCTGCGCGAAAAATGCCTGTAGTTGTTTGTGGTCGGGCTGGGTCATGGGGAAATATTCAACCGCGCATGAGCGCCTCAATGTCATCGGCCTGCACCGGCACACCACGGCTGATCAGCTCGCAGCCACTGGCCGTGACGATGGCATCGTCCTCGATGCGAATGCCGATGTTGTGAAATGCTGCGGGCACGCCTTCGGCCGGGCGCACATACAGGCCCGGCTCGATGGTGAGCACCATGCCGGGCTGCAAGATGCGCGCCGGGCGGCTGACAAGCACTTCGCCGGTGAGTGCATCCCGGCGCTCGGACTTCTGGCCGATTTCGGCGGGCTCGGTGTACGGGCCGCAGTCGTGCACGTCCATGCCCAGCCAGTGGCCGGTGCGGTGCATGTAAAACTGAAAATACGCGCGCTTCTCGATGACGTCGTCCAGACTGCCCACCTTGTTGCGGTCGAGCAAACCCAAATCAAGCATGCCCTGCGCCAGCACCTTTACCGTGGCATCGTGCGGATCGGTAAAACGGGCTCCGGCGCGCGTGGCATTGACCGCCGCAATTTGCGAGTCCAGCACCAGCTCGTACAACGCGCGCTGCGGGCCGCTGAAACGCCCGTTGGCCGGAAAGGTGCGCGTGATGTCGCTGGCATAGCCATCGAGTTCGCAGCCGGCATCGATCAGCACCAGCTCCCCGTCGCGCACCAGACCGGCATCGGCGCGGTAATGCAAAACGCAGGCATTGGCGCCGGCGGCCACGATGGAGCCATAGGCCGGGCACTGCGAGCCGTGGCGGCGGAACTCGTGCAACAGCTCGGCATCGAGGTGGTACTCGCGCACCTCCCGGCCTTCGCGCAGCATTTGTGCACTCAGCCGCATGGCCCGGATGTGCGCGCCCGCGCTGATCTGCGCCGCGCGGCGCATGGTGTCTTGTTCGTGCGCGTCTTTGATGAGGCGCATTTCGTCCAGAGGGCCGCACACATCGCGCAGTGTTTCAGGGGCCAACGTGCCGTAACGCACGCGGCTACGCAGCGTGTTCAGCCAGCCATCAACGCGTGTCTCCAGCCCCTTGTGGGTGGCAAACGGGAACCACACCGCATCACAGCCATCCAGCAGCTTGGGCAGTTCGGCATCCAGCGCATCGACCGAAAAGGCCGCGTCCACGCCCAGCGCTCCAGGTGCCGCCTGTGGCCCGAGGCGAATGCCATCCCAGATCTCGCGCTCCAAATCCTTGGGCTGGCAAAACAGCGTGGTGTGGCCATCACCGCGCACCACCAACCAGGCGCGCGGTTCGGTAAAGCCGCAGAGGTAATAGAAGTAGCTGTCGTGGCGGTACAAAAAGTCGGCATCGCGGTTGCGCTGCTGCTCCGGGGCGGTGGGCAATACGGCCACGCCGTGGGGGCCCAGGTGCCGGGCCAATGCCGAGCGGCGTGATTGGTAAAGGGCGGTGGTCATGCGTGCATTCCTGCGACAGGGGAGGATCAGGTATTGAGTTGGGCGAGGCGCTCGGGCGTGCCCACATCGGTCCAGGCGCCAGTGTAAAGCTGGGCACTTACCCGTTGCCGGTCCATGGCCGCACGCAGCAAGGGCGCAAGCGCGGCGCGCGCGCCCAGCGCATTGCCCGGCGGCACATCGCACCAGGGGGCTTCAAACAGCTCTTTGCGGTACAGGCCGATGGTCGAAAACGTCCACCGCTGCTGCGCCGAGTCTTTGGGCGTGTTGAGCGCCAGGCCGCTTGTGGCATCCAAGCCGAAATCTCCGCGCGGGTTGTGCTCCGGGTTGGGCACCAGCCAGATGTGGGCCAGTTGGTCGCTGTCCAGAAACGCCCGCACCGCCGCCTGCTCAAAGGTGAAGTCGGGCGCAAATACATCCCCGGCCATCACCCAGAAAGCATCCCCCAAAAGCGGCAATGCGCGGCACACACCGCCAGCGGTTTCCAGCGCGTCGCCAAAGTCCTGGCCCTCGCGGGAGTAGCCCAGCTGCAACGGCCGGGCGGAGATATGCGGCGCTGAAAAGGCATTGCCGAAATGGTCTTCAATTTGCTGTCCCAGCCACGCCGTATTGATCACGGCATGGTGGAAACCGCCTTGCAGCAAGGCTTCCATGCGCCACTGCAACAACGATTTACCGCGCACCGTGAGCAAGGGTTTGGGCGTGCTGTCGGTGAGTGGGCGCATGCGCTCGCCACGTCCGGCGGCCAGCAACAGTGTGGAAATGGACGTACCGGAGACAGAAAGCATGGGCAATGGGCAAAAGAGAAAAGGGCGGGGAGGAATTCGACAGCCGGGTTGGACAATACCGGTTTGTAACGCAGAACCCCGGTGTGCGGCGAGGCACAATACACCACGATCAGCTTGGAGAACGCCATGAAAGAAGACATTTCCCCCGCCGAACTGGCCCTGCGCGAGGCCGCGCGTGAATACCACCGCAGCCCGACCCGCGGCAAGATCTCGGTCAACGCGACCAAGCCGCTGTCCAACCAGCGCGACCTGTCACTGGCGTACTCTCCCGGCGTGGCCTATCCGTGCCTGGACATCCAGGCCGATCCCAGCCTGGCTTACGACTTCACCAGCCGCGGCAATCTGGTTGCGGTGATCACCAACGGCACCGCCGTGCTGGGGCTGGGCGACATCGGCCCGCTGGCGGGCAAGCCGGTGATGGAGGGCAAAGGTTGCCTCTTCAAGAAGTTTGCCGGTGTGGACGTGTTTGACATTGAACTCGACGAGCGTGACCCCGACAAACTGGTGGACATCATCGCCGCCATGGAACCCACGCTGGGCGGCGTCAACCTCGAAGACATCAAGGCCCCCGAGTGTTTCTACATCGAGCAAAAGCTGCGCGAGCGCATGAACATTCCGGTGTTCCACGACGACCAGCACGGCACCGCCATCATCTCCAGCGCCGCGTTGCTGAACGGGCTGGAACTGGTGGGCAAAGACATTGCCAAAGTCAAGGTGGCCGTATCCGGTGCCGGTGCTGCCGCGCTGGCTTGTCTGGACGTGATGGTGGGCCTGGGCGTGCGACGCGAGAACGTCTACGTATGCGATTCCAAGGGCGTGATTTACGAAGGCCGCCCCGGTGGTTACGACGAATCCAAGGCCCGCTTCTCGCAGAAAACCGACGCGCGCACGCTGGCCGATGTGGTCAACGGCGCCGACGTGTTCCTGGGCTGCTCCACTGCCGGTGTGCTCACACAGGCCATGGTCAAGACCATGGCCGACAAGCCGATCATCCTGGCACTCGCGAACCCCGAACCCGAGATCCGCCCCGAACTGGCCAAGGCCGCACGCCCGGACTGCATCATCGCCACCGGCCGCTCCGATTACCCGAATCAGGTCAACAACGTCCTGTGCTTCCCGTACATCTTCCGTGGCGCGCTCGACTGCGGCGCCACCAAGATCACCGAAGCCATGAAATTGGCCTGTGTGCGCCAGATTGCCGATCTGGCCAAAGCCGACATCAGCGAAGAAGTGGCCACCGCATACGCCGGCAAAGAGCTGGTGTTCGGCTCCGATTACCTGATCCCCACGCCCTTTGATTCGCGCCTGATTCTGCGCATCGCGCCCGCCGTTGCCGCCGCCGCCGCCGAGTCGGGTGTGGCGACCCGCCCGATCAAGGACATGGAGGCCTATCGCCAGCAGCTCTCGCGCTTTGTGTACCAGACCGGCATGTTCATGCAGCCGGTGTTTACCGCGGCCAAAGCCGTTCCGATGACCGCTAAGCGCGTGGCCTACGCCGAAGGCGAGGACGAACGCGTGCTGCGCGCTGTGCAACTGGTGGTGGACGAAGGCCTGGCCAAGCCGATTCTGGTGGGCCGCCCCTCGGTCATTGATACCCGCGTCAAGAAAGCCGGTCTGCGCATCCGACGCGGCGTTGACTTTGAAGTGGTCAACCCAGAAGACGACCCCCGCTTCAAGCAGTACTGGGAAACTTACCACCGCATCATGGGCCGCAATGGCGTGTCCATGGAAGCAGCAAAAGCCGCTGTACGCCGCAGCAGCACCACCATCGCATCGCTGATGGTCAAACTGGGTGATGCCGACGCCATGTTATGTGGCTTGCTGGGCCGCTTTGACACCCACCTCGACCACGTGCGCGATGTCATCGGCATGCGCCCCGACGCGCATTGCATGGCCACGCTCAATGCGCTGATGATGGAAAACCGCACGCTGTTTATTGCCGACACCTTCGTCAATGAAGACCCCGATGCGCGCCAGCTCGCCGAGATTGCGCTCATGGCGGCCGAAGAGGTGCAGCGCTTTGGTCTGCCGCCCAAGGTGGCGTTTTTGTCGCATTCCATGTATGGCAGCTCCAAGCGCAAGTCGGCGCTCAAGATGCGCGAAGCCTACGAGCTGTTCACCCAGATGGCCCCACACATCGAGTGCGAAGGCGAGTTGCATGGCGACGCCGCGCTGAGCGAAGAGATCCGCAACAACGTGCTGATGGACGGCAAGTTGAAGGGCGAAGCCAACATCCTGATCTGCCCGAATCTGGACTCGGCCAATATCCTGTTCAACGTGCTCAAAATGGTCGGCGGCCACGGCATCACCGTGGGCCCGATATTGCTGGGCGCCGCTGGCTCGGCCCATGTGCTGACGCCTTCGGCCACGGTGCGGCGGGTGGTCAACATGACGGCGCTGGCGGCGGCGCATTCAACCTTGAAAGTTGCCTGAGGTTTTTCACACTCACCCCCCTTACCGCCCCATTGGTTTAAGGAGTAGCTGAGGCGGGCTGCCGACTTTGTTTTGTCGCTTCGGCGAAGCGTTTAAAGGGGGGTGTCACGGTTTGCGCGTTGACGCCATTCAGCCAACAGGAGTTCATATGCCGCGCTTTGCCGCTAACTTGACCATGTTGTTCAACGAGGTCCCCTTTCTTGATCGCTTTGAAGCAGCGGCCAACGCGGGCTTTACTGCGGTGGAGTTCATGTTTCCTTATGCGTTCAGCGCGCAAGACATTCGCCAGCGGCTGGACGACAACGGCCTGCAACTGGTGCTGCACAACCTGCCCGCTGGCGACTGGGATGCCGGGGACCGTGGCATGGCCTGCAACCCGCACCGGGTGGATGAATTTCGCGGCAGTGTTGCGCGCGGGATCGCGTACGCACAGACGCTGGGCGTGCACCAGCTCAACTGTCTGGCCGGCATAGCACCGACGGGCGTATCGGCCGCGCAGTTGCACGACACCTTTGTCAGCAACGTGGCCTATGCGGCGGAGCAGTTCAAGGCAGCGGGCTTGCGCTTGCTGATCGAGCCAATCAATTTTTACGACATTCCCGGCTTCTACCTCAACCGCACCGAGCAGGCCATCACTGTGCTGGACGCCGCCGCAGCCGACAACGCGTTTGTGCAATACGACATCTACCACGCGCAGCGCATGGAAGGCGAGTTGGCTGCCACCGTGGCGAAGCACCTGCACCGCATCGGCCACATGCAACTGGCTGACAACCCCGGCCGCCACGAACCCGGCACTGGCGAAATCAACTACGCCTATTTGTTTGAACACCTCGACCGCATCGGTTACGCCGGATGGATTGGCTGCGAATACCGACCATCCGCCTCCACCACCGCCGGCCTGGCTTGGATCAAGGCGCTCTGCGTCTAAAGCCCAGCGCTTCTTTCAGCGCCTTCTGCCATCACCGCACGCGATGGCCCCAATCTCTTTGGGGCAACGAAGACGGGCTTGTATCATGGCCACACTTTCCACCTGAGGAGCGCAACATGGGCCTAATGGACTTCATCAAGAAGCAGTTTATTGACGTCATTCAATGGACCGAGGAGTCCGATGGCACGCTGGCCTGGCGCTTCCCCATGCAGGACATGGAAATCCAGAATGGCGGCGTGCTGGTGGTGCGCGAGTCGCAGATGGCGCTGTTTGTGAACGAAGGCAAGGTGGCCGATGTGTTTGGCCCCGGCACCCACACACTCACCACGCAAACGCTGCCGCTGCTGACCAACCTGAAAAACTGGGACAAGCTGTTCGACTCTCCCTTCAAGAGCGATGTGTACTTCTTCAGCACGCGCCAGCAGATCGACCAGAAGTGGGCACGCCCCAACCCATCACCGTCCGCGATGCCGACTTTGGCGCGGTACGCCTGCGTGCCTTCGGCAACACCAGTTACCGCGTGGCAAACCCGGCGCTGTTTCATACCGAAATTTCCGGCACGCGCGAGCGTTACGGCGTTGGCGATCTCGACGGCCAATTGCGCGGGCTAGTGCTGCAAAACATCAGTGCAGCCATTGCCGGCAGCGGTGTGGCTTTTCTCGATCTGGCGGCCAACCAGCTCACCTTTGCCGAAGCACTCAAAAAGCAACTCGCACCCGAGTTCGAGAAAATCGGCTTGAAGCTCGAAGGCATGACGGTGCAAAACGTCTCCCTGCCCGAAGAGCTGCAAAAAATCATGGACCAGAAAATCGGCATGGGCATGGTGGGTGGCGACATGAACAAATTCATGCAATACCAGACCGCGCAAGCCATTCCGAAATTTGCCGAAGGCGCGGCGCACGGTAGCGGCATCGCCGGCGACGCCATGGGCCTGGGCGCCGGTGTGGCACTGGGGCAGGTGCTTGCGCAGAATTTGCAGGCGGGCTTGCAAGCAGCGCCCGCCGCTGCACAGGCGGCCGTTGGCATGAAGCCCGACGAGGTGATGGCCACACTGGAAAAGCTGGCCGATCTCAAGGGCAAGGGCATCCTCACCCAAGAAGAGTTTGACGCCAAGAAGGCCGAGTTGCTCAAAAAACTGGTTTAGTTTTTTCGCAGGGCGTGGCAGCAGAAAACACCCAACGCAGCTACCGGGCGCCCTGCCCGGGCTGCGGTGCGCCCGTTGATTTCCGCAGCGCGCAGTCGACCCACGCCATCTGCGGCTATTGCCAGAGCATGGTGGTGCGCGAAGGCGAAATCCTCAAACGCATCGGCAAGATGGCCGAGCTGTTTGACGACCACAGCCCCTTGCAGCTGCAGACCTCCGGCACCTGGGCGGGAAAGTCATTCAACCTGGTGGGCCGCCTGCAATACAAATACGATGAGGGCACCTGGACCGAATGGCACGCGTTGCTGGCCGATGGCAGCAGCGCGTATTTGAGCGAAGACAACGGCGCCTATGTCTTCACCACCGAAGCGTCCATGCACCGGGAGTCGCCCCAGCCGCAAATCCTGCGTCTGGGCGCTACGACGGCAATCGACGGGAAGGCCTACACCGTCACCGCCAACCAGCAAGCCGCGCTGATCTCTGCACAAGGGGAGTTGCCCCATTTGCCCGAGTTGGGACGGCCGTTTGCCTTTGTGGAGTTGCGCAGCCAAAGCGGGGGGCTGCATGCAAGCGCCGAGGTGCTGAGTCTGGATTACAGCCGCACCCCGCCGCTGGTCAGCCGGGGGCAGGCGGTTTCGCTGGAGGATTTGCAGCTTTCGGGTCTGCGTGACGACAGCACCAAAAACGAAAAAGGCCGGCAGTTCAGTTGCCCCCGATGCGGCGCCACTCTCAACCTGCAATTTGCCACGACACAGAGCGCAACCTGCGGGTCTTGCAACAGCCTGATTGATGTGTCGCAGGGCATTGGCGGGGAGTTGCAGCACGCCATTCAGGACGAGCCCATTCAACCGCTGATTGCACTCGGCACGGTCGGTACCTTGCAGGGCGCAGAGTGGCAGGTGGTGGGCTACCAGAACCGCTTGGGCAACGAGCCCGCCGACCCGAACGAGCAATTTGGCTGGGACGAGTACCTGCTCTTCAATGCCAAACGCGGATTTACTTTTCTGGTGGACAGCACCGACGGCTGGAGTCTGGTGAAACCCGCCACCGGTGCGCCGGTGGTGAGCAGCAACGCCCAAAGTGCCACCTACCTGGGCACACGCTACTTGCTCAAGGAAAGCTACAACGCAGAGACCAACTATGTGCTGGGCGAGTTTTACTGGCAGGTGCAACGCGGCCAGCGCACCAGCAACCGCGATTACGCCAACGGCAAAAACCTGCTGTCGATGGAGCAGTCGCCCAAGGAGCTGACCTGGTCGGTTGGCGGCATGATCGGCAGTGACGCCGTTGCGAAGGCCTTCAAGCTGCAGGACAAGAAAGAGCTGCTGCAACGCGCGGATGCGAAGCCCTTTGCGGCCACCGGCAGCTTCTGGTTGCGCACCGACTTCTGGGTGTTTGTGGTGATCGTGCTCATCATGCTTTCGCTGACAACCTGCTCCAGCGACTGCGACCCCACGCTGCAAGACTGTTCCAGCGCGTCGTCGGGCCGCACCTCCGGTGGCTCGTTTGGCGGCTTTTCAACGGGCGGCGGGCACAAATAAGCGGCGCTGTCTGCGTTGGATGCCGGTCTATTTGCAGGACCATTCCTGCGAATTGACCCAGCGGCATTTCGGGTCGAATCCACTGTGGCCGCCTTTGTCAACAACCGCCGGGGTTTCGGGCAGGGCCTGCACTTTCTGGCCCCTCTGTTTCTCAATAGCCTGGTGAATGTGGTCCTGGGTTTCCAGATCGCGCACCGCAATTTCGAGTGCCTTGGACTTGGGGTAGCCGGCGCGCACATGGGCCTGCATGCGGCTGTTGACAAAGGCCATCCGATCCGCACGGTAGGAGGCGTGGTGTGCGTTGAGCTCGGGGTGCTCGGTCTCCATGTGTTTGACCGCCTTCTGGTAATTCTGGGCCTCCAGAACTTTGCCGCTGTCTGGTTTGGCCACCTTGATTGCATTCGGTGTGGTTACCTGGGCAGGTGGTGCGTCCGGGTTGGACGCGGTCTGTGCAGCCGACGTGGTGCTGGCTGGCATTGCGGCTTGGGCTGCCACCGGCGCCTGTGGCAACGGTGCACTCGCCTGGGCCTGCGCGGGAACGGGTGCGGGTGCGGGTTTGGACGCGCCGGGGCGCAAAGAGAGCAGGGCTACAAACAACACGCCCACGACCAACACGCTCCCGATGATGGTGGCCGCCCCAACTGAACGCGTTGGCGGTTTGGCGTCTGTGGACACCAAACCTGTGTCTTGCCCGGCTTGGACGGATGGTGCGGGTGGTTCTACTTGCGGCAATGTCTCGCTGAAGCCGGAGCGCTCTTCGCGCAACTGGCGCAAACGCGCATCTGCCTCGGCATAGACACGCGCTTCTTCTTCTTTGCGCTTGGCCTCTGCTGCCGCGAGGCTGGCGGCCTCGGCTGCACGCAAAGTCGCCAGCCGGGCGGCTTCAACCGCAGCCTCCTGCTCCTCCTTCAGGGCTTGGGCCAGCCGCATTTCCCGTTCACGGTCGAGTCGCTGGCGCGCGTCGTGCCAGGCCAGGGTCTCATCGTGTTTTTTTCGTTTCTCGGGGACTAGCAGTGACTGGTAGGCCGCTTCCAGTTTTTGAAGCCGATGTTCGGTTTGGTCGGGCGAGGCATCGGGCGCGGTCTGGATTTTTTGCACGCCGGCGCGGTAAGCCTGCGCAATTTCCATCTCGGTGGC
>Ga0228698_1000498_pt1 | contig 29419 bp, 36 predicted proteins | sample McNCre117_Aug_MG_FD_178015 | JGI IMG/M metagenome (GOLD analysis project Ga0228698, IMG submission 178015) | Freshwater microbial communities from McNutts Creek, Athens, Georgia, United States - 1-17_Aug_MG | ecosystem: Environmental > Aquatic > Freshwater > Creek | place: USA: Georgia...
GGGGGCGGGGGCGGGGGAAGAAGAGGTCACACCCGGCAGTCTACGGGCCCGGCGAGCGGGCCAAGCCGCAGACGATCAGGCCGCGACCGTGTGCATCGCCAGTGGCGGTTCGATGAAGAGCCGCCCGAGCATCGGTGGCACGGGCGTGTTCAGCAGCGCACAGGCCATGCGCAGTGCCTCGGCGCCCACCAGGCGGTCGGCCCGGCTGCCACGGCGTTGCCAGAACGGCATCGCCGCGTCGGTCCAGGTGCGCGCCAGCAGCGGGCGGCGCATCCAGGCCAGCTCGGCCAGGGTCTGGAGTGAGCGGCCCAGGCCGTCGACGTCCGGCGGCTGGCAGGGCGGCGGATCCGGCGCGGTGCCCCAGAGCACGGTCACCACGTCGTGGTACCAAGCCGCCCCCGACACGCCGACCAGCCCGGTCTCGGCCGGCTCGGGCGCCATGCGCGCCAGGTAGGCGGTGAAGCGCGCCACCGCCAGACGCATCGCCAGCGGCAGGCCGGCCAGGTCGTTGGTCTCACGCAGACCACCGCGGTGCAGCGAGGGGTGGCCGGACAGGCGATGGCGCATCATCAGCCAGCGCAGCCGGTCCAGCGGCGCCACCCGGCCGTCGGCGCACATGATGCGGCGCGCACTGCGCAGCAGCGCCTGGCGCTCTGCCAGCGGGACGTCGGCGGCGATGTCCAGCAGCCGCTCCAGCACCGGCAGGCGCGCCTCGGCGGGCAGCAGCTGCACCTGCGTGTGCACCAGGACCGCGGTGGGCACGCTGGTCATTTCCTCGTTCCAGGCCTGGCGCTCACGCGCACTTTCGGGCGTGAGCAACATCGCCAGCAGCGCGGCACGCCGCTCGCCGGGCCCACGGATGCGCGCCAGGCGCTCCCAGGCGGTCAGCGCCTCGCCCGACAGGGGAGGCAGCAGCAGCGGCTGGCGGCCGAACATCGCCGGCGCCTGCGCACGAGCCACTTCGGGCAGGTCAGCGACGCGCAGACCGGCCGACATCGCCACGTTCCCCTGCGCCCAGGGGGCGATCCGGACAAACCCTCGGGACCATGCCACCAACCCAGAGTGAAAAAGCCATCCTGCACCGAGTTGGGGGCGCTTGTCCAGCCCTGGGCCGCTCGGCGAGCGGTTGCGAGCGCCGCATTCCGACCGGTTCGAGAGGGTTGCCACACCGCTGTGGCAGGGGCTCGCCGGGTGATCCTCCCCCGGCGAGCCGTGCCTCAGGAACCGCGGCGCAGCGGGCCGACGGGCACCTCGGGCACGGCGTGAAAGCGCAGCAGCGCCGCCGCCAGCGTGGTCGGAAAGATCGCCAGCGCGGCGTTGTACTCCTGCGCGGCGCGGTGGTAGACCTCGCGCGAGACTTCGAGCTGCTGCTGCAGCGCATCGCGCTGGCGCAGCAGCTCGGTGACCGCGGGCATGGGCCCGTCGCCAGAGGTGAGGTCCTGAAGGGCGTGTGCGAGTCGGTCGAGCTGGTGCCCCAACGCGTCCTCGGCCTCGCCGAGCTGCAGCAGGCCGCGCCCGCGCAGGGGCTTGGACTGCACCTGATCGCTGACCTCGCTGGCCGCCCGCGCGGCACTGACCAGCTCGTCGGCCAGCGCCGTGTCCGACCCGAGCAGGCTGCGCGAAGCCTCCGCCAGCGCATGGGCCACCGCGTGGCGCTGGCGCAGCTGGCTGACCAGCGGCGCAAAGGCGTTGCGCGCGGTCTGGCGCAACCGCACCAGGCGGTTGTGGGCCCCGAGCAGCCAGAACAGCAGCACGGCGCCGAGAACCAGCCCACCGAGGCGAATCATCGCCGGTCCTCGGTGGGCGCGCGGGCGTGCACAGGGGGGATCAACGGCGCGCTCAATGCCAGGCCCGCCATTCGGCGTAGCCGCCGCGCCGCAGGGCACAGGCCGGGCAGCTGCCGCAGCCATAGCCCCACTCGTGCCGCTGCCCACGCTCGCCGAGGTAGCAGGTGTGGGTTTCCTCGACGATCAGATCGACCAGCGGTGCGCCGCCCAGACGCTCGGCCAGCCCCCAGCTCTGCGCCTTGGTCAGGAACATCAGCGGCGTCTCGATCGTCATCGGCGTGTCGAGGCCGAGCGACAGCGCCACCTGCTGGGCCTTGAGGGTGTTGTCGCGGCAGTCCGGGTAGCCGGAGTAGTCCGTTTCGCACATGCCGCCCACCAGCACCGAGGCGCCGCGCCGGTAGGCCAGCGTCGCCGCGAAGCCGAGGAAGATCAGGTTGCGCCCGGGCACGAAGGTGTTGGGCAGGCCGTTGGCCTGCAGCTCGATCGCGCGCTCCGAGGTCAGCGCCGTCTCGCTGATCTGCGACAGCAGCGAGACGTCGAGCGTGTGGTCCTCGCCCAGGCGCGTTGCCCAGCTCGGGAACAGGCGCAGCAGCTCCTCGCGCACCGTCTGGCGGCAGTCCAGCTCGACGCGGTGGCGCTGGCCGTACTCGAAGCCCAGCGTCTCGACGCGGTCGTAGCGCTCCAGCGCCCAGGCCAGGCAGGTGGTCGAGTCCTGCCCGCCGGAGAACAGCACGATGGCCTTGGTCGGAATCGTCGTCATCGCCTGCCGCCCCTCAGCCACGCACTTCGCCCTGACCGAGCACGACCCACTTCATCGAGGTCAGCCCCTCCAGCCCCACCGGCCCGCGGGCGTGGAACTTGTCGGTGCTGATGCCGATCTCGGCGCCCAGCCCGTACTCGAAGCCGTCGGCGAAGCGGGTGCTGGCGTTGACCATCACGCTGGCCGAATCGACCTCGCGCAGGAAGCGCATCGCGTTCGGGTGGTTCATCGTCAGGATCGCATCGGTGTGGTGCGAGCCGTAGCGGTTGATGTGGGCGATCGCCTCATCCAGGTCCGCCACCACCTTGACACTGATGATCGGCGCCAGGTACTCCTCGGCCCAGTCGGCCTCGCAGGCGTCGGCCAGCATCGCGCCCGGCACGTCCGACAGGAGGGCGCGGCTGGCGGCGTCGCAGCGCATCTCGACGCCCTTGGCGGCGAAGATCGCACCGATCTTGGGCAGGAAGGCCGCCGCGCTGGCCTGGTGCACCAGCAGCGACTCGGTGGCGTTGCAGGGGCTGTACTTCTGCGTCTTGGCGTTGTCGGTGACGACCAGCGCCTGCGCGATGTCCGCCTCGGCGTCGATGTAGGTGTGGCAGTTGCCGTCCAGGTGCTTGATCACCGGCACCTTGGCCTCGGCGCTGATGCGCTCGATCAGGCCCTTGCCGCCGCGCGGGATGATGACGTCGACGAACTCGGGCATCGCGATCAGGCGGCCCACCGCGGCGCGGTCGGTGGTCTCGACCAGCTGCACCGCCGCCTTCGGCAGCCCGGCCGCTTCCAGCGAGCGCTGCACCAGCTGCCACAGCGCCAGGTTGGAGTGGATCGCTTCCGAGCCGCCGCGCAGGATGCAGGCGTTGCCGCTCTTGATCGCCAGCGAGGCGGCCTCGATGGTCACGTTCGGCCGGCTCTCGTAGATCATGCCGAACACGCCCAGCGGCACGCGCATCTGACCGACGCTGATGCCGGTGGGGCGGCGCTTGACGCCGGTGATCTCGCCGATCGGGTCGGGCATGGCGGCGAGCTGCTCGCAGCCCTCGGCCACGGTCTCGATGACCTTGGGCGTCAGGCGCAGGCGGTCGACCATCGGCGCGGCCAGGCCGGCGGCCTCGGCGGCGGCGATGTCCTTCGCATTGGCTTCACCCAGCGGCCCCACCGCCGCGCGCAGCAGGCGCGCCAGTTCGGTCAGCGTGGTGTTCTTGGCGCGTGTGCCGGCGCGGGCCATCTCGGTGGACGCAGCGCGGGCGGCCGCGCCGACCTGGGCCATGTAGGCGGGAATGTCCTGGACGTTCATGCCCACAATTGTCGCAGAGCCCCCCCCGAATCGCGCTGCGCTTTACCGCGGCCGGTGCGGCTGTTTCGGCCTCGCGCGGAGCGCTGAGGAGAGACGCGGAGAACGTCTGTACTCAGCCCGCCTCGTAGCCCTGCGGGTTGGCGCTCTGCCAGCGCCAGGAGTCCTCGCACATCTCGCGCAGGCCGCGCTGGGCCTTCCAGCCCAGCAGCGCCTGGGCCGCGGCGGGGTCGGCGTAGCAGGACGCCACGTCGCCCGGGCGGCGGTCGACGATCTGGTGGGCGATGGGCCGGCCGCTGGCGGCCTCGAAGGCCTGGATCACCTCCAGCACGCTGTAGCCCTGGCCGGTGCCGAGGTTGACGGTCAGCGAACGCTCGCGCTCCAGCAGGTGCTTGACCGCGGCGACGTGGCCCTCGGCCAGGTCCATCACGTGGATGTAATCGCGCACGCCGGTGCCGTCCGGCGTGTCGTAGTCGCCGCCGAAGACCGACAGCTTCTCGCGCTTGCCCACCGCGACCTGGGTGACGTAGGGCATCAGGTTGTTCGGGATGCCGCGCGGGTCCTCGCCGATCGTGCCGCTGGGGTGCGCGCCGACCGGGTTGAAATAACGCAGGTAGGCGATCTTCCAGCTCGGGTCGCAGCGCTCCAGCTCGTTGAGCAGCTGCTCGCCCATCAGCTTGGTCAGGCCGTAGGGGTTGGTGGCGGTGAGCGGCGAGTCCTCGGTGATGGGCAGCGTCTCCGGCGAGCCGTAGACCGTGGCCGAGGAGCTGAACACCAGCGCGCGCACGCCGGCGTCGCTCATCGCCTGGCCGACGCTGACCAGCCCGCCCAGATTGTTGCGGAAGTACTCCAGCGGCTTCTGGGTCGACTCGCCCACCGCCTTGTGCGCGGCGAAATGGATCACCGCGCGGGCGTCGTGCTTGCGCAGCACCTCGCGCACCCGCGCCGTGTCGTTGACATCGCCCTCCTCGAACACCGGGGCCTCGCCGATCAAGGCCTCCAGGCGGGCCAGCACCTTCGGCGAGCTGTTGGCGAAGTTGTCGAAGCCCACCACCCGGTAGCCCGCGCTGTGCAGGGCAACCCAGGTGTGCGAGCCGATGTAGCCGGTGGCGCCGGTCAGGAGGATGGTGGTCATGGCGGGAAGGTTCGGGGCATTGCGTCGGCGGCGATTCTGGCAAATCAAGTGCGCCCCCAACGTGACGGAGAGCGCCCAGGCCTGCGGTTCGTGAACAGCCACCTACAATCGCCGCATGTTTCTCCACGCGCTGCTCGAACCGCTGGGCAGGGAGGCGCTGGCGCGCACCACCCTGCTGATCAACCACGTGCTCAGCGCCGAGCCCGAGGCCACCCGCCGCCTGCAAGGCCAGATCGGCCGCAGCATCGCGCTGGCCTGGCGCGCCTGGCCCGGCTTCCTGCCGCCCCCGCCGCAGCCGCAGTGGACGATCACCCCGGCCGGCCTGCTCGACCTCGATGAGGCGTCCATCGCCGCCCCGGACGCCGGCTTGGCGCCGGCCGGCGAGGCCACGCTGACCGTCACGCTCGACGCCGCCGACCTGATGCGTTGGGCCGCCACCGGCCTGGCCGGGCGCCCGCCGATGGACATCCGCGGCGACGCCGCCCTGGCCGCCGAGGTGAGCTGGCTGGCCGAGCACCTGCGCTGGGACATCGAGGACGACCTCGCCCGCGTGATCGGCGACGCGCCCGCGCACCAGCTGGCCGGCTTCGGCCGCGCCCTGACCGGGGCGCTGCGCAGCTTCCTGCAGCGCCTTCGCCCGGGCGGCAGCAGCGGCGCCGCGTGATGGCCGACCGCCGAGCGCGCTGCCGCCGGCGCCCGATGTCCCCGATGTCCCCTCCTCTGCCCCTGTTCCGATGAAACACTGGCCGCGCCTGGCCCTGATCGCCTGGGTCATGCTGCGCCACGGCATGGACCAGCTGGTGCTGCACCAGCTGCGCCACCACCGCGGCCTGCGCCTGCTCGCCCGCCTGCTCGCGCTGGGGCGCACGCACGACGCCCCGCGCGGCGTGCGCCTGCGCCTGGCGCTGGAGCGGCTGGGCCCCATCTTCGTCAAGTTCGGCCAGGTGCTGTCCACCCGGCGTGACCTGATGCCGCCGGACATCGCCGACGAGCTGGCCAAGCTGCAGGACCAGGTGCCGCCCTTCCCGAGCGAACAGGCGCGCGCCATCGTCGAGCGCTCGCTGGGCCGCCCGATCGAGCAGGCCTTCGCCAGCTTCGAGACCGAGCCGGTGGCCAGCGCCTCGATCGCGCAGGTGCACTTCGCCACCCTGCACGACGGCCGCGAGGTCGCCGTCAAGGTGCTGCGCCCGGGCATGGTCGACGTGATCGACGCCGACCTGGGCCTGCTGCGCGCGGCGGCCTACTGGCTCGAGCGCGTCTCGGCCGACGGCCGACGGCTGCGCCCGCGCGAGGTGGTCGCCGAGTTCGACAAGTACCTGCACGACGAGCTGGACATGGTGCGCGAGGCGGCCAACGCCACCCAGCTGCGCCGCAACATGGCCGGGCTGAACCTGCTCATCGCCCCGGAAATGCACTGGGAGCTGTGCACCGCCGACGTGCTGGTGATGGAGCGCATGAAGGGCGTGCCCATCAGCCAGGTGGACCGGCTGCGCGAGGCGGGCGTCGACATCCCCAAGCTGGCGCAGGACGGCGTCACCATCTTCTTCACCCAGGTGTTCCGCGACGGCTTCTTCCACGCCGACATGCACCCGGGCAACATCATGGTGTCGGTGGCGCCGGAGACCTTCGGGCGCTACATCGCGCTGGACTTCGGCATCGTCGGCACGCTCGACGAACGCGACAAGGCCTACCTGGCGCAGAACTTCCTGGCCTTCTTTCGGCGCGACTACCGCCGCGTGGCCCAGCTGCACATCGAATCCGGCTGGGTGCCGGCGGACACGCGCGTCGACGAGCTCGAGGGCGCGGTGCGCGCCGTCTGCGAGCCGCACTTCGACCGTCCGCTCAAGGACATCTCGCTGGGCCAGGTGCTGCTGCGGCTGTTCCAGACCTCGCGGCGCTTCAACGTCGAGATCCAGCCCCAGCTGGTGCTGCTGCAGAAGACGCTGCTCAACGTCGAAGGACTGGGCCGCCAGCTCGACCCCGAGCTGGACCTCTGGGCCACCGCCAAGCCCTTCCTGGAGCGCTGGATGAACGAGCAGATGGGCTGGCGCGCCCTGCTCGACCAGCTCCAGGCCGAGGCGCCGCAGTACGCGCGGCTGCTGCCGCAGCTGCCGCGCCTGCTGGCCCAGGCGCTGCAGGCCCAGAGCCAGAGCGCCGGCGTGGGCTCGGTGCTGGGCCACGGGACCGGCGCTGCCCGGGCGCCGGACGCCGGGACCCGCGAGCTGATGCAGGCCCTGCTGGTCGAGCAGCGCCGCACCAACCGGCTGCTGCAGGGCCTGGCCTGGGCGGCGGCCGGCTTCCTCGCCGGGGCGATCCTGGCCAAGCTGCTGTTGCCCTGGGTCCACGGCTGAACCGCGGCCGCTGCGGCCACTCAGCCCGTCGCGGTCGCATTGGGATTGGGGCGTTCGGGCACCGCTCTTGCAAGCCAAGGTGTCGGGTCGGCCGATAATCCGCGCCGCCTGCTGCTCGAGCAGCCCTCCCCTCGTCGACCGCGAGTCCTGGCATGAACGTCACCCTGATCGTCTTCGTCGTGCTCTACCTGCTGGGCACCCTCGCCCTGGGGGTGTGGGCGGGCACGCGCATCAAGAACACCGCGGACTTCGCCATCGCCGGGCGCAGCCTGCCGCTGATCATGGTGGTGACCACCACCTTCGCGACCTGGTTTGGTGCGGAAACCGTGATGGGCATCCCCGCCAAGTTCGTCCAGGGTGGCCTGAACGCCATCGTCGAGGACCCCTTCGGCGCCGGCACCTGCCTGATCCTGGTGGGCCTGTTCTTCGCCAGCAAGCTCTACAAGATGAACCTGCTGACGATCGGCGACTTCTACCGCCAGCGCTACGGCAAGGGCATCGAGGTGTTCTGCTCGGCGGCGATCATCCTGAGCTACCTGGGTTGGGTGGCCGCGCAGATCACCGCGCTCGGCCTGGTCTTCAACGTGCTGACCGCCGGGGCGATGAGCCCGGCCGCCGGCATGATCGTCGGGACGCTGGCGGTGCTGGTCTACGTGGTGATCGGCGGCTTCCTCGCGGTGGCCTGGACCGACTTCATCCAGATGATCGTGCTGGTGGTCGGCATGTCGATCATCGCGGTGTTTTCGGCCGACCTGGCCGGCGGCGCCGACAAGGTCTTCGCGGTGGTGCAGTCGAAGGAACTGTGGCGCCTCATGCCCGAGCCCCACCTGCGCGACGTCGCCTTCTTCATCGGCGCGGCGGTGACCATGATGCTCGGCAGCATCCCGCAGCAGGACGTCTACCAGCGCGTGATGTCGGCCAAGGACGCCACCACCGCCCGCAATGGCGCGGTGATCGGCGGGGCCAGCTACATCCTCTTCGCCTTCGTGCCGATGTTCATCGTCGCCAGCGCGGTGGTGGTGATGGGCAACGAGGCGCTGACGATCGCCAAGGACGACTACCAGCGCCTACTGCCCACCTTCGTGATGAGTCGCATGCCGCTGGTGATGCAGATCCTCTTCTTCGGCGCGCTGCTCTCGGCCATCAAGAGCACCTCCTCGGCCACGCTGCTGGCGCCCTCGACCAGCTTCGTCGAAAACATCCTGAAGAACCTGCGCCCGCGCATGGGCGACCGCCAGCAGCTGCGCGCGATGCGCTTTTCGATCGTGACCTTCGCCGGCCTGGTGCTGGCCTACGCGATCGCGATGCAGGGCACCTCGATCTACGACCTGGTCTCCTCGGCCTACCAGATCACGCTGGTTGGGGCCTTCGTGCCGCTGGTGGCCGGGCTGTACTGGCGGCGCGCGTCCACGCAGGGCGCGATCGCCTCGGTCACCGCCGGCATCGCGGTGTGGATCGCCTTCATGCCGCAGGTCAGCCTGCTGGGCGAGTTCTTCCCGGGCCAGCTGGCCGGCCTGATCGCGGCGGTGGCCGGCATGCTGGCGGGCTCGCTCGCGCCACAGTGGCTGCCCAACCGCCACGACGCCGACCACCACGTCAAGGGCTTGAACGCCTGAAGACTGCCCTCAGTTGCCTTTGCCGTGGCGCGGGGCGGACCGCAGCGCCGGGACCCGCCCCGTATACTTTCCTGTTTTTCATCCAAGTTTCAGAGCAATGCCGATCTACGCCTACCGTTGCACCGCCTGCGGCCACGCCAAGGACGTGTTGCAGAAACTGTCCGATCCGGTGCTGACCACCTGCCCAGCCTGTGGCGCCGAGGCCTTCGCCAAGCAGCTCACGGCCGCGGGCTTTCAGCTCAAGGGCTCGGGCTGGTACGTGACCGACTTCAAGGGCGGTGGCGGCACCACCAGCGCAGCGCCGGCCCCGAGCGGCGACAGCGCCGCGGCGCCCGCACCGGCTGGAGCCCCAGCTGCCGAGGCCCCCGCAGCCTCGCCTGCCCCCGCCACTGGCTGCGGCGGCTCCTGCGCCTGCCATTGACGACTTCGTCGTGAAAAAATACATCGTCGCCGGCCTGCTGGTCTGGCTGCCGCTGGCCATCACGATCTGGGTGCTCGCCTGGATCCTGGGGGTGCTGGACGGCGTGTTCCAGGCCCTGCTGTCCGCGGCCGGCGCGGTGCTGCCCGTCAGTGCCCAGCACGCGCTGGACACGCTGGCGCACATCCCGGGCCTGGGGGTCGTGCTGCTGGTCGTGCTGATGCTGCTGACCGGCATGTTCGTGGCCAACTTCGTCGGCCAGTGGTGGATCCACCAGTGGGACCGCCTGCTCACGCACATTCCGATCGTCAAGTCGATCTACAGCTCGGTCAAGCAGGTGTCGGACACGCTGTTCTCCAGCAGCGGCCAGGCCTTCCGCGAGGCGGTGCTGGTGCAGTACCCGCGCCAGGGCTGCTGGACGATCGCCTTCGTCACCGGCCGGCCCGGCGGCGAGGTGGCCACGCACCTGCACGACGACTACCTCAGCCTGTACGTGCCGACCACGCCCAACCCCACCTCGGGCTTCTTCCTGATGGTGCCGCGCGCGGACGTCAAGCCGCTGGCGATGAGCGTGGACGAGGCCCTGAAATACATCATCTCCATGGGCGTCGTCTCGCCCGTGGCGAATGGTCACAGCGGCGACGTCGCCGCCGCACCCACCCGACATTGACCGGGTCGGCCACTTGGCCCCACCCGCCTCACCGATACAGAACAAGCGACAACGGAGAACCTCCATGCGCAGCAGCTATGCCGGACTCGTCAGCGAACAGCTGATGGGCCAGACCGTGACCCTGATGGGTTGGGCCCACCGTCGCCGCGACCACGGCGGCGTGATCTTCATCGACCTGCGTGACCGCGAAGGCGTGGTGCAGATCGTCTGCGACCCCGACCGCCCGGAGATGTTCAAGACGGCCGAAGGCGTGCGCAACGAGTTCTGCCTGAAGATCGTCGGCGTGGTGCGCGCCCGCCCGGAAGGCACGCAGAACGCCAACCTGGTGAGCGGCAAGGTCGAGGTGCTCTGCCACGCGCTGGAGGTGCTCAACCCCAGCGTGACGCCGCCCTTCCCGCTCGATGACGAGAACCTGTCGGAGACCACCCGCCTGACGCACCGCGTGCTGGACCTGCGCCGCCCCGCGATGCAGAAGAACCTCATGCTGCGCTACAAGGTGGCGATGGAGGCGCGCAAGTTCCTGGACGAGCACGGCTTCATCGACGTCGAGACGCCGATGCTGACCAAGTCCACGCCCGAAGGCGCGCGCGACTACCTCGTGCCCAGCCGCGTGCACGACGGCCACTTCTTCGCGCTGCCGCAGTCGCCCCAGCTCTTCAAGCAGCTGCTCATGGTGGCCGGCTTCGACCGCTACTACCAGATCACCAAGTGCTTCCGGGACGAGGACCTGCGCGCCGACCGCCAGCCCGAGTTCACGCAGATCGACATCGAGACCAGCTTCCTCGGCGAGCAGGAAATCCGCTCGATGTTCGAGGGCATGATCCGCCACGTCTTCCGCAAGACGATGAACGTCGAGCTGGGCGACTACCCGGTGATGCCCTACAGCGAGGCGATGCACCGCTTCGGCTCGGACAAGCCCGACCTGCGCGTCAAGCTCGAGTTCACCGAGCTGACCGACGTGATGGGCACGGTGGACTTCAAGGTCTTCTCCGGCCCGGCCACCACCCCGGGCGGGCGCGTGGTCGCGCTGCGCGTGCCGGGCGGTGCGGCGATGAGCCGTGGCGAGATCGACGGCTACACCGAGTTCGTCAAGATCTACGGCGCCAAGGGCCTGGCCTGGATCAAGGTCAACGACGCCGCCAAGGGCCGCGACGGTCTGCAAAGCCCGATCGTCAAGAACCTGCACGACCAGTCGATCGCCGACATCCTGAGCCGCACCGGCGCGCAAAGCGGCGACCTGCTGTTCTTCGGCGCCGACCGCGCCAAGGTGGTCAACGACTCGATCGGCGCGCTGCGCCTGAAGGTCGGCCACAGCGACTTCGGCAAGAAGAGCGGCCTGTTCGAGGACCGCTGGGCGCCGCTGTGGGTGGTGGACTTCCCGATGTTCGAGTACGACGAGGACGAGGACCGCTGGAACGCCTGCCACCACCCGTTCACGAGCCCGAAGGACGGCCACGAGAACCTGATGGACACCGACCCGGGCGCCTGCGTGGCCAAGGCCTACGACATGGTCCTCAACGGCTGGGAGCTGGGTGGCGGCTCGGTGCGGATCCACCGCGCCGACGTGCAGTCCAAGGTCTTCGACGCCCTGAAGATCGGCGCGGAAGACCAGCGCGTCAAGTTCGGCTTCCTGCTCGACGCGCTGCAGTACGGCGCCCCGCCGCACGGCGGCCTGGCCTTCGGCCTGGACCGCCTGGTCACGCTGATGACCAAGGCCGAGTCGATCCGCGACGTGATCGCCTTCCCGAAGACCCAGCGCGCCCAGTGCCTGCTGACCGGCGCCCCCAGCCTGGTCGACGAGAAGCAGCTGCGCGAGCTGCACATCCGCCTGCGCAACGCCCAGGCGGCCGCGGCCGCCGCGAAGGACTGATCGGACGCAGCACCTGCGTGCGCTACAAGGAGCCGGCCCCAGTGGCCGGCTTTTTTCATGGCGAGCCGGCGCCTGAGGCTATCCTTCGCGCCCATGAGCGACAGCGCCTCCCGCCCCCCGAAGATCCCCGAGTCCGTCCTGGTGGTGATCCACACCGCGCAGGGCGAGGTGCTGCTGATCGAGCGGGCCGACCGGCCGGGCTACTGGCAGAGCGTGACCGGCTCGCTGGATGCGCTCGACGAGCCGCCGGCGCAGACCGCCCGGCGCGAGGTGGCCGAGGAGACCGGCATCGTCGTCGGCTCGCTCACCGTGCCGGAGGACGCGCTGCAGGACTGGCAGCTCAGCAACGTCTACGAGATCTACCCGGTGTGGCGGCATCGCTACGCGCCAGGCGTCACGCACAACACCGAGCACGTCTTCGGCCTGTGTGTGCCGCGCGACATCGCCATCCGGCTGGCACCGCGCGAACATCTGGATCACGTCTGGCTGCCCTGGCGGGAGGCGGCCGACCGCTGCTTCTCGCCCAGCAACGCCGAGGCGATCCTGCAGCTGCCGCAGCGCGCCGGCGTGGGCTGCTGACGCTGAACGCTCGACGACGCGCGCACCCCCAGACCCGACGGCATCGGAGGATCGGCATGAAGACACGCCACGGCGCCATCGCCGGGCGGCGCAGCCCCGCGGGAGGCAGCGCAACACCCCCCGGCGCGGATGCGCGCGCGCGGCTGCGCGTGGCCACCTACAACATCCACAAGGGCGTGCGCGGCCTGGGCCCGGCCAAGCGCCTGGAGATCCACCACCTCGGCCTGGGCGTGCAAGCGCTGGACGCCGACCTGGTGGCGCTCCAGGAGGTGCGGTTGTTCCACCACCGCGACGCCCGCCGCTTCGACCACACCTGGTTCGGCTGGCCGGAGCAGGGCCAGGCCGAGTTCCTGGCGCCCCAGGGCTACGAGTCGGCCTACCGGACCAATGCGGTGACGCGCGATGGCGAGCACGGCAACGCGCTGCTGTCGCGCTGGCCGCTGGGTGAGGTCGGGCACCACGACGTCTCGGACCACCGCTTCGAGCAGCGCGGCCTGCTGCACGTCGGCGTGAACTGGCAGGGCCAGACGATCCACTGCATCGTCGCGCACTTTGGCCTCGTGCACGCCAGCCGCATCCGGCAGGCGCAGCGGCTGGGCGCCTACCTGAAGGCCGAAGTGCCCCCAGATGCGCCGGTGCTGGTGGCCGGCGACTTCAATGACTGGAGCGAGCGGCTCGACCCGGCCATCGCCGCCCACGGCCTGCAGCGCGCGGTGCCGCCCGGCGCCACGCGCAGCCCGCTGACCTTCCCGTCGCGCCTGCCACTGTTCGCGCTGGACCGGATGTACCTGCGCGGGCTGCGCTGCGTCGGCATGACGGTGCCACGCGGCCCGAGCTGGGCGCGCATGTCGGACCACCTGCCGCTGATCGCGGAGCTCACGCTGGCCTGACACGACGCCGCCCCGATGCCCAGCCCCGCGCCGCCGCCCGTGCCCTCCCCCACCGGTCAGCCGGACTGGGGCTGGTACCTGGTCGGCCGCCCCGTCTTCAGCGGCGACAACGAGGTGCAGCTGCTGCGGGGCGGCGAGGCGCTCTTCCCCGCCATGCTGGCCGCCATCCGCCGCGCCCGGCACGAGGTCTGGGTGGCCAGCTACATCTACCACCACGACGGGCCGGCGCGCGCGGTGATCGAGGCACTGCGGGCGGCGGCGCAACGCGGCGTGCGGGTGCGGCTGGTCGTGGACGGTTTCGGCAGCCACGATTCGCTTTCCGACCTCGGCGAGGCGCTGGCGGGCAGCGGCGTGGCGCTGGCGGTCTTCCGCCCGCTCGAGCGCTGGACGCACTGGCTGCAGCCCGGCCAGCTGCGGCGCCTGCACATGAAGGTCTGCGTTGTCGACGGTGAGGTGGGCTTTACCGGCGGCATCAACCTGATCGACGACCACTTCGACTTACACCACGGCCGCAGCGAGGCGCCTCGGCTGGACTTCGCCGTTCAAACCCTGGGCCCCGTCGTCGCACCGATGGAGCAGGCGGTGCGGGCCATGTGGTCGCGGGCCTGGTTCGGGCTCGACTGGCGCAGCGAAGCGCGCGCGATCCTCTCCGCCCGCAAGCCCTTCCGCCAGGTGCACGAACTCTGGGGCCGGCTGCGCCTGACGCGCCGCCTGCGCCCGCTGGCGCCGCCCGCCGAGCCTCAGCGCCCTGTTCGCTGCGCCTTCGTCGTGCGGGACAACTTCCGCCAGCGCCGCACCATCGAGCGCGCCTACGTCCAGGCCATCCGCGCCGCGCAGCACAGCATCTGGCTGGTATCGCCCTACTTTTACCCCGGCGCCGACTTCCGCCGCGCACTGTGCAGCGCCGCCCAACGGGGCGTGACGGTGCACCTCCTGCTGCAGGGCAAGGTGGACTACCGGCTGGCCGCCCTGGCCGCGCGGGTGCTTTACGACGAGCTGATGCGCCACGGCGTGCACATCCACGAGTACACGCCCGCCTTCCTGCACGCCAAGGTGATGGTGGTGGACGACCAGTGGGCCACGGTCGGCAGCAGCAACATCGATCCGCTGTCGCTGCTGCTGAACCTGGAGTCCAACCTGATCGTGCGCGACGAGGCCTTCGCCGCCCAGCTTCGCCGCGAAGTCGAGATCGCCGTCGAGGCCTCGCACGCGGTGGCCCGCGACGAGGTGCTGCACGAACGCGGCTGGGTGCGCGTGCTGCGCCGCGCCGTGGTCGCCTGGTGCGCCTACGTTTACCTGCGGCTGGCGGGGGTCACCGGGCGGTACTGAGCCGCCTCGCCAGCCCGGCTCTGCCCCGATCAGCGCGCGTTGCGCAGGGCCTCGATGCGCGCCTCGATCGGCGGGTGGCTGCTCATCAGGGCCAGCAGGCCGCTCGGGCGACCGGCGATGCCCATCGTCGCCACGCTCTGCGGCAACTCACCCGACTCCAGCCCACCCAGGCGGGCCAGCGCGCGGATCATCGGCTGCTTCGACCCCATCAGCTGGGCCGCCCCAGCATCGGCGCGAAACTCGCGCTGGCGCGAGAACCAGGCCACGATGACCGAGGCCAGCAGGCCCAGCAGCAGGTCCAGCACCATCGACGTGACCATGTAGCCGATGCCCGGGCCCTCGCGGTCGTTCTTCAGGAGCACGCGGTCGACGAAGTAGCCGATCGCGCGGGACAGGAACACCACGAAGGTGTTCAACACGCCCTGGATCAGGGTCATCGTCACCATGTCGCCGTTGGCGACGTGCGCCACTTCGTGGCCGATCACCGCCTCGACCTCGTCTCGGCTCATCGTCTGCAGCAGGCCGGTCGAGACGGCGACCAGCGCGGAGTTCTTGAAGGCCCCCGTGGCAAAGGCGTTCGCCTCGCCCTCGTAGACCGCCACCTCGGGCATGCCGATCTGGGCACGCTGGGCGAATTGCGCCACCGTGCCGACCAGCCAGCGGTGCATGGGCTCGGGAGAGTCGTTGATGACCACCGCACCGGTGCTCCATTTGGCCATCGGCTTGCTCATCAGCAGCGAGATCGTCGCGCCACCGAAGCCCATGACCAGCGCGAACCCCAGCAAGGCGCCGAGGTTCAGGCCGTTGGCGGTCAGAAAACGGTCCACCCCCAGCAGCTTCGACGCGATGCCCAGCACCAGCATCACGGCCAGGTTGGTCAGAAGGAACAGGACGATGCGTTTCATGTCAACGGGCCGGCGCTGCGCCGGACGGCGAAAGGCAGCACATGCTGCCTTGCTTCAGATGCGGTCGGACCCGGTTTGGTTCAAGAGGTCGGGGGGAGCAGGTCACAGGCCATGCAGGCCAACCACGGCGACGTCAGGCGAGAACCGGGCCGCGGCGCGGGCCCGGAAATGACAAAGGCCGGCAAAAGCCGGCCTTTGGGGCGTTCAGTCCGGCGCCCTCTCAACGAGACGGCGCGGATTGATCAGAAACTCACTCGGCCTTGGCGGCCTCAGCGGCCGGTGCAGCGTCTTCACTGCGCTCGACCAGCTCGACGTAGGCCATCGGTGCGTTGTCACCCACGCGGAAGCCCATCTTCAGGATGCGGGTGTAGCCGCCCGGACGCGCGGCGAAGCGCGGGCCCAGCACGTCGAAGAGCTTGACCACGTTGTCGCGGTTGCGCAGGCGGTCGAACGCCAGACGCTTGTTGGCCAGCGTCGGTTCCTTAGCCAGGGTGATCAGCGGCTCGACGACGCGCCGCAGTTCCTTGGCCTTCGGCACGGTGGTCTTGATGGCCTCGTGCTCGATCAGCGAGTTGGCCATGTTGCGCAGCATCGCCAGACGGTGCGACGAGGTGCGATTGAGTTTGCGAAGGCCGTTGCCGTGACGCATGGTGCTTTCCTTTCTTTATTGAACCGGCGGCCGGTTCAAGGTACCGCCGGGTGCACAAGGTGCCGTGCGCCGCACGGTCACCACGGAGAGGGGGCGAGGATCAGCGCTTGTCCAGACCCTGCGGCGGCCAGTTCTCCAGGCGGGCGCCCAGAGTCAGACCCCGCGAGGCCAGCACTTCCTTGATTTCGTTGAGCGACTTGCGACCCAAGTTCGGGGTCTTGAGCAGCTCGGTCTCGGTGCGCTGGGTCAGATCGCCGATGTAATAGATGTTCTCGGCCTTCAGGCAGTTGGCCGAACGCACCGTCAGTTCCAGCTCGTCCACCGGACGCAGCAGGATCGGGTCGAAGTGCTGGGCACGCGGAGCCGGCGTGTCGAAGGCGGCCAGATCGGCGCCTTCCAGCTGGGCGAAGACCGCCAGCTGCTCGACCAGGATCTTGGCCGAGGCACGGATCGCTTCCTCCGGCGAAATCGCGCCGTTGGTCTCGATCTCCATGACCAGCTTGTCCAGGTCGGTGCGCTGCTCGACGCGGGCGCTCTCGACCGTGTAGCTCACGCGCTTGACCGGCGAGAACGACGCGTCCAGCACGATGCGGCCGATCGACTTGGTCGGCTCATCGGCGTAGCGGCGCATGCTGCCAGGCACGTAACCACGGCCCTTTTCGACCTTGATCTGCATGTCGAGCTTGCCGCCCTGGGCCAGGTGCGCAATGACCTGGTCCGGGTTGATGATCTCGACGTCGTGCGGGGTCTGGATGTCACCGGCGCGCACGGGGCCTTCGCCCTCCTTGCGCAGCACCAGGGTGACTTCGTCACGGTTGTGCAGCCGGAACACCACGCCCTTGAGATTCAGCATGATGTGAACCACGTCTTCCTGCACGCCGTCCACGGTGGAATACTCGTGGAGCACGCCAGCGATGGTGACCTCGGTGGGGGCATAGCCCACCATCGACGACAGCAGCACCCGGCGCAGCGCGTTGCCCAGGGTGTGGCCATATCCCCGCTCGAACGGCTCGAGGATCACCTTCGCGCGGTGTCCACCCAGCGGTTCGACGTTGATGGCCTTGGGCTTCAGCAGATTCGTTTGCATTGATGGTTCCTGTCAATACCCTCGGCTCGTTACACCGATAAGGCTGAGGACTGGAGGTTCCCGGAAAGCCGCCGGGAGCGGCTGACGACGATGCGAGCACTGGCAGCGCCACGCCAACGGGCGTGGACGCTGCGCGCGGGGCATCAACGCGAATACAGTTCGACGATCAGCGATTCGTTGATGTCGGCGCCGAATTCGTCGCGATCCGGGGACTTCTTGAAGGTGCCTTCCATCTTGGTGGCATCCACAGCAACCCAGCCCGGCATGCCGATCGAATCGGCCAACTTCAGCGAGTCGGCGATGCGCAGCTGCTTCTTCGACTTTTCGCGAATGGCCACCACGTCACCGGCCTTGACCAGGAACGACGGGATGTTCACGACTTCGCCGTTGACCGTCAGCGCCTTGTGCGACACCAGCTGGCGCGCTTCGGCACGGGTCGAGCCGAAGCCCATGCGGTAGACGACGTTGTCCAGGCGGGATTCCAGGATCAGCAGCAGGTTGGCGCCGGTGTTGCCCTTGCGGCGCTCGGCCTCAGCAAAGTAGCGGCGGAACTGCTTCTCCAGCACGCCGTACATGCGCTTGACCTTCTGCTTTTCACGCAGTTGCAGACCGAAATCGGACGTGCGCGAGCCGGATGTGCGACCATGCTGACCCGGCTTGGAGTCGAACTTGGCCTTGTCGCTGATCGAGCGGCGGGCGCTCTTCAGGAACAGGTCGGTGCCTTCGCGACGGGCCAGCTTGGCCTTCGGTCCGAGATAACGTGCCACGGTGTAGTCCTTGTGGAGTGTGCTGACGCGAGGGGCTTCCCCGCGCGAGTCCGGGCCTGCAAGCAGTGCCCGAACGGTGGTCTTGAGGCGATCTCCAGCATCTGCGCGGCTCGGTCGCGCCTGGAGCTCAACGGAAAAACCGGCGGCGCACTAAGGCGCTCGCCGGACAGCCGAGCATTATAGTTCGATTCGGCAGAAGGCCGCGCACTGCGCGGCCCGCGACATCAGATGCGACGACGCTTCTGCGGACGGCAACCGTTGTGCGGCACCGGGGTCACGTCAGAGATCAGGGCGATTCGGATGCCCAGAGAGGCCAGCGCACGCACCGACGACTCACGGCCCGGACCAGGGCCCTTGATCTGAACTTCCAGGTTCTTGATGCCCTGTTCCTGCGCAGCACGGCCCGCCACTTCGGCGGCCACCTGGGCGGCGAACGGGGTCGACTTACGCGAACCCTTGAAGCCCTGACCACCACTCGACGCCCACGACAGAGCGTTGCCCTGACGGTCGGTGATCGTGATGATCGTGTTGTTGAAGGAAGCGTGCACGTGCGCGATTCCGTCCGCAATGTTCTTGCGGACCTTCTTGCTCACGCGGCGTGCTGCGTTATTGACGGGTGCTTTTGCCATGATTCAGGTCTTTCCTGCGCGCAGTGAGACGCGAATTACTTCTTCAGCGCCGCGGCACCCTTCTTGGGGCCCTTGCGCGTGCGGGAGTTGGTGCGGGTGCGCTGGCCACGGACCGGCAGACCACGGCGATGGCGGAACCCCCGATAGCAGCCGAGATCCATCAGACGCTTGATGTTGATGGAGATCTCGCGACGCAGGTCACCTTCGATGGTCAGCCTGCCGACTTCTTCCCGGATTTTCTCCAGATCGGAATCCGACAGGTCCTTGACCTTCTTGCTGTACGGAATCCCGCAGTTTTCACAGATCTTCTGTGCGGTGGTGCGACCGATGCCGTAGATCGCCGTCAGCCCGATTTCGGCGTGCTTGTGCGGCGGGATGTTGATACCAGCAATACGTGCCATGTGAGTCCTCTAAACGTTACCTGCGCGACGGGGATGGCTCAGCCCTGACGCTGCTTGTGGCGCGGGTCGGTGCAGATGACGCGCACGATGCCCTTGCGGCGGATGATCTTGCAATTGCGGCACATCTTCTTGACGGATGCCGAGACTTTCATGGTCTTCTCCTGGATCGACCTGCTGCTGGCAGGCCAACTGAATGTCTGGGGCTTATAGGCCCGGAAAACGTTGCGACTCTTCGACCTCAACCGGCCTTGAAATTCGCCTTCTTCAGCAGGTTCTCGTACTGCTGCGACATCACGTACGACTGCACTTGCGCCCAGAAGTCCATGGTGACGACCACGATGATCAACAGCGAAGTGCCGCCGAAATAGAACGGCACGTTGTACTTCAGAACCAGAAACTCCGGCAGCAGGCACACCAGCGTGATGTAGACCGCACCGCCAAGCGTCAACCGGGCCAGAATCTTGTCGATGTAGCGCGCCGTCTGGTCCCCCGGGCGAATACCCGGAATGAACGCACCACTCTTCTTCAGGTTGTCGGCGGTCTCGCGGCTGTTGAACACGAGCGCCGTGTAGAAGAAGCAGAAGAACACGATCATCGCGGCGTAGAGCAGCACGTAGATCGGCTGCCCGGGCGACAGGGCCGACGAGATGTCCTTCAACCAGCGCAGGCCTTCACCCGTTGCAAACCAACCCACAATCGTGGCCGGCAGCAGGATGATGGACGACGCGAAGATCGGCGGAATCACACCCGACATGTTGATCTTCAACGGCAGGTGCGACGACTGGCCTCCGTAGACCTTGTTGCCGACCTGACGCTTGGCGTAGTTCACCAGGATCTTGCGCTGACCCCGCTCGACGAACACCACCGCGAAGGTCACCAACCCGACGATCACCACCACGAACAGCGCCGCGATGATGCTCATCGAACCGGTATTGACCAGGTTCAGCAGTCCTCCGATCGCGCTGGGAAGACCCGCCGCGATGCCCGCGAAGATCAGGATCGAGATGCCGTTGCCCAGACCTCGTTCGGTGATCTGTTCACCCAGCCACATCAGAAACATCGTGCCAGCGGTCAGGCTGACGATCGCGGTGATGCGGAACATCGAACCCGGATCGATCACCAGACCCGGAGATCCTTCCAGCGCCAGGGCAATACCCATCGACTGGAAGATGGCCAAGCCCAACGTGCCGTAACGCGTGTACTGCGTGATCTTGCGCCGACCGGCTTCGCCTTCCTTCTTCAACGCCTCGAGCGAGGGCACCACGTAGCTCATGAGCTGCATGATGATCGATGCCGAGATGTACGGCATGATGCCCAGCGCGAAGACGGTGAAGCGCGACAGCGCACCGCCCGAGAACATGTTGAACAGGTTCAGGATGCCGCCTTGCTGGCCCTTGAACAGCTGCGCCAGCTGGTCCGGGTTAATGCCCGGCACAGGGATGTGCGCACCGATTCGGTAGACCACCAGGGCCAGCAGCAGAAAGACGAGCCGGCGACGCAGGTCACCGAACTTGCCGCTCTTGGCCAGCTGATTTGCGTTGGTTGCCACGGAGATCCTGACGGGACTGGGACGACGATCGGACGAAGTCGCGTCAGGCCTCGATCGAGCCACCAGCGGCTTCGATCACGGCCTTGGCACCAATGGTGGCACCGATGCCCTTAAGCACGACCTTCTTGGTCAGCTCGCCCGACTTGATGACCTTGACCACCTTGACCAGCTGACCCACCAGGCCCACTTGCTTGAGCACGGCCAGATCGATTTGATCGACGGCCAGCGCCTGCAGCTGAGACAGGTTCACTTCAGCGTTGTACTTGAGCAGGGCCGACTTGAAGCCACGCTTCGGCAGGCGACGCTGCATCGGCATTTGACCGCCTTCGAAGCCCACCTTGTGGTAGCCACCAGCGCGGGACTTCTGACCCTTGTGGCCACGGCCAGCGGTCTTACCCAGACCGGAGCCGATGCCACGACCGACGCGGCGCTTGGCGTGCTTGGCACCCGTGGCCGGCTGGATCGTATTGAGTTCCATCTCGTTCTTTCTGTCCCGTGGGCGCTCAGAGCACCTGCACGAGGTAGGAGATCTTGTTGATCATGCCGCGCACCGCAGGGGTGTCGACCAGCACGGATTCGCTGTTCAGGCGACGCAGACCCAGGCCACGCACGGTGGCGCGGTGGTCGGACCTGGTGCCGATCGGGCTGCGAACCAGCTTGACCTTGACCGTCTTTTGCTCAGACATCGTGTGCTCCCGGACGATCAGTTGAAGATCTCTTCGACCGACTTGCCACGCTTGGCCGCCACTTGCGAGGCGGTCGTGACGCGCGTCAGCGCATCGAACGTGGCACGAACCATGTTGTAGGGATTGGTAGACCCGAGGCTCTTGGCCACGATGTCGGTGATGCCCAACACTTCGAAGACCGCGCGCATCGGGCCACCGGCGATGATGCCGGTACCAGCGGGCGCCGGAGCCAACAGCACCTTGGCGGCGCCGTGCTCACCGGTCACGTTGTGGTGCACCGTGCCATTGCGCATCGGGATCTTGACCAGATTGCGACGAGCCTGCTCCATCGCCTTCTGGACAGCCACCGGCACTTCACGCGCCTTGCCCTTGCCCATGCCGACGCGGCCATCGCCATCGCCGACCACGGTCAGTGCCGCGAAACCCATGATCCGACCGCCCTTGACCACTTTGGTCACGCGGTTCACCTGGATCATCTTCTCGCGCATGCCGTCGTCGCGACCCTCGTCAGCAACCTTCGGTTGAAACTTAGCCATTTCGTGTTCCTTCGATTCGAACGACGCGGGTCAGAACTGCAGGCCGGCTTCGCGCGCGGCCTCGGCCAGCGCCTTGACGCGACCGTGGTAAGCGAAGCCCGAGCGGTCGAAAGCGACCTGCTCGACGCCGGCGGCCTTGGCCTTCTCGGCAATGCGCTTGCCAATCAGCGTCGCAGCGGCGGCATTGCCACCCTTGCCGACGGCGCCGAGTTGTTCGCGCACTTCCTTTTCCAGCGTCGAGGCGCTGGCGAGCACCTTGGCGCCGTCGCCAGAGATCACCTGAGCGTAGATGTGCAGGTTCGTACGGAAAACCGACAGGCGCGCCACTTCTTGCAAGGCAATGCGGGCACGGGTCTGACGGGAGCGGCGCAGCCGCTGTTCCTTTTTGGTCAACATGCTGCCGCTCCTTACTTCTTCTTGGTCTCTTTGATGGTGACCTTCTCGTCCGAATAACGGATGCCCTTGCCCTTGTAAGGCTCAGGCGGACGGAAGGCACGCACCTCGGCAGCCAGCTGACCCACCACTTGGCGGTCAGCGCCCTTGATGACGATTTCAGTCTGGGTCGGGCAGCTCACCGTGATGCCAGCCGGCATATCCTTCACCACCGGGTGAGAGAAGCCGATTTGCAGGTTGAGCTTCTGACCTTGAGCTTGGGCACGAAAGCCCACGCCGACCAGGTTCAGCTTGCGCTCGAAGCCCTTGCTCACGCCGGCCACCATGTTCGCCACCAGGGCGCGCATCGTGCCAGACATGGCGTTTGCTTCGGCCGACTCATCGACCGGCGCGAAATTCAATTGACCGTTTTCGCTGGCCACCTTGACCAGGCGATGGACCGGGCGCACCAAGGTGCCCTGGGCCCCCTTGACGCTGATCTGTTCAGCCGTGAGCGCCACCTCGACACCTTGAGGGACGGCCACCGGCATTTTTCCAACGCGGGACATTTCCGTTCCTTCCTATTAGGCGACGTAGCACAGCACTTCGCCACCGATACCGGCAGCGCGGGCCTTGCGATCGGTCATCACACCCTGCGGCGTGGTCACGATGGCCACACCCAGGCCATTCATGACCTGAGGGATGTCGTGACGACCCTTGTAAACACGCAGACCAGGACGGCTGACGCGCTCAATGCGCTCGATCACCGGACGACCAGCGTAGTACTTCAGCGCGATCTCGAGCTGGGACTTACCGCCGTCGCTCTTGACTGCGAAGCCGTCGATGTAACCTTCGTCTTTCAACACCTGCGCGATCGCAGCCTTCAGCTTAGACGAAGGCATCGCCACGCTGTTCTTCTCGACCTGTTGCGCATTGCGAATGCGGGTCAGCATGTCCGCGATGGGATCACTCATGCTCATGGGGATTACTCCTGTTCGTGCCCTGAGGACGCCGGCTTACCAGCTGGCCTTGACGACACCGGGGATGTCGCCACGGAACGCCAGTTCACGGATCTTGGTGCGCCCCAGACCGAACTTGCGGAAGGTGCCACGCGGACGACCGGTGATTTCGCAGCGGGCGCGCAGGCGGGTCGGGTTGGCGTTGCGCGGCAGCTTTTGCAGCGCCAGGCGGGCCAGATAACGCTCGTCTTCCGACTTGGACTGATCGTCGATGATGGCCTTCAGTTCGGCGTACTTCTTCGCGTACTTCGCAACCAACTTCTCGCGCTTTTCCTCGCGCTGCATGAGGGAGAGTTTTGCCACGTCGGACCTCAGTTCTTGAACGGGAAGCGGAAGGCCGACAGCAGCGCCTTGCACTCGTCGTCGGTCCGGGCCGACGTCGTGATGCTGATATTCAGACCACGCAGCGCATCCACCTTGTCGTACTCGATTTCCGGGAAGATGATCTGTTCCTTGACGCCGATGTTGTAGTTGCCACGACCGTCGAAGGAACGACCCGAGATACCGCGGAAGTCACGAACGCGCGGCAGCGCGATGGTGACGAAACGGTCCAGGAATTCGAACATGCGCACGCCACGCAGGGTGACCATGCAGCCGATGGGCACGTTTTCGCGGATCTTGAAACCCGCGATCGGCTTGCGCGACTTGGTGACAACCGGCTTCTGGCCAGCGATCTTGGTCAGGTCGCTCACAGCGTGTTCCATGACTTTCTTGTCGGACACCGCCTCGGACACGCCCATGTTCAGGGTGATCTTCTCGAAGCGCGGCACTTCCATCACAGACTTGTAGCCAAACTTGGCCACGAGATCCGGAACCACCTTTTCGCGGTAGAACGCCTGCAGGCGAGCTTGTGCTTGTTGTTGAGCCATTTCGCTACCCCGCCTCAAGCCTTGATCTCTTCGCCACTGGACTTGAAGACGCGCACTTTCTTGCCGTCAGCCAGCAGCTTGATCCCCACACGGTCGGCCTTGCCGGACGCCGGGTTGTAGATCGCCACATTGGATTGGTGGATCGGCATGGTCTTGTCGACGATGCCACCGGTCGTGCCCTTCATCGGGTTCGGACGCACATGCTTCTTGACGACATTGACGCCATCAACCACCACATGATCTTCGTCCACACGCAGCGACACCGTGCCACGCTTACCCTTGTCGCGACCCGTCAACACGATGACTTCGTCGCCCTTGCGAATCTTGTTCATGGCCTGTTCCTCGCGTTCGCTCAGAGCACCTCGGGAGCCAGCGACACGATCTTCATGAAGCGCTCGGTCCGCAGTTCGCGGGTCACCGGGCCGAAGATGCGCGTGCCGATCGGCTCGAGCTTGTTGTTCAGCAACACCGCAGCGTTGCCATCGAACTTGATCAACGAGCCATCTTGGCGACGCACACCCTTGGCGGTACGCACGACCACGGCACTGTAGACCTCGCCCTTCTTGACGCGACCACGCGGCGCAGCTTCCTTGATGCTGACCTTGATCACATCACCGATACCGGCGTAACGACGCTTCGAGCCGCCCAGCACCTTGATGCACATGACGGACTTCGCACCGGTGTTATCCGCGACGTCCAGTCGCGATTGCATTTGGATCATGTCTTGTTCCCAACTTATCCCGCGCAATCGACTTGGCTCGGCCCGTCGTCGCGGTCAGTCTTGGGCCCGTGTCGCGAGCAACATCACCCGAAGGTCACATCGCATCGCGCTTGGGGGCGAAACTGGTTTGCGCCACGTACGGCTAGGCACGCGCTCAAGCCAGCAGAGCCTGCGAGTATGGCAGACCCGGAGCTTGCTGTCAACAACCCTGGGCGCTTTTGCCCCTACTACCGCCGCCTGGAGGAGGACCCACTGCGCTGGGCTGGGCTGCTCGGTGCTCGTCAGTCATAGACCTCTGCGTTCGGATCGGTGGCTTCAAGTTCGTAGCTGGCAGCCAGCATCGCCAGTCGACCGATCACGCCGTACATGTAGAACCGGTTGGGGGCACTGGCGCCAGGTTTGGCGCCGCGGCGCGGCAGTTGAGTGCTTTCCGCGAAAGCCAGCGGCACGAACTTGGCTCCCGGAGAGTTGAGGTTTTCATCCACGCCGCGTTCGGCGTGAACGCGGTAAAAACCACCGACGACGTAGCGATCCATCATGTAGACCACCGGCTCTGCCACCGCTTCGTTCAAGCGCTCGTAGGTGGGCACGCCCTCCTGAATGATCACGCGGCTGACCTCCTGGCCGTCCTTGACCACGCTCATCTTGTTGCGCGTACGGCGATTCAAGTCGTCGAGCTCCTTGACGTCGCGCACGGTCATGATGCCCATCCCGTAGGTGCCGTTGTCGGCCTTGACGACGACAAAGGGCTTCTCGGTGATGCCGTACTCCTTGTACTTGCGCCGCACCTTGGCCAGCAGCGCGTCGGTGTGCGTCTTGACGCACTCCAGACCCTGGGCCTCGGAAAAGTTCACTTCGCCGCAATGGGTGAACAGCGGGTTGATGAGCCAGGAGTCCATCCCGAGCAGCTTGGCGAACTTCTTGGCCACTTCCTCATAGGCCTGGAAATGCTGGCTCTTTCGCCGCACCGCCCAGCCCGCGTGCAGCGGCGGAAGAAGGTACTGCTCGTGCAAGTTCTCCAGCACATCGGGGATGCCGGCCGATAGGTCGTTGTTCAGCAGCACCGTGCAGGGGTCGAAATTCTTCAAGCCGAGGCGGCGCTTGCTGCGCAGCAGCGGCTCGACGGTGAGGCTCTCGCCATCGGGCAGATCGAAGCTCACCGGCGCGTCCACCGACGGGTCGAGGGTGCCCAGGCGCACGTTCAGGCCCGCCTGCGTGAAGATCTGGCGCAGCCGCGCCACGTTGGCCAGGTAATGGCTGTTGCGCGTATGCGACTCGGGGATGAGCAGCAGGTTCTTGGCCTCGGGGCAGATCTTCTCGATCGCCGCCATCGCCGCCTGCACCGCCAGCGGCAGCATGGCCGGGGTCAGGTTGTTCCAGCCACCGGGAAAGAGGTTGGTGTCCACCGGCGCGAGCTTGAAGCCCGCGTTGCGGATGTCCGCCGAGGTGTAGAACGGCGGCGTGTGCTCCATCCACTCGAGCCGGAACCAGCGCTCGATGGCCGGCATCGAGTCGAGGATGCGCGCCTCCAGTTCGTTGATCGGGCCGTTCAAGGCGGTGACGAGGTGGGGGACCATGGTGCGGACTCTGACGCCGGCCGGGGCGCGGCGCAGCGGTGAATGGAACGACGATGCCCGGAGTGTGCCAAAGGGCCACGCGGACACAAGCACGTCAAGCATGCCCACCCGAAGGAGGCGGCGATCCGTGGAGGTGGGGGCGGTTTGCCCCCGCTCAAGTCGAACGGAAAAAGGGCCGCACGAGGCGGCCCTTTCGGCTTCGGAGTCGGTCGAAGTGCGGCCCCGTCGAAACGGGACCCCTGTCGATCACCCGTGGTAGGCGGTTTCGCCGTGCGAGGCGATGTCCAGACCTTCGCGCTCTTCCTCTTCGGACACACGCAGACCGATCACCAGATCGACGATCTTGTAGGAGATCGCCGCGACGACGGCCGACCAGACCACCGTCACGCCCACGGCCTTGGCCTGGACGATGAACTGGTCGAACACGCCGACGCTGCCCACCGTGGCGGTGACCCAGTCGGTCACCATGCCCGGGCCGCCCAGGGCCTGGTTGTTGAAGATGCCGGTCAGCAGCGCGCCGATGATGCCGCACACGCCGTGCACGCCGAAGACGTCCAGCGAGTCGTCCGCACCCAGCAGGCGCTTCAGACCGTGCACGCCCCACAGACCTGCGAAGCCCGCCACCAGACCGATGACCAGGCCACCGACGATGCCGACGTTGCCGGCGGCCGGGGTGATGGCCACCAGACCGGCGACGGCGCCCGAGGCGGCACCCAGCATCGAGGCCTTGCCCTTCATCAGCGCTTCACCGGCACACCAGGCCAGCACAGCGACGGCCGTGGCAGCGAAGGTGTTGATGAAGGCCAGCGCGGCGCTGTTGCCCGCTTCCAGCGCGGAACCCGCGTTGAAGCCGAACCAGCCCACCCACAGCAGCGAGGCACCGACCATCGTCAGCGTCAGCGAGTGCGGGGTGAAGGCTTCACGGCCATAGCCGATGCGCTTGCCCACCATGTAGGCGCCAACCAGACCGGCCACAGCGGCGTTGATGTGCACCACGGTGCCGCCGGCGAAGTCCAGCGCGCCCCATTGCCAGATCAGGCCACCCTTGGCGTTCATCGCGTCAACCACCGCCTTGCCGGTGTAGGCGTCCGGACCCATCCAGAACCACACCATGTGCGCGATCGGCAGGTAGCTGAAGGTGAACCACAGGGTCATGAACAGCAGCACGGCGCTGAACTTGATGCGTTCGGCGAAAGCGCCAACGATCAGGCCGCAGGTGATGGCCGCGAAGGTGGCCTGGAAGACCACGAACACGATCTCGGGGATCACGACGCCCTTACTGAAAGTGGCCGCCATCGCGAAGTCGCCCTTGACCGGGTCGAACACGCCCTTCAGGAACAGGCGATCGAAGCCACCGATGAAGGCGTTGCCTTCCGTGAACGCCAGGCTGTAGCCGTAAACGACCCACAGCACGGTGATCAGCGAGAAGGTGACAAACACCTGCATCAGCACCGACAGCATGTTCTTGCTGCGCACCAGGCCGCCGTAGAACAGCGCCAGGCCGGGGATGGCCATCATGATGACCAGCAACGTGGACACCAGCATCCAGGACACGTCGCCCTTGTTCGGCACGGGAGCCGAAGCCGCGGGCGCAGCGGCAGCAGAGGCGGCCTCAGAGGCCGGCGCCGCAGCAGGAGCCGGGGCCGCCGCTGAAGCGGCTGCGACAGGAGCGGATGCCGCCGCGGCGGCATCGGAGGCCGCCTGGGCGTGCGTCAGCCCGGCCGAGCCGAGCAGCGCCGCACCCAAGGCGAGCGTTGCGAGAAGCTTTTTCAACATGGTGGTCTCTCGTGTCGGTATGGGGTGCCTGGCTCAGAGGGCGTCCTGGCCGGTCTCGCCGGTGCGGATGCGCAGCACCTGCTCCACCGGCATCACGAAGATCTTGCCGTCACCGATCTTGCCGGTGCGGGCTGCGGCCTCGATGGCCTCGATCACGCGGTCAACGACGGCGTCGTCCACCGCCGCCTCGACCTTGACCTTGGGCAGGAAGTCGACGACGTACTCCGCGCCACGGTACAGCTCGGTGTGACCCTTCTGGCGGCCGAAGCCCTTGACCTCGGTGACGGTGATGCCCTGCACGCCGATGTTGCTGAGGGCTTCACGCACTTCGTCGAGCTTGAAGGGCTTGATGATGGCGGTGACCATTTTCATGACGCTCTCCTGAATGGGTTGACTGGAAATCAGAAGGCGTACTTGGCGCCCAGGACCACGGCGGCCTTGCCCAGGTTCTTGCCCGACGGCGAGGTGTAGACGTAGGCGTCGTTGACCTTCTTGGCGTCGGTACCGACGACCGCGCCGGTCAGCGTCAGGCCCTTGACCACTTCCTTGCCCACGGTGAACGAGTAGTCGACGTAGGAGTAGTCGCTGTTCTTGGCCACCGACTGGTAGCCCAGGTGCGGGGTCAGCGACAGACCAGCCACTTCAAAAGTAGCGGACGCATCGAGGTAGCCGGAGTTCTTGCTGTCGGCGAAGCCGAACAGGTTCGACACGCTGTGCGAGTACTTCAGCGTGGCCGGACCGTAGGTCACCGCGCCGTAGACCTCGGTGGTGTTCGGGCTGATCGCCTGGTTGGCGCTGAAGTATTGGTAGCGCAGCACGCCCACGTCGTAGGACAGGTCCTTGCTGATCTCGCCCTTGTAGCCGCCGTAGAAGTCGGTTTCGGCCTTGGCGTTGCCACCGGCGTCCTTGATCCACTTGATCGACGAGGCCCAGACGCCCACGTAGAACGGACCCTGGGCGTAGTCCACGCCCCCCTGGACCGCCGGCAGCAGGCGGGACTGGGAAATGCCACGGTAGCGGTAGTCGGTCACCGCGCCGACGTTGTACGACAGGCCGTCGTCGGCACGCGCCGCCACGGGAGCCAGGGTGGCCGCGGCCAGGGAAGCCAGGGCAGCGATCTTCACGACGTTGAGCATGCAGAACTCCAGGTGTAAGGGGGGGGGGGGGGAGGGGAGGGGGA
>Ga0228698_1000499_pt1 | contig 29401 bp, 29 predicted proteins | sample McNCre117_Aug_MG_FD_178015 | JGI IMG/M metagenome (GOLD analysis project Ga0228698, IMG submission 178015) | Freshwater microbial communities from McNutts Creek, Athens, Georgia, United States - 1-17_Aug_MG | ecosystem: Environmental > Aquatic > Freshwater > Creek | place: USA: Georgia...
CGTCCTGCTCCCGCTCACCGCTGGTTTCGATCTCGACCTGGCTGCCCAGACCCGCGGCCAACATCATGACGCCCATGATGCTCTTGGCGTTCACCCGGCGTGAGTTGCGGGAGAGGAAGACGTCGCAGGGGAAGGACGCCGCCAACTTGGTGAACTTGGCGGAGGCCCGGGCATGCAAGCCGAGCTTATTGCTGATGGTGATGGTGCTGCGGATCATGGGCGTTCACCTGAAAAGCTTGGTTCTGCGGCCGGGTCGAAGTCACGGCCAGCACACCTTGGGTTCCCCCCACCATCGAGCGGGAGACGATTTCATCGAGCGGCAGGCCCCCGTAGTTGATGGCCCGCCAGAGCATCGGCACATTCACGCCAGCGACAGCCCGCACACGCGTGCCATCACTCAGGCGCTGGGCGACGTTGGACGGCGTGGCGCCGAATACGTCGGTGAGGATCAACACATCGTCGCCGTCATCGTCCTCGGCGTCGAGGTCCAGCAGCTCACGCACGCGCGCCTCGATGGTCTCTGGCCCGACGTTGGCCACGACATCCAGGGCCTGCACCCGTTCGGTGCAATCCGGAAAGGCATGCCGAGCCACCGCCAACAGGGCGGTGGCCAAAGGGGCATGAGCGAGGATCAGGATGCGGACCATGACGGCGCATTATCAGGCTTGTTGCACCGCCGCATGGCGCGGGTGGTGCGTCAGATGCACCGACCGCGGGCATCGCCGCCCATCGTTTGGCACCCGCATGGACTGAAACTGGGACTGCAAGCGACGCAGGGGAGTCGTTGACTGAGAAGGTCAGCCGAACAGCGCCAGCATGCGCTCGAGCGCCGCCACCAGCGGAGTCTGCAGCATCGGCAGGGTCCACAGCGTCCCGACGAGGCCCACCGACACGGTGATCGGAAAGCCCACCGATAAGATCTGAATCTGTTGGGCCACGCGCGAGATCACACCCAGCACGAGGTTGACAAACAACAGCATCGAGACGATCGGCAGCGCGATCCACAACCCGAGGCGAAACACCTCGCTGCCCCAGACCTGCGGCTTCAATGTGGCGAAGAACGAGAGTGGCTCGGCCGCGACCGGGAAGGCCTCGAAGCTGCGCAGCACCGCGACGGTCAGAAGCAGGTGCCCGTTGATCACCACGAACAGCAAGCTGCCGATGGCCGAGAAGAATCGCGAGGTCGCGGTGCCCTGGCTGCCGGTGGCGGGGTCGAAGAAGCCCGCGAAGTTCAAGCCCATCTGCAGCCCGACCAGCTCGCCGGCGAATTCCACCGCGGCAAAGACGACCCGCGCAGAAAAGCCCATCGTCAGACCGATCAGCACCTGCTGCGCCACCATCATCAGCCCCGCTGCACTGTCCAGCGGCACGATGGGCATGTCGGGCAGCGAAGGCTGCGCGGCCACCGCGATCAACAGCGCCAGCCCGATCTTGACGCGCACCGGCACAGTGCGCGAGGACAGCACGGGCACCGAACCGAACAGTGCCAGCGTGCGCAGGAAGGGCCAGAGCAGCGGCGTCAGCCACTGCAGGATTCGGACTTCGTCGAAGGTGAGCACGGCGGAACTGGGCGAGGCCGTTGGGCGGAGCAGGGGTGAGCCGGGGGTGAGAGATCAATCAGCCGACGACGGTCGGGATCGCCTGCAGCAGGCGCTGCAGGTACTCGACCAGCGTGGTCAACATCCAGGGGCCGGCAAAGGCCATCACCGCCACGGCCGCGACCATCTTCGGCACGAAGGACAGCGTCGACTCGTGGATCTGCGTGGCGGCCTGGAAGATGCTGACCACCAGCCCGACGACGAGCACGGTGAGCAGCATCGGCGCGGACACCATCAACAAGATGGTGAGGCCTTCCTGGCCGAAGGTGAGGACTTGGGTGGCATCCATGGGGGCACTCCGGGAGTTCAGGACTTCAGACCGCAAAGCTCGCCGCCAACGATCCCAGCAGCAGGTTCCAGCCGTCGGCCAGCACAAAGAGCATGAGCTTGAAGGGCAGCGCCACCAGCACCGGCGACAGCATCATCATCCCCAGGCTCATCAGCACGCTGGCGACGACCATGTCGATCACCAGGAAGGGGATGAAGATCAGGAAACCAATCTGGAAGGCCGACTTCAGCTCGCTGGTCACGAAGGAAGGCACCAGCACGCGCAGCGGTACCTGCTCGGCCTTGACCCCGGGCTCCAACTTGGCGAGCTTGCTGAACAGCGCCAGGTCGGACTGGCGGGTCTGCTTGAGCATGAACTGGCGCATCGGCCCCTCTCCGCGGGCCACGGCCTCTTCGAAGCCGATCTGGTTGGCCACGAAGGGCTTGTAGGCCTCGGTGTAGACCTTGTCGAGCGTCGGGCCCATCACGAACAGGGTAAGGAAGAGCGACAGGCCGACGATCACCTGGTTCGGCGGCGCCGCCTGCGTGCCCAGCGCCTGGCGCAGCAGGCCGAGGACGATCACGATGCGGGTGAAACCCGTCATCATCAGCAGCACCGCGGGCAGGAACGACAGCGCGGTGAAGAACAGCAGCGTCTGAATCGGCACCGAATAGCTGCTGCCCCCCGCGCCCTGCCCCACCAGCAGCGGCAGCGCTGCTGGAGCCGCAGCGGCCTGGGCTAAAGCCCATCCAGGAACGGCCGACAACACCGATAAGGCAGCCATCGTCCGCCCCTGGGGAAGAAGGCGGCGCACACCCGACCGGCGAATGACATCACGCGCCATGATCGACTCCAGAAGCGTCGGCACGGCTGCGGCGCACTGCAGGCATGGCGGGCATCGCCGGCGGGGGTGACGCGGGCGCGCGGGGCAGCTCACCGCGCGGATCGAAACGTGAATCGCTGCGAAGGTCACTGCGAGACTCACTGCGCGGACCGGGCGTCGGGCGCGCCGGGCGGCCCATCGCATGCGACAGCACCTGGGCGAAGCCGGCCGAGCCTGCCGCCGTGAGCGCCGAACCGGCCGGCTGCGGCTGCACCGAGGCGGGCGGCGCGCTCAGCGTGTGCAGCGTCGTGATCTGCTGCGCCGTCACGCCCAGCACCAGCCAGCGGCGCTCGGCGCCCTCGCCGACCTCGACGGTCACCACCCGCTGCTGCGGCCCCAGTGCCAGACTGCCCGTCAGGCGCGGACCAGCCGGGGCGCCACGAGCAGCACCAGCCGCCAGGCCCGATCGCTTGAGCAGCCACAGCGCACCGGGAATCAGCGCCAGAACGACGCCAAACCACAGCAGCGACATCCACGATCCGGTTGCCATGCCTTCCAGTCCTCGTTGATTGCGAAACGTCGGGCGCTCGGCTTAGCCGCCACGCGACAGCCGGCGCATGCGCTCACTCGGCGTCACGATGTCGGTCAGTCGGATGCCAAACTTGTCGTTGACGACCACCACCTCGCCCTGGGCGATCAGGTAGCCATTGACCAGCACATCCATCGGCTCGCCGGCCAACGCATCGAGCTCCACCACCGAGCCCTGAGCGAGCTGGAGGATGTTCTTGATCGGGATGCGCGTGCGCCCGAGCTCCACGGTGAGCTGCACCGGGATGTCCAGGATCAGGTTGATGTCGTTGCCCGCCGCCGGAGCGGGGCTGCTGGTGCTGCCGGCGTTGAAATTGGCGAATGCGGCCGGCGCCATGTTGTGGACCGGTTCAACCAGGCCTGACCCGGTCAAGGCATCCGTTCGACCCGCATCGGGTGCCGCACCATCGCTGCGGCTTTGTTCGTCCAGCGCAGCAGCCCATTCGGCCGCCATTGCATCTTGGTCGCTGTCGAAGGCGTTGTTTTCAGCCACCATGTTTGGCATCTCCTATCCAGGTCATGTTCTGGTTGGTGAGCACCCGGTCGACCTTCAGCGCATAGCGGCCGTTGGAGGTGCCGTACTGCGCCTCGAGCACAGGCACACCGTCCACCTTGGCCTGGATCATCTTGTCCAGGTCCAGTTCGATGAAGTCCCCCGCCTTGAACGCCAGAAGCTGCTCCACCGTGGCCGGGGCGCGCGCCAGTTCCGCCACCAGCTGAACCTGCGCCGCCTGGATCTGATGCGTCAGCAGCTTGACCCAGCGCCGGTCGGGCTCGGCCGAGTCCCCGTGCGTGCTCGAATACAGCACATCGCGGATCGGCTCCAGCGTCGCGTAGGGAATGCAGAAGTGGATCGTCCCGGAGCTGTCACCGATTTCCAGCGTGAAGCTGCAGGTCACCACCACCTCGCCGGGCGCGGCGATGTTGGCGAACTGCGGCTGCATCTCCGAGCGCTGGTAATCCAGCTCCAGCGGGTAGATGCCCTGCCAGGCCTTCTTGTACTCGGCGGTGATCACCTCGACCACGCGCAGGATGACTCGCTGCTCGGTGGGCGAAAAGTCGCGCCCTTCGATGCGGGTGTGGAACTTGCCGCTGCCGCCGAAGAGCGCGTCGATCACGGCGAACACCAGCGTCGGGTCGCAGACGATCAGCCCCGAGCCGCGCAGCGGGCGCACCGAGACGATGTTGAAGTTCGTCGGCACCACGATTTCGCGCAGGAAGGCGCTGTACTTCTGCACCTTGATGCCACCGACGCTGACTTCCGGCGTCTTGCGGATGAAGTTGAACAGCCCGACGCGGATGTTGCGCGAGAAGCGCTCGTTGATGATCTCCAGCGTGGGCATGCGCCCACGCACGATGCGCTCCTGGCTGGCGAGGTCGTACTCGCGGATGCCGCCCTTGGGCGCCTCGACCTCCTCGAGCTTCTGGCTCTCGCCGGTGATGCCCTGCAACAGCGCATCCACCTCGTCCTGGGACAGGATCTGCTGGTTCATGATGCCGCCTGTGTCAGTGCGCGCTCGACCACGTGGAGGTCATTGGATGATGAAGCTGGAGAAGTGCACGTGCTGCACCGGGTTGTAAACCGGCGCCTTCTTGCGCTTCTTCTTGCCTGCCGCAGCCGGGGAATCGTCCTCGGCGTCGATCTCGATGCCCATGGGCCGCACCGCCTCGCGCATCACCTCTTCGGCCAGCTTCTCCTTGCCCTCGCGCTCGAGCAGCTCGGCCGAGGTCTTGTGCGACAGGATCATCAAGACGCCGTTGCGGATGGCAGGCATGTAGCCCTTCATTTCCTCGGCAAACTTCGGATCGTCGACTTCCAGCGTGATGCCGATCTGGGCGTAACGCTCCTGCTCGCGGTCGGCCAGGTTCACCACGAAGGGGTCCAGCGGCACGTAGGTGGGCGGGTGCCCCGGCTTGCGCTCCGGCTTCTTTGCCTCGTGGGCGGCATGGGCGGCGGGCTTGGCGTGGCCGGCATCGGCCTCGGCATCGTCCCCGCCCTCCTCAGCCGGCTTCTTCTTCAACAGGAAGAAGGCCGCACCGCCGCCGATGACGAGCAGCAGCACCACGGCAACGATGATGATGAGCAGCTTCTTCGACCCCTTTTTCGGGGCGGCGTCGGCAGCGGGGGCTGCGGCGGCAGCGGACATGATCGGCGACTCCTGCAGATGGGCTTCACCACAGCGCCCGACGAGCAGGCAAAGGCGGTGGGTCTGAGGCTCATTATTCGGAGAGGCTCAGTGCCGCGATGGCAGGAAAAGGCCCCAAGAGGCCGGGCAGACCTCGTCTTGGCGCCGCGGGGCGCCGTGGGCCCAAACCGGGGCCGCTGCTGCGGCAGAGACCCCGGGGGCGCTCAGGCGTAGAGGTCCAGCCCCCGCAGGCCCGGCCCCGAAGCGGCCCCGTCGCTGCGGCGGGACAAGCGAAGCCCCCCTGTCGGATCGGTAGCAGCCAGGCCACCCGAACGAGTGCCCGTGCGTTGCAGCGGCCGCAAGGCGTCACCGGCCGAGGCGCCGCGCTCCTCTCGCCCCCCCTGCGCCGACGAGCGCCCCGAAGCGTCGTCCGCCCCCTGGCCCTGCGCGGCCAAGCCCGCGCCGGCGGCCGTGTCCACCGGGTCCGCCACACGGGTCGCCTGCACGCTGCTGGCGCTCAGGGTCAGGCCATCGGCCGCCAGCGACTGCGCCAACGCCGGCAGGGCCGACTGGAGCAGTTCGCGGGTCGCAGCGTGCTGGGCGGAAAAGTCGATGCGGGCCTGCTGCCCGTCCAACGCGATGTGCACACGAATCGGCCCCATTTCGGCCGGGTTCAACTGCAGGCGGGCCTCGCTCAGGCCTTCACGCGCGAAGCGCCCAACGTGCAGCACCACTTCACCCGCCAGGGCGGGATCGTCGAAGGCTGCTTGCACCTGGACAGGGGCGGCCTCGCCTGCCGGCGTCGAAGTGGCGGCCGCCAGACTTGGCGCCGGCGACGCCAGCGCCGCGGCAGCGCTGGCCGCATCGGTCAGACCGCTCAGGTCGATCGCCCCAAGCGCCCCGGACTCATCCCCTGCCCGATGGCTGGATTCGCCCCCGCCCAAACCCGCCACCGCGTCCGTCAACGAACCAGCACTCACCCCAGCCGCGAGGCCTGCTTCCAGCGTCCCCTCGGCCGCCGTGGCGCCCGTTGCACCGCTCAGGTGAAACGCTCGGCCGCCCCCACTCGGGCCCCCACTCTCGCCCGCGGCGGCCCGTGCAGCATCGCCACCGCACGCCTCGGCGACCACGCCCTGGGGCCCTGCGGCCAGGTCCAGGTCACCCTTCGCCGACGCTTGTCCACCCCCCGCGATCGCTTCCTTGGCGCTGGCAGCGGCCGTTGGCGAGGGCATCAGGCCCATCTGCATCAGCCACTGCGCGAGGTCTTCGCCTGCACTGGACTGGGCTTGGCGGGCATCGGCCTGGGTGGCCTCACTGGGTTCGGCGGCTGCGGCATCCTTGGCCGCAGCCGCCGACGCCTCGGACATCGCGGCCCCAGCAGCCCCGCCCGACCGACCGCCCGTGGCACCTTCACGGGGCGCGGCTTCTGGCGCGCCCGAGGTGGGGTTGGAGGCACGCTGGGGCAGATTGCCGCTGCGACCGGCCAGGTGGGACGTCAGCGACGGGTTCGCGCGCCGGGCATCGGCCCCCGCTTCGGGGGCGGCCTGCGGCGTCTGGGACAGCGATTGCAGCATGCCAGCAAAGCCAGCGCCCCCCCCCTCCGATGAGCTGCCGCTGGGGGCCCCCTCGCGCCGCACCGAGGCAGCGGTCTGCTGGGCCCGGGCGGTTTCTTGTACCAGCGTCGAGACGGTCACAGCCATGGGAAGCGGCTCCAGTTCAAGTCCATCGAATGTTTGGGCGGCATCGAGCGCGTCATCAAAAGTCCACCCCCTCGTCGGCTGGCCAGCCCTCGTCGGCCAGCTCCGCGGCCGATGCCTCGGCGCGCGGGCGTTGGCCAGCGCGGGCGGCGAGTTCGTCCATCTGTTTTTGTTCGCGGCGCTGCGCCGCGGCCAGCAGGGCCTGCCTGCGCTGGTCGAGCAGCTTGCGGATTGCGGCCAGCTTCTGCTCGGTGACCACGTGCGCGGCGGCCACGCGCTCGCTCTCGCGGCGCAGGCGCTCGACCTGCTGGGCCTGCATCGCCACCGCGCCCTGCAGCCGGCCGACGAAGTCGTGGTAGGCCTGCACCAGCGTGATCGCTGCGCCTTGGCGGAACTGCGCCAGCCAGCGCGCTTCGCTCTCGCGCTGGTACTCACCGAGCTGACGCTGCTGCTGCTCGGCGGCTTGCAGGGCGGCGTCGGCCCGGCCGCGGCGCGCCAGGGCCTCGTCACGCAGGCGCTCGGCCTGTTCGACGACCAGAAGCAGCGGGCGCAGGCTGGGGTGGTTCATGACTCAGAAGAGGCTGGCGGATTCAGGGCTGACGCACCACCTGGCGCAGCTGCTCGACGCTCTCGTGCAGCGGGCTGCAGGCCCAGGTGTCTTGCTGCAACAGCGCACGCATCGCGCCCTGGGCGCGCACGGCGGCGTCGAGCTCGGGGTCGTGGCCGGGCGCGTAGGCGCCGATCTGGATCAGATCGCGCGCCTTGTTCACGCGCGCCAGCATCTGGCGCAGGCGGCGCGCGGCCTCGATGTGCTCGCGCGGGGCGACGCTGGTCATCACGCGCGAGATCGACTTCTCGATGTCGATGGCCGGGTAGTGGCCGCTCTCGGCCAGCTCGCGGCTGAGCACGATGTGGCCGTCCAGGATGCCGCGCGCGGCATCGGCGATCGGGTCCTGCTGGTCGTCGCCCTCGCTGAGCACCGTGTAGAACGCGGTGATCGAGCCGCCGCCGGCCACGCCGTTGCCGCTGCGCTCGACCAGCTGCGGCAGCTTGGCGAAGCAGCTCGGCGGGTAGCCCTTGGTGGCCGGAGGCTCGCCGATGGCCAGAGCGATCTCGCGCTGCGCCATGGCGTAGCGGGTGAGCGAGTCCATCAGCAGCAGCACGTCCAGGCCCTCGTCGCGGAAGTGCTCGGCGATCGCGGTGGCGTAGGTCGCGCCCTGCATGCGCGTGAGCGGCGGGGCATCGGCCGGTGCGGCCACCACCACGGCACGGCGCAGGCCCTCCTCGCCCAGGATGTCCTCGATGAACTCCTTGACCTCGCGGCCGCGCTCGCCGATCAGGCCGACCACGATCACGTCGGCCGAGGTGTAGCGCGCCATCATGCCCAGCAGCACCGACTTGCCCACGCCGGTGCCAGCGAACAGGCCCAGGCGCTGGCCGCGCCCGACGGTGAGCAGCGCGTTGATCGCGCGCACGCCGGTGTCCAGCGGCGCGCGCACCGGGTCGCGCTCCATCGCGTTGATCGGGCGGCGCAGCAGCGGCTCGGGGCGGACGTCCAGCAGGGGGCCGTGGCGATCGATCGGCCGACCCTCGGCATCGACCACCCGGCCCAGCAACCCAGCGCCGACCGGCAGGTGGCGCGAGCGGTCCTCGCTGCGCCGCCAGGGGTGGGCCGCCTCGCCCAACCGCGGCGCCTGCACCGGCGTGTCCACCGGCCGCACGCGCGCCCCGCTGACGAGGCCTTGCACATCCGCCGTGGGCATCAGGTAGGCCCGATCGCCCGAGAAGCCGACCACCTCGGCCGGCACCGGCGCCTGACCCGGCAGATCGACCGCGCAAAGCGACCCCACCGGCACGCGAATGCCCACCGCCTCCAGAACCAGACCAGACACCCGCACCAGCGTGCCGTGTGTGGCCAGTGCCAGGGGGGCGGCGGCAAAGTCGTGCAGCGTTTCCAGGTAGCGCGACCAGCGGTCCGCCGCGGCCTGCACGCCAGCGTCGAAGTCATTCACGGTCGGCGCTCCTCAGCGGCCGGCGCCGCGCGCTCGGCGTCCCAGGGCTCCTCGCGCCCCAGTGCGGCCGTGGCGCGTGCCCAGCGGGTGGCCACGCGGGCGTCGACCTCGCCGATGCTCGACTCGACCAGGCAGCCGCCAGGCTCGATGCCTGCATCGGCGATCAGGTGCACGCCCCGCGCGTCCAGCGCCTCGGCGCAGCCCGAGGCCACCAGCTCGTGGTCCTGCGGATTCACACGCAGCGCGACGTGCCGCGCCGAATGCAGCAACTGGCCCAGCGCCTCCTGCGTGACCGCGACCACCGCGTCCGGGTGGGCGTGCAGCTCGCTGCGCAGCACCTGGCGGGCGATCTCGAGGGCGATGCCGGCCACGCGCCGGGCCACGTCCTGCTCGATCGCGTCGAACTGCGTCTGCATGCGCTGCACCAGCGCGCTCACCTGCGCGGTGGTCTGCGCGGTGAAGTTGACCTTGAAGGCCTCCAGCGCCTCGATGCCGTCGCGGTAGCCGTCGTGGTAGCCGCCCTGACGGGACTGCTCCAGCGCGGCGATGCGCTCGGCCTCGGCCCGATCGGCGGCCAGCTGGACCTGCCGCAGGCGCTCGCGCTCGGCGGCTTCGGCCTGGCGACGCAGCGTCTCGGGGTCCGGCGGCGGCGGCGCGCCGCGGGGCTTGCGCTCGGGGTCGTCACCGAAGTTGCCCAGCTGCCAGGCCGCAAAGCCGGTGAGCTCCTCGCGCGGAATGAAGCGGGTGTACACCGCCGCGGGTCGCCGTTCGCTGCCCCGATCGGAGCGATCAGAGCGATCAGAGGAATTGGTCATCGCCACCACCACCCAGAACGATCGTGCCCTCGTCGGCCAGGCGGCGGACGATCTTCAGCATTTCCTTTTGCTCGCCCTCGACGTCGGAGACCCGCACCGGGCCGCGCGACTCCAGGTCCTCCTTGAGCGTCTCAGCCGCACGGCTGGACATGTTCTTGAAGACCTTCTCGCGCAGCTCCTGCGTGGCGCCCTTGAGCGCGATGATGAGCGACTCGCTTTGGACTTCCTTGAGCAGCGCCTGGATGCCCTTGTCGTCGATCTTGATGACGTCGTCGAAGGTGAACATGTTGTCCATGATCTTCTGCGCCAAGTCGTTGTCCGCCTCGCGGATGTAGTCCAGCACCGTCGCCTCGATCGCCGAGCCCATCATGTTGATGATCTCGGCGGCCGGCTTGGCGCCGCCCAGCGTGGACTTGCGCATGCGGTCGCCACCGGCCAGCACCTTCGACAGCACCTCGTTGAGGTCCTTGAGCGCAGAGGGCTGGATGCCGTCGAGCGTGGCGATGCGCACCATCACCTCGTTGCGGATGCGCTCAGGCATCTGCTTGAGCACGTCGGCCACCTGATCAAACTCCAGGTGCACCAGGATGGCGGCGACGATTTGCGGGTGTTCGGCGCGCAGCAGCTCGGCGATCGAGCTGGCGTCCATCCACTTCAGGCTCTCGATGCCGGTGACGTCGCTGCCCTGCAAGATGCGGTCGATCAGCAGGTTCGCCTTGTCCTCGCCCAGCGCCTTGCGCAGCACGTTCTTGACGTACTCGTCGGTGTCGTTGACGAGCATGCTGTGCGCCTGGGCCTGCTCGTGAAAGCGCTCGAGCACGCCATCGAAACGATCGCGCGAGACGGTCTTCATCCGCGCGATCGTCTCGCCCAGGCGCTGCACCTCCTTGGGGGTGAGGTGCTTGAAGACCTCGGCGGCCTCTTCCTCGCCCAGCGACATCATCAGGATCGCCGCGTCTTCCAGGCCTTGCTCGTCCATGTCCGTCTTCCTGTGCCGGTTGTCGTGGGGGCTGGCGTGCCGTCAGCGGGCGGCAGCGCGTCGGCCACTCAGGCGTCGCGGTTGACCCAGCCGCGAACGATGTTGGCCACCGCCGCGGGGTTCTCCTTGGCCAGGCGCTTGGCCTCGTCGAGGCGCTTTTGCATCGGGTCGCCGTCCGGGCCGGCCAGCGCGGGCACCAGGCCGTCGGCACCTTCGGCCGTGCTGCCATCGCTGAGGGCCGGCAGCTCCTGGGCGTCATCGACCACCGCATCGACCAGCTTGGGCTGCTCTTTCGGCGCGGTCTCCTTGAGCACCGGGCGGATCGCCCCGAAGACCACGATCAGCGCCACCAACGCCAGCCCCAGCGGCCAGGCCAGCTGGCGCAGCGTCTGCTGCATCTCGGGCTGCTTCCAGAACGGCGTGTTGTCCTCGTTGGGCTTCTCGGGCTTGAAGGGCGCGTTGATGACGCGCACCGAGTCGCCGCGGTCCTTGCTGAAGCCCACCGTTTCTTGCACCAGCGCGGTGAGCTTATCGATCTCTTCCTGCGGCAGCGGCACGGTCTGCGCGTTGCCCTTCTTGTCGGTGGTCGTGCGGTGATTGACCACCACCGCCGCGCTCAGGCGCTTGATCGAGCCGGTGGCCGCGCGGGTCACCCGCACCGTCTTGTCCACCTCGTAGTTGGTCACCGCCTCGCGGCGCGTGTTGCTGCCCGCCGCGCTGCCGCCAGTCTGCGCGCCCTGCATCGCCTGGGCCTGACCGTTGATCGGCGCACTCGCAGGCGCTGGGGGCTGGTTGCTCATCGCACCCGGCACGCCGCTGGGCTGGCTGCTGCCGGGCGTGCCGCTCTCGGAAGACTGCGCGCTGCGCACCGCGGCAGGCTCGCCCCCCTGGTTGGGCTTGAACTCCTCGGAGGTCGACTCGGTCTGCGAGAAGTCGATCTCGGCGCTGACCTGGGCGCGCAGGTTGTCGCGCCCGAGCACCGGCTCCAGGATGTCCAGGATGCGCTTGGTGTACTGCGCTTCGATCTGGTTGACGTACTGCAGCTGCTGCGCGTCCATGCCGTTCGGGCCATTCAGCCCGGCCATGCCTTCAGGCGGGCCGGAGAGCAGCGCACCGGTCTGGTCCAGGATGCTGACCGCCTTCGGATTCATCTCGGGCACGCTCGACGACACGAGGTGCACGATGCCCGCCAACTGAGCGCGATCGAGCGAACGGCCCGCGCGCAGCGTCAGCAGCACCGAGGCACTGGGCTTTTGCTGGTCGCGGAAGAAGCCGTTCTGGTTCGGCAGCGCCAGGTGCACGCGCGCGGCCTCCACCGCTGCCAGCGCGGTGATCGAGCGCACCAGCTCGCCTTCGAGCCCGCGCTGGAAGTTCAGCCGCTCCTGGAACTGCGTGGTGCCGAAGCGCGCGTTGTCCATCAGCTCGAAGCCCACCGTCGAGCCCTTGGGCAGCCCGGCCTGGGCCAGGCGCAGCCGCACGTCGTGGACCTTTTCAGCCGGCACCAGCACCGCGGTGCCCCCCTCGGTGTACTTGTAGGGCACGTTCATCTGCGACAGCTGGGCGACGATGGCGCCCCCGTCCTTGTCCGACAGGTTGGCGAACAGCACCTTGTAGTCGGTGCCGGTGTTCATCAACACCGCGGTGGCGACCACCGCCAGCAGCGCCGCGACGCCGCCGCCAAGCAGCAACTTGCGCGCCATCGGCAGGGCTTGCAGCCGCGCCAGAAAGCCGGGCGGCGGCGCGTCGGCGGCGGCCGTGTTGGCGGTGAGCGGTTGCAGCGTGGCGTTGTCCATGGCCTGGCGAAGCGGCGTCGGCTCGAAGCGGCCGGCGAAGTTGGGATTCCTCGATCTGCATTCTTTAGGCGCCCACCCCGCCGCCATGGCGCAAACAACTCAGCGAAGAGGCGGCAGTTCCAACCATCGCCGTGCCCTCACCTGGCTACGATACCTTCATCGACCCTGGCCAGCGTGCCGGGTCCGTGCGCCGAAAGGCCCTCCAATGGACGTCAAGCTCAAACCCTTCGACTTTGCCCAGGCGGCCACCCGTGCCGGCATGCCGCAAGTCGCGCAGCGTGTGCGCGAAAGCGCTCAGGCCGCGGGGCTGGGGTCGACCTCGCGCGCCACAGGCAGTGGCGCCGTGGGCGGTGCCGCCGGTGGTGACTTCTCGGTGGCTTTTTCCCAGGCGCTGCGCAACGTCAGCCAATCGCAGAACAGCGCACAGGCGCTGCAGCGCGAAGTCGCACTGGACAATCCCACCGTCAGCATCGAGCAGACGATGGTCGCGATGCAGAAGGCTCAAATCGGCTTCCAGGCTGCCCTTCAAGTGCGCAACCGCCTGGTGCAGGCCTACAGCGACGTGATGAACATCCAGGTCTGACCGCCGGGCCCCCACCTTGACGCAGAGGGGGCAACGACAGCCCCCAAACGACGCGAGCGGCCCGCAGGCCGCCCGTCGTCTCGTTCTATATTTTTCCGGCTGCTTCGGCGCCAAGCATGTACCGCGATGCCGGAGACGCACCCGCTTCAAATCAACGCGAAGCTGCGCCGACGCCGTTGAGTCTGGTCGATGTAGACCTGCAGCGCACGCGCACCGTCGCTGCCCAGGCCCTCGACCTCGCAGCCCAGGCGGGTGCCGCGGCTGTGCGTCTCTGGCGTGCAAACGTGCATCACCCGCAGGCGCACGACCAGTCGCGTCTGCGCATCAAGCTCCAGCGCGACGCCCGACAGCACACTGCCTTCGGCCAGGGCCGGCACGTCGTCGGGCAGCAGGACCGCAACGCCCGCTTGGCTGATGTCCATCACGCGCAGCGTCAGCTGAACGCTGGGTGCCCCCGGGTGAACGAAACGCACCGTCGGTTGCGCATGCGTCAGCGGCCGCACCCGGAATGCACCGCGGCGCTGAAAGCGGAACAACTCGGGCGGAAACTCGGCATTCAACGCGCTGGCGTCCCGGCCATGCACCAGAACGAGGTTGCGCACGTCAAATTGAACCTTGACCTCATCCAGATAACCCGCCGCGACCACCTCATCGCTTTCCACCAAGCGGTGCACCCGCAGGTCACCAGGGTCGGCAGAAAAGACAATGACGCCGCGCTGCGGGTCATCGGCCCAAAGCGTGGTGCTGTAGTGCGTGCCATCGGGCGCCGTCAGCGCCAGTGGCACGTCACCGTCAACGAACTGGCGCAGCAGCGCATGCACCTCGGCCGCGCTGGTCACACGGAAGTCTTCGGACAGAACCGGTACCTCAGGCCCCCTCGGGCTGCGCTCCAGCGGCTCAACAAGCTCGACGATGGACATCGTTGCACTCCCGGAGCACGTTAATGCAGCACGTGTCTCGGCTTGCCCGTCAACATGTGGTCGAGGTCCTCCAACCAAGGCTCAGCCAAATGGCGGATCTCGGCGTCGTTGAGCAGGATGCGCTGCATGATGCGCGACTTCATCTGAGCCTCCTCGACGCCGAGGCTGAAGTCACCTGCCGCATGTTTGAGCTGCGAGATCAACACCGCGCAGGCGCCTTCGAGCTTGACGACGCGGTCCCAGTCACCGATGCGCGCAGCCTCCAGCATCTCGTGGCTGGCGGTCTCGATGGCCTCGTAGTACTGAAGCAAGGCGTTGTTCATGGACGTGGACGATTCGGTGGGGGTGCGGGAGGGCGTCATGATCAGACCCGATGGAACAACCGCGAGCGCTCAGGACGGCAGGTTGTCACCGATGGCCACCCAGGCGTCGCGCACAGGCTCGATCAGCGACAGCACTTCGACCAGCGCCTGGTCGTCGTTGCGAAGATTGGCATGCATCAGGCGCACCTGGGTGTAGTCATACAGGTCACGCAGATTCATCGCGAGCTCGCCCCCGCCCTGCAGATTCAGTGCCGCCTTCAGCCCCTCATCGACGATGCGCCCGGCATGACCAATGTGGCGACCCTTGTCCTGGGTGCGGCCTTCGGCCATCGCCTGGCGAGCGTGCTTGACCGCGGCAACAAACCCGTCGAACAGCATCAGCGTCAACGTGTGCGGCGACCCCATCGAGGCGCCGGTTTCCACACCGACCTGGTGGTACATCTGAGCCATGCTCCGGAGCTTGTTCACCGAGGAAGCTGAGTTGCTGAACATGTGGCGCTTTCTGCTGGGGGAGGGTGTTGAACGAGATGTATTTGTTATCGACTTGGAGGGTTTTGGACTTAAGCCATTGCCAGTCCCTTCAAACCCTCATTTAGGCGGCATTTCTGCGGGAGCGGCTTGAAGCCGCGGCGAACGCCCGCGGCTCAACCGCTGCTCTTGTTCATCGTCGTGATCTGCTGCGTGACGTAGGAAGACAGCGCATTGAGCTTCGACATGTTGGCGTCCAGCGCGGTGTATTGGGCCTTCAAACGCGTCTCGACCGCCGTCATGCGGTTGTTGAAGTCGCCCTGCTTCTTGCTGTTCGCATCGAGCTCGTGCTGCAAACTTGACGAGCGCGTGGTCAGCGAACCATCAAAACTCAGCAGCTTGTCGCCCCACTCGCGCAAGCGGGTACCAAAGCCGTTTGCCGTCGTTGAGCTGGAGCTCGATGCTGCAAACACCGCCTTGACGTCACTGAGGTGGCCCGTCAATGCGTTGCCCAATTTGGTGGCATCCACCTTCAAGGTGCCGTCGCTCTGAGGATTCAGCCCCACATCCGCCAGTCGCGTGAATGCGCCGCTCATGGTCCCGGTGTCGCCGATGATGTTGCGCATGGCCGACCGCAGGGCATTGGTTCCGGAGTCACCCTGCAAAGTCCCACCGGTCTTGCTGCCGGCGTTATAGGCGGTTTGGGTCGACAGGTATTTGGCGAGGTTGTTGTAAGCGTCGGCGAAAGCGGTCACAGCCGTCTTCATCGACGTGGTATTCGATTCAATCGACAACCCCACCGGTGTGCTGCTGACCTTGCCGACTTTGAGTGTGACCCCGTCGATCACGTTGGTCAGGGTATTGCTGGACGAAGTGACGCTCAGGCCGTTGATCGTCGCCTGAGCATCCAGCGCGGCCTGGGTCTGCGACATGGCATTCACATTCGCCGAGGGATCGTAGGCCAGCGCGGAGATGCCGCTCTTGTCGGCGTTGTTGCCATCGTCATCGGTGGCAGAAATTCGGAAGGCGTTGGCCGCCCCGGTTTCGGACGACCGCATGACCAGCCGCGCGCCCGATGCGTCGTTCACGATTGACGCCATCACGCCGGACTTGGCCGAATTGATCTTGTCGCGCACATCGGCCAACGTGTCCGTGGCCAGCACCACCACTTCGGTGGCGGTCGAACCGCTCTTGGGCGTGAAGCCGGCCTGACCGGCCGACCAGCTGCCCATCTCGATGCGCAGACGGCCTGAACCCAGGGTAGAAACCGAGGCCGGCCACGCTTTGGACGCCAGCGTTTGCGCACTCGCCAGCTGCTGCACAGTCAAGCTGTAGTTGCCGGCAGACGCCGAAGTATCGGTCGTGGCGCTGACAACGCTGCTGTCCGTGGAGGAGGCGGTGGTATCGCCCCAGGTGGCAGGCTGGGTCAGCTTCAAGGCAGCGTCACGCAAGGCCGCCACATCGCTTTGGATGGTGCCGTAGGCGCTGAGCTTGGATTGAACCTTGCTCGCGTCCTTTTGCATCTGAGTCAGCGGCGCCTTTTCGACCGTCATCAGCTGGGTGATGATCGAATTGACGTCCAGGCCACTGCCGATGCCTGCTGAACTGATGGAGGCCATGGTGCATGCCCTTCATGGCGGAACACATTAGAAACAAAGAGTCGCCCGGGACCTTTCGGCCGCGGACGACTGTTCTATCGTCTGTGTTCCAAGGAACTTGAGTCCCGCCGCCGCATTCCGTTTTTCTAGTTCAGGCGGACTCAGCCTTGCAGCAGCTTCATCACCTGCTGCGGCAGCTGATTGGCCTGCGCGATCATCGCGTTGCCGGCCTGCTGCAGGATCTGCGCGCGACTGAGGTTGGCGGTTTCCGCTGCGAAGTCGGCGTCCATGATCCGACCGCGTGCGGCAGACTGGTTCTCGACCGAAACCTGTAGGTTGGAGATCACCGAATCGAATCGCGACTGGGACGCACCCATCGTGGCGCGCTCGGCGTTGACCTTGTCGAGCGCCTGATCGATCTTGTCCACCACACCCTGGATCGCCGTCGCATTCGCGGTGCTGTCGATCACTGGGCGAGCGGTGCCGATGTTGTCCGTGCCTGCCACCGCCGTGATGCTCGCATCGGTGGTCAGGTTGGTGGTGGTGATGGTGATCGAATCGTTGGTGGTGGTGTTCGCGCCGATCTGGAACTGCAACGCACCCGCCCCGCCAGCCAGGATGCTCTGACCATTGAAAGTCGTCCCGCCCAGAACCCGCTGCACCTCGTTGGCCAACTGACCAAACTCCTTGTCAAGCGAATCCTTGTCGCTGCTGCTGTTGGTCGCGTTCGAGGACTGCACCGACAGCTCGCGCATGCGCTGCAGCGCATCGGCCACCTTGCCCAGCGCACCCTCCGCGGTCTGCGCCATCGAGATGCCATCGTTGGCGTTGCGCACCGCCACGTTCATGCCCTTGACCTGCGCATTCATGCGTTCGGCGATCGCCAGGCCCGCAGCGTCGTCCTTCGCGCTGTTGACGCGCAGACCCGACGACAGACGCTGCATCGACGTCGCCAACGAGGCCGCCGAGTTGGCCTGGTTGTGCTGGGCATTCAGGGAAGCCAGATTGGTGTTGATCGTCTGGGCCATGGTGTATCACTCCAACGAAATTGAACGCTCGGGGCGGCAGCTGCTACGCCGCCTGCCGATGCGGCCCCCAGCCAGTGGGTGTCGTGGCCGGGCCCGGCCCGGTCGGCAGAAGTGCACGAGGACTTCTGTGGGGCCCATTGTGGAGAGCCCACGGCCTGGGCGATGCGGTGAAATGGCCACCGATCCCCATTCAGTTCACCGGCCAAAAGAGGCACGTCGCCCCAATGAAAAAGCCGCCGCCGGCGGTGCCGGTGGCGGTCACTTTCAAGCCATTGCTTGGTGAGCGGTGCGACTCACTGCAGCAGCTTCATGACCTGCTGGGGCAGCTGGTTGGCCTGCGCGATCATCGCGTTGCCCGCCTGTTGCAGAATTTGCGCACGGCTCAGATTCGCCGTTTCGGACGCGAAGTCGGCATCCATGATCCGACCACGGGCGGCTGACTGGTTTTCCACCGAAGTTTGCAGGTTGGAGATCACCGAGTCGAAGCGAGATTGCGAGGCACCCATCGTGGCGCGCTCGGAGTTGACCTTGTCGATCGCCGCGTCGATGTTATCCACGACGCCCTGGATAGCTGTAGCGTTCGCTGTGCTGTCAATTACGGCACGACCGGCACCAGCATTGTTCGTACCCGCCACCGCGGTGATACTCCCATCGGTGGTCATGTTGGTCGTCGTGATCGTGATGGTATCGTTGCTGGTGGTGTTGGCGCCCACTTGAAATTGTTGAGCGCCAGAGTTTCCCGCAAGAATGGACTTTCCGTTGAACGTCGTGCCGCCGGCCACGCGTTGAATTTCCTTGGCCAGCTCACCAAATTCCTTGTCCAGCGAATCCTTGTCGCTGCTGCTGTTGGTCGCATTCGCCGACTGAACCGCCAGTTCCCGCATGCGCTGCAGGGAATCGGCCATCTTGCCCAGCGCTCCTTCAGCGGTCTGCGCCAGTGAGATACCGTCGTTCGAATTGCGAATCGCCACATTCATACCCTTGACCTGGGCATTCATGCGCTCGGCGATGGCCAAACCGGCTGCATCGTCCTTGGCGCTGTTGACGCGCAGACCGGACGACAAACGCTGCATCGACGTAGACAGGGAAGCTGCCGAGGCACTCTGATTGCGTTGCGCATTCAGAGAAATGACGTTGGTGTTGATCGAACTGGACATGATGAACTCCTAAACGGTTTACGGCGGACCGATTTTCCTGGCGGTCCTGAGCGCCGTCATTGCACTGCTTGCGGATCCCTATTTGGACCCCACCTTTCTTGCCCGGCGCTCGTCAGCCTGGATATCGGTTTCGAACCTTGGTTCTGAACCCTTCAGCCGGCTTACCGGACCACGAACCGTTTTGCGATCCGTTGAGATGGTTGTCGGTGCCGGCGTGGAGAAACTTTAGGCCGCAGCGTCGATATGTCGCGGTTTGGTTGGCCTGCACCGGCGCGCAGAACAACCCGGCCGGAAGTGGTCAATTCATCGCTTGACCGGTCGGGGCCCTGCCTACAGTGCCATCAGCTCGACCACGGCGTCGAGGCCCGCCCCACTCACGTCCCCTCCCGAACACACTGGGCCCACACCTGGCTCCTGACCCGCCATGCCCAATCCCACCCCCGTCACAGCCCGCTCCACCTCGACGCAGCAAAGACAGGCCAGCCAGGCCTGGGAGGAAGGGCGCCGGCACTTCGCAAAGGGACGACTGAGTGAAGCCAGGCGCTGCTTTCGTCGTGCCGTGCAGCATGCCCCCAATGACGCACTGCTCTGGCTCAACCTGGCCCGGGTCGAGCGCGAGCTCGGGAACGCCCAAGCCTGCGAAGAAGCCGCAAGGCAAACCTTCGATCGCGATCCTGGCGTTTGGCTGTACGCCCAGTTCCTGGCGGAACGGCTGGCAAACGCTCAGGCGCACGATGCGGTGGTGCAGGTGCTCGACCAACATGCCGCCGCCACAGCAGAACCGCTGAAGGCCGAATGGCACCTCATGCGCGGCGAGGCCCTCGTGCGACTGGGCCGCAACAGTGAAGCGGTGGCCCCCTGCATGCAGGCCCTGGTCCTCGCGAACGCCGCTGCAGCCACCGAACCTCAACGGGAACAGACTCGCCGCAGTGCGGCAATCATGCTTGGCCATGCGCTGGCGCGTCAAAGGCGCCACGCGGCGGCGGCGGTGTGCTTTCGAATGGCGCTGGACAGCAGTCCTCTGGCGATCGGCAGTGCGCTGTACGCCGCACACTACGCCGCCTGGGCTTGCGATTGGGAGCAGCTGCCAGACGACTTGCGGCGACTCAGCCTCGCCCAGGCTGGCATCGAGCACCTCCCGGCAAACACGCCCATTGAAGATTGCAACCCCTTCTGCCTCCTCGGCCTAAGCGACGACCCCGCGCAGATGCGGCGGACCGCCGAACAGACCAACGTCAATCGCGATGCGCCGCCCCGACCCCGCGGCACCCTGCCGGTACAACGCCCGGAGGGACGAATCCGCGTGGGCCTGATTTCTGCCGACTTCCACCAGCACGCCACCAGCGTCTTGCTGGTTCAGGCACTGGAGCACATCGACCGCGCTCGCTTCGATCTCTTCTTCTACAGCGCCAGCCGGAACGATGGATCGGCCCTGCGCAATCGCATCCTGGCCACCGCCTCTTGTGTGCACGACGTGCGGCAATGGTCGGCCGAGCGCCTGACCACGCAGATTCGCAACGACCAAATTGGCGTCTTGTTCGACCTGAAGGGGTTCACTGCCGACCATCGCCTCGACGTGCTGGCACAGCGCCCGGCGCCGCTGCAGGTCGCTTGGCTGGGCTACCCAGGCACCAGTGGCGCCAGCGGCATCGACTACATCGTCGGTGACCCGGTGGTCACACCGCTGGAACACGCGGCCGATTTCAGCGAGGCAATCGCCCAGCTGCCCCACTGCTACCAGCCCAACGATGGCGAGCGCTCCCGCCCCGCACCCTGCTCCCGTGCAGCCTGTGGCCTGCCCGAGGACGCGCTGGTGTTGGCGAGCTTCAATCAGAGCTACAAGACCACGCCGGAAATGTTTTCGGCCTGGTGCCAGGTGCTGAGTCAGGTGCCGCGCGCGGTGCTCTGGATGCTGGTACCCGACCCCGACACGCAGGCGCGCCTGCGCCATGCCGCGGCGCTGCTCGGCATCGAGCCGCAGCGGCTGATCTTTGCGCCGATGCTGGGCATCGAATCACACCGCGCCCGCCTGCCGCAGGCCGACCTGATCCTCGACACCTTCCCCTGCAGTGGGCACACCACCAGCAGCGACGCACTCTGGGCGGGTGTTCCGGTTCTGACCCGGATCGGGCGCACCTTTGCAGCACGGGTCTCGGCCAGCCTGCTGCACACGCTCGGCCTTGATGAGCTGATCTGCGCGGACGTCAGCAGCTACATCGACCAAGCCATCGCGTGGGCCAGCAACCCGCAGGCGCTGTCTTTGCTGCGCGCACGCGTCGAAGCGGCACGCGACACATCACCGCTCTTCGATGGTCGGCAATTTGCCGTTGACTTGGCCGACTTGCTGGACCGCATGGTCGCGCGCCAGGACGCCGGCCTGGAACCCGCGGCCCTGGCCGCCTCACCCCTTTAAGAATCGAGCGTCATCCATGCACATCCCCGCCATTCACCTGTGCATCGTTCAACCTCTGGGCTACGTTCATTCGCTGTGTTTCCTGGATCACGCCCGGTTTTTTCGCCATCAGTTCCGCCGCATGGGCGCTGACGTCAGCCTGGGAAAAAATCGTTTGCGCCACGGCGCAGTGAATATCATTCTTGGTGCGCATCTTGGATTTGATCCTTCTCTCAGGCAACGATACACCTGCTTGTTCTTGAATCTGGAGCAACTCGGCCCGGGTGGCGCCTCCGTTTCCGCCGACTACATTCAACTGCTGGCAAGCTCAGCGGTCATTGACTACCATCGTGACAATGTTTCGGCATACCAAAGCCAGGCCGATGATGTACCGCTGGTGAGCTTTGGCCATGCCCCCTACCTGGCCAAGGACTTGGATCCGGGCGCAGACCTTGCCAGCCGACCGATCGACATTCTGTTCTTCGGTTCGATGAACGAGCGTCGCCGCATGCTGATTGAACAAATTGAGCGCAGTGGACGCCAGGTGACACTCCTCGACCGCGCCATTTATGGCCCGGAACGGGACTCCCTGATCATCCAGGCCAAGGCGGTACTCAATCTCCACTACTATGAGTCGGCGAGATTCGAGCAGGCACGTGTATTTCAGTGCTTGTCACTGGGAACGCCCGTGATTTCGGAAAGGAGCCCTCAGTCTGGCGTCCCAACGCAGTTCGAAGATTGTGTTCACTGGATCGATCCCAACGAACTGAGCGGCTACTTCAGCGCCAATTTTGACACCCCCTCGTTCCACGCCAAGAGTCAGACGCAACTTCAAGAGTTCAGAAAACATGACGTGATTGAAGAGTACGCTGAAGTCCTGGCATTCGCGGCCGGCTACTTCTCTGAACACCAACGTCAGCTTGCGAATCAGGCCCACCCCGTCTGGCAGCCAATCCAGCTTCAAATCGGATCAGGCAAGGACTACCGCCTGGGTTGGTTCAATGTGGATATACAACCCAGCACGTTGCCGGATGCGGTGCTGGACCTCTCGGCACCCATGGATCTGCCCCTGTCCATTGCCAGCGAACAGGCCGGACCCGTGGTGCTCAGTGCCGACAGCCTTGAAATCATCTATGCCAACAACGTGCTGGAGCACGTTGCCGATCTCCCTCGCATGATGGGAAACTGCCTGCAACTGCTTCGCGAAGACGGACAGATGCTGATCGAAGTGCCGTACGAAAAGGCGCCGACGGCATGGCAGGACCCCACCCACGTGCGCGCCTTCAATGAGAACTCATGGCTCTACTACACCGATTGGTTCTGGTACCTGGGTTGGTTCGAGTATAGATTCGCGATTCAGAGTTCCACTTACCTCGATGGCCAATTACAGCCCTGCAGCCAGGATCGCGCCCATTTCATGCGAATCCATCTGATCAAGCAGCCCACAAGCATGGCAGAACGCATGACAGCAAGAACGATGCAGGCTGACTTTGGTGGGATCGCTTCCGACGACCTGTGATCGCCCCATTTGGAGCCTTGCGATCAGGGCGTGTTGAGCGGCCACCCTTGTTCAAGCACCGCCAGGTTGTGCGCCGCAAGAAAACCGCCTCGCCCCGAAACCGCACCCGGCAAGTCCGGGCGCTCACCAATTTCCAGGCAACGCTGCCAAGCGGCCCGAGCCATTGGCAATAGTTCCAGCGCTCGCTGCGGCTGCTCAGCCGCCCAATCAAGCAGCACGTCACCGAGCGCAAAAAAGAAGTCCGGCGATTCACCGTGGCTGACGAGTCGCGCCTGCGCATAAAGAATGGCCTCAGCGTGACGCCCCGTCTTTTTCATGGCGAACAGCGTGCGAGCCGACAAATCGTAGCGCCACAACGCTCGCACGCCCAGCGCCTCGGCGCGCTCGAAGGATTCAGCGGCCGCGCCATGCTCCTCGTAAGCCGCTTGGTCCTTGCCCAACTGATACCAGAGGTAGGCGTCATCCGGAGCCTGCATCAGTTCAGCCAGCAACAGCGCGCGATTTCTCCCCTGTTTTTCCTTCAGACGTTCAGGCAAATACCCGTCGTGCCCCACACGAATGGGCAAGCGGTTCACGGGCCACCGATGCTGTGGCTGCTCGTGTACGCGTCCGCTGTAGCGCACCTGCCGAGGCAGTATCCGACTCAGCCAGTCGGTGACCTGTGCGTGACCGTCACTGTCCACCAGTTCAATCGCACCCACAAACAGTGGGGACTGCCTGCGCAACGCCTGCAATACCGGTCCGCCATCCAACAGCCATTCATCGGCATCCAGGACGATGTGCCAGTCCGCCGCGGCATGTTCCAGCGCCACGTTGCGGGCGGCAGAAAAGTCATCGCACCAGGCAAACGACTCAACCTGCGCACCGTGTGCCCGTGCCACATCGATCGTCGCATCCGTCGACCCCGTGTCGAGAACCAAGGCACGATCGACCCAAGGCATCGTGCTGGACAGCAGGCGAGGGAGTCGGGCGGCTTCGTTGCGCGCAATCACGACCAAAGCAATCTGCAATTCAGGCATGGCGTGTAGATCGGTCTGAGGATGACGTTCGACTGGGGTGCAGCGCTCAATGATCACCGCTTTCGATGCAGATTTGACGGTCTGATCCGCCAATGGGACGGTGCTGCCAGCGCCTATCGTTGCAGTGCCAGACTCACCGCCCCCTCCCACAAGGCGGCGCCTGGAGGTGTTGTCATCGCCCATCAAGTGCAGTCTGGCCGTCGGCTGACCGCCGGCACCTGCCACCGACAGGGCCACAGCCCAAAGCGCCCCTTTTGTGTGACTTCCGTCACCTGCGTTGGTCGTCCTGAGACGAATCGACCGCTCAATCCCCCTTTTTCCGCCGTTCAGGCTGACAGCGAGTAGGAATTTGCCTGACACGCCAGATGGCCCATGTCGTACTCAAGCTGTGGAAGTGAGCTGATGTTGCCGCCCAGTTCGCGTCTTCACAATTCATCTCACGTTGATACCGAACCGCTGACCAGCAACACACCGCCGCAAGGAGCCGTCATGAACACCGAACAAATCCTCTCCGAAATCCGCGAAGCCAACCTGTCTTACCTGATGCTGGCTCAAAGCCTCATCCGCGCCGACCGCGAGCAGGCCCTGTTCCGCCTGGGCATCTCCGAAGAAACCGCTTCCCTGCTCGAGATGCTCTCTCCGGCTCAGATGATGAAGATCGCTTCGGGCAACACCCTGCTGTGCCGCATGCGCTGCGACGACGATCTGGTCTGGAACCTGCTCACCAACCACGGCAAGAGCGCCGCCAACGACAGCGTCTCTCGCCTGCACGCCAGCATCCTGATGGCCGGCCGTCACCGCGAAGCCGCCTGAGTTCTTCACCGACCCCACGCGCCGCAGACACACACACCGGAGGATCCCACCATGCGCACCAAGAGCATCCTGTCCGAGGCCAAGCAGATCGAGCGTGCCGTCACGCTCATCAAGCTGGGTGCTCGTCTGCAAGTGCTGGAGTCCGAGACCGATCTGTCCTACGAGCGCTTGCTGCGCCTGTACAAGGAAGTCGCTGGCAAGTCGCCGAGCAAGGGCCAGCTGCCCTTCTCCACCGACTGGTTCATGACCTGGCAGCCCAACATTCACGCCAGCCTCTTCCTCAACACGCACGAGTACCTCAACAAGGTCGCCGAGCTCGATGAGATCGACACCGTCATCAAGGCCTATCAGCTCTACCTCGAGCAGACCCAGGCCCAGGGCCTTGAGCCCTTGCTGTCGGTCACCCGCGCCTGGCGCCTGGTCAAGTTCGTCGACAACGGCATGCTCACCCTGACCAAGTGCTCCAAGTGTGGGGGCAGCTTCGTTACCCACCCTCACGAGATCGCCAAGCACTTCGTCTGCGGCCTGTGCAACCCCCCGGCTCGCGCCGGCAAGGGCAAGGCCAGCGGTGCCCTCCAGATTCATTGACCTCCTGCGTTTTCGGTTCGCTTCCTCCTGGCACGTCCTTGTGCCTTCGACGGGTCTGCCAAGCAGACCCGTTTTTTCTGGCTTTTCCGATCTCCAGCACAGCGGTGAAGGGTCGATAGTTCTCCCAGTTTCTGCGTGCCTCCCGCGCGCCAGCTGGCAATGACAACCATGGCATTCATCCCCCTGTCACCCGAGCACCTGCGCCTTGGCGACCCGCTCCCATTCGGGGTCTACGACGCCAACGGCATGCTGCTGCTCCCGGCGCGCGGCGTGATTCAGAATGACAGCAAACTGGCGCTGCTGCAGACCAAGCAGCTCTTCGTCGACGAGGACGAGTCCTACCGCTGGCGATCGAGCTTCAAGAGCACCGTCGGCAGCCTGATTCGCACCAACGCGTCGCTGCAGCACATTGCCATCGCCAACCTGCGCCGCGACCGGGCTGACCCTGGCGTGCAGCGCGTGGAGCGGCTGACCGACACCTGGGACAACCTGATGCAGGCGCTGTCCACCGCCCTTCGTGGAGCGAGCACTCAACCACGTTGGCTTGAAACGGTGCAGCAAAGCCTCGCACAGGCTCGCGCGGTGGCTGGGCGTTCACCACACGCGCCGCTGTACCTTCTGGTGCAGCACGCCCAGCACTCCCCCGATCAATACAGCAGCCAGCACGCGATGCTTTGCGCGCTGGTCTGCGAGCGCGTGGGCCAGCTCCTGGGCTGGTCCGTCGAAGAAGTTGGCAGCGCGGTTCACGCCGCCCTGACGATGAACGTGGCGATGACCTCGCTGCAGGACAACCTGGCCAAACAGCGCCAGCCACTGAACGACGAACAGCGCGAGCGCATCGCGGGGCACTCGCTGGACAGCACCTCGATACTGGTCGCTGCGGGCGTAACCGACGCACGCTGGCTCAAGGCAGTTCGCCTGCACCACGACAGCCAACTGGCGGCACGCCCGCTGGCGACGCTCGACGCCGCCAGCCGGCTGGCTCGGCTGCTCCACACCGTCGATCGCTTCACCGTCAAGATCAGCCGGCGCGCCAGCCGCGCCCCGATGTCGCCGTTGGCCGCAGCCCGCAGCGCCTGCGTCGGCCCTGACGGACAGCCCGACGAAGTCGGCGCGGCCATTCTGAAGGCTCTGGGCATGTACCCACCAGGCACCTATGTCCAGCTCACCAATGGCGAGGTGGGCGTGGTGCTGGCGCGCGGCCAACGCGCCAACGAACCACTGGTTGCCGCGTTGGTGGGCACGAGCGGACTGCCGCTGAATGCACCGGTGCTGCGCGACACCTCGCACGCCAGCCGCGCGGTGAGCGGCTCGGTGATGCCCGATGCCATCAAGGTTCGCATCAAACACGAGCAGTTGCTCGGGCTGATGTGACCGGACGCTGGCGCCCCCGCAGCTGAACGATGACGCATCCGGCCCCCCAGCCCGCGAGCGAAATGCCCTCGGCGGCCGAGCCCAGGCAAGCAGCCGGGCGCCTGCGCTTGCGTTTGCTCTGGCCACTGCCCGCACTGGCCGCCTGGGCGGCAGCCTGGGCGCTGGTGGCTGGCGGCCCAAGGCTGGGCCTGGACGCATCGACCGCGGTCTTCGCTGCGGTGGGTTTCAGCAGCCTCGCCGGGTTGGGGATGGTGCTGGCCGGTGAGACGCGCTGGCGCGGTTGGATCCTGGCGGCAGGTTTCCCCGTCTCGTTCGCCCTGCAACGGCTCTTGCACGGGCTGTCCAGCCCCGAGCTCAACGCGGCCACCGCCGGTGGCGCCCTGCCCTTCGACCGGCTGCCCGCCTGGGTCTGGCTGGTGCCGCTGACGCTGCTGCTGCTGGCCTACCCAATTCGCGCCTGGCGCGATGCGCCCTTTTTCCCCACCGAGGCGGATGCGCTCGACGGCCTGACCGACGTGGCCCCTTTGGGCCCGCAGGCCCTGGTGCTGGACGCCGGATGCGGCCTGGGCCACGGCCTGCAGGCGCTGCGACGCACCTACCCGCAAGCGCGCCTGGCGGGCATCGAGTGGAGCTGGCCGCTGCGAGCCCTCGCCGCGCTGCGCTGTCCCTGGGCGCGCGTGCGCCGGGGCGACATGTGGGCGGGCAGTTGGGCCGAGCACGATCTGGTCTATCTCTTCCAGCGCCCCGAGAGCATGGTGCGCGCCGCCGACAAGGCCCGCGCCGAAATGCGCCCAGGCACGTGGCTGGTGAGCCTGGAGTTCAAGGTGCCGGGCCTGCGCCTGCATGCGCTGCTGCAGCGCGAGGGCCGTCGGCCCGTTTGGGTCTACGCCCCCGCCGGTACGCGCCGCAGCCACTGAGTTGCAGCGGCCGGCCCGCGAAAGCACCGGCGAGCAGAGAGATTTGCCACATCGGGACTCTCGCCGCACTCAAGTCCCCCTGCAGGGTGTCCGATATGCAAAACACATCTGCATCGAGGTGGGCAGCGCCCCGGCGCCGCGTCCCCTCCTGACCCGGAAAGCACCCCCATGTTTGTCATCGTTGGTTGGCTCGTCGCCCTGGGCTGCATCTTCGGCGTGTACATCGCGCACGGCGGCAACATCGGCGTGATCATCCACGCCCTTCCCTTCGAGATGATCACCATCTTCGGCGCGGCCATCGGAGCTTTCCTGGCCAACAACCAGATGAAGGTGGTCAAGGCCTCGATGGCCGGTCTGGGCCGCTGCTTCAAGGGCAGCAAGTTCAACAAGGCCCGCTACATGGAGCTGCTGTCGCTGATGTACGACCTGCTGCAGAAGGTGCGCAAGGAGGGCCTGATGTCCATCGAAAAGGACGTCGAGGATCCGCACAGCTCGGCGATCTTCCAGAAGTACCCGGCCGTGGGCAACGACCACCACGTCACCGAATTCATCACCGACTACCTGCGCATGATGGTGTCGGGCAACCTCAATGCCCACGAGATCGAGAGCCTGATGGACCAGGAGATCGAGACGCACCACCAGGAAGAACACGCCGCGGTGGCCGCCATCGCGCGCCTGGCCGGTGGCCTGCCGGCCTTCGGCATCGTGGCGGCGGTGCTGGGCGTGGTGAACACCATGGGCTCGGTGGGCCAACCCCCGGCGGTGCTGGGCGGGATGATCGGCTCGGCGCTGGTGGGCACTTTCCTGGGCATTCTGCTGGCTTACGGCTTCGTCGAGCCGCTGGGCGGCTTGCTGGAGCAGAAGGTCGAGGACGCCGGCAAGGAGTTTCAGTGCATCAAGAGCACGCTGCTGGCCAGCATGCAGGGCTACGCGCCTCAGATCGCCATCGAGTTCGGCCGCAAGGTGCTCTATTCCGGCGATCGGCCGAGCTTCAGTGAGCTGGAATCGCATCTGAAGAAGAAGTGATGCGCACCGCGTTGCGCGATCCAGGATCCAGGAGCCCGTCATGGCCGGTGACGCCAAGAAACTGCAGCCGATCATCGTCAAGAAGATCAAGAAGGGCGGGCACGCTGCGCATGGCGGCGCCTGGAAGATCGCCTATGCCGACTTCGTGACCGCGATGATGGCCTTCTTCCTGCTGATGTGGCTGCTGGGCTCGACCACCGAGGGCGACAAGAAGGGCATCGCCGACTACTTCCAGTCGCCCCTGAAGGTGGCCATGGGCGGCGGCTCCGGCTCGGGCGACGCCTCCTCGCTGCTCAAGGGCGGCGGCACCGACCTCTCACGCCAGGGCGGCCAGGTCAAGAAGGGCGATGTCGAGGCCCAGCGCAAGACCTACAACCTCAAGGCGTTGAAGGCCGAACAGCGCAAGGCCGAGCAGGCCCGCCTGAGCGAGCTGAAAGAAAAAATGGCCGAGGTGATCGCCAACTCGCCCAAGCTGGCCGAGTTCAAGGCGCAGGTGCGCCTGGACATGACCCGCGATGGGCTGCGCATCCAGATCGTCGACGACCAGAAGCGGCCGATGTTCGACAGCGGCGCCTCCGACGTGAAACCCTACATGCGCGAGATCCTGCGCGCCATCGGCTCGGTGCTCACCGAGGTGCCCAACCGGCTGACGCTGGAGGGCCACACCGACGCCAAGCCGATGGGCAACGGCATGGGCTACAGCAACTGGGAGCTGTCGTCCGACCGCGCCAACGCTTCTCGGCGCGAACTGCTGGCAGGCGGCCTGGACGACGCCCGCATCCTGCGTGTGCAGGGCCTGGCCGCCAGCGTGCCCTTCGACCGCCAGTCCCCACTCGATCCGGTGAACCGACGCATCAGCATCATCGTGATGACGCGCGACGCCGAAGAACGCTTCTTCCAATCCGGTGACGCCCCTCTGCCCGAGGAAGACGCCGCCAGCGAGCCGGCGCAGGCATCAAGTCCCGTTCCGGCGCACC
>Ga0228698_1000500_pt1 | contig 29203 bp, 38 predicted proteins | sample McNCre117_Aug_MG_FD_178015 | JGI IMG/M metagenome (GOLD analysis project Ga0228698, IMG submission 178015) | Freshwater microbial communities from McNutts Creek, Athens, Georgia, United States - 1-17_Aug_MG | ecosystem: Environmental > Aquatic > Freshwater > Creek | place: USA: Georgia...
ACGGCTCCGCGATGGTCTGCGACTCCGCGATGGTCTGCGGCTCCGCGAGGGTCTACGGCTCCGCGAGGGTCTGCGACTCCGCGATGGTCTGCGACTCCGCGATGGTCTACGGCTCCGCGAGGGTCTACGGCTCCGCGATGGTCTGCGAGCGGGTGCTGACCGTTACCCGGTCGGACGGCTACACCTTTATGTTCATGTGGAACGAGAAGGCCGAGCTTCGCGTCACGGCCGGGTGCCGCAATTTTACGCTGCCCGAGGCGCGCGCGCACTGGACCAAGACGCGCGGCGGGACGCCGCTGGGCGACGAGACGCTGGCGATCCTGGACCTACTGGAGCGTTTCGCTCCGGCAAAGCCGGAGGCCGTGCGATGAGCGCGACGAAGCGATGCCCCGAGTTCAAGTGCGGCGGCTCCGAATGCCCCTGCGCCAACTGCGGCCAGCCGTGGTCGGCCTGCGAGGCGAGCCGCGCGGTTGGGCGCAAACTGCCGCCGTGCGACCACGACGAGTGCCCGCCGACGAAGTGCGGGTGCGAGTTGGCAGATAGCCACGGGGTCCACCATATCGGATGCATGGCGCTAACTGATCGGCAGCGTGCTGCCGACGCAGGGCCGGTGCCGCGGCGCATCGTGGCGTTCAATGGATTCTCCGTGGGAGAAGATTGGTTGACGATGGCGCTAGCGCACGACGGAACGCTATGGGCGTTCGACCATTCCATCAACAACGCTTCGTGGTTTCAGGTTCCGCCGCTGCCACCGATCACCGCGACGAAGGGAGGCGACAATGGCAACTGACAACGACCACGCCACCTGCGAACCTGACGCGTGCAAGGTGCCGCCGTTCGTGGAGTGCCCCAAGCGTGTGGACACCGATCCGGTGATCCGTGTGTCGGACCTGCGGCGCGTGCTGGAGGCGGGACGGGCTCAAGCATGGGCCGTTCGGGCCTTCCCAGAAGTAGCGTTCGACAAGTGCATCGCCGCGCTGCCGCCCGTCGCTGACGATGCGCCCGCCGACAGCCAAGTCGGCCATAACGCAGGAGTGACCAATGGAAGTAGGAAACGAGAGAACGAAGGCCCTGTTCCCGATCTACGAAGCGCCGGACAGCGAATCGGCCGTGCTGAAGGAGCAGTACCAGCAGATCGCGCTCAAACTACTGCGAATGCAGGACCGAATGCAGACGCCCTACGCCAAGCGCAGTTTGGCGGAATCCCTGACGCTTCTGGAAACGTCGTCGATGTTCGCCGTCAAGTCGATCCATCAGGGATGAGTAACCATCGGGGTTCCGTGCCGAGCCGTAGTGACGTCAAGACGGACACGGACGCAAGCGGGCTGCCTGAACGGCCGGGTAGCCCGGCCCCGGATCGTCGCTGCGTGGCGTGCGGCGGCCGCGGCGAGATCAAGTTTCCGTGCGATAAGGCATCACTCACCGGCTACGAAAGCCGTCGATGTGGAGCCTGCGGGGGAACGGGCCGCCAGCGTGTCAAGAGCGATGGCACCGTGGTGCAGCCCATCGCGGAGCCGGACGCGAGCCCGGCCACGAGCGTCGAGCGGCCGGTGGCGGAGATGTTCGCATTCATCCGGGCCGATGGCTGCATCTTCGCATCCGAGATGCTCGATGAATTGCCCAAGCAGACGCAGGAGAAGGCTGACGCCTATACGCGGTACACGACGGCCATCGCGCTCGCGGAGCGGTGCGAGCGTGCAGAGGCCGAACTCGCCGCTCTCCGCACGACCGACGCGGAGGTGTTGGCCGCATACACGTCGACGCACGTTGAGCTTGCCGCCGAGCGCGAGAAGCGCGTCGCCGCGGAGGCCGAGGTCGCGCGGCTCAAGGGCCGGTACGCGGCCGCGATTGCGGCGCTGAAAGAAGAGCACCGCACCGACATCGAGGCCGTGCGTCGCGAAGAGCGTGGCGCGTGCATGACGACCGCGCGTGAGGTCGCGGAGAGTGGCGTCGAGGAGCGGTTGGCCGAGGCGCGGCGCGAGACTGCCCGCAGGTGCGCGGATGCGTGTCGGGCACTTTCCCTCGCACGACCTGCGGGCTCTAGCGAGTGGCGAGACATCCTGAATTGCGCCGCGGCGTGCGAGCGCGTCGGGGAGGAGGGCTGATGCGCGAACGGCCGATCCTGTTCAGCGGGCCGATGGTCCGCGCGATCCTCGATGGGCGCAAGACGCAGACGCGGCGGGTGGTGAAGCCGCAACCGGCAGACTGCCAGCGACTAGCGCGAGATCCCTCTTCGCCGTCGGGATACTCGTTGATTGCGGACGCCTACGACGACGAGATGCTACGCTGCCCCTACGGCATCCCTGGAGACCGGCTATGGGTGAGAGAAGAGCACTATCGCTACGGCCACTGGGAGTCGGTTCCGGGCGTGCGAACAAAGACCGGCCGGATGAAGTGGCGGTTCGTGGCCGATTCCTACGAGGTGCGCTTTGACGCTCCCCCAGTCTACCGCAAAGGCAGACACCACAAGGACGCAGCGACGCCCGCTTGGCACAAGCGTCTCGCGCGATTCATGCCCCGCTGGGCCTCGCGCCTCACGCTGGAAATCACCGACGTTCGCGTCCAGCGGGTGCAGGACATCAGCGGAGAGGACGCCGCCGATGAAGGGGTAAATGTCGCACGCTGCGGCTGCGATGTGTGCCGCATGTCGTCGGTAATGTGTCCGGCTGATGCAAGCAGCCATATTCTGGAGTTCGCCTCGCTTTGGGAATTAATCAACGCCAAGCGCGGCCACGGCTGGGACGCGAATCCTTGGGTGTGGGCGATCACGTTCAGGCGCGTCGGGGAGGGCGAGGCGTGAGCGATAACGGGCCTATGCAGCCGACCGAGGACGGAGAGGCCATCGCCTTCGTGCAGGGCTTCGAGGCCCGCTGGCCGCACTACGCGCCGTTCCTGATCCACATCCCCAACGAGGGGATGGTGCGCTCCGCTAACGGGTCGCACATCGGCAAGGTGCTGAAGCGCCGACGCATGGGAGTTAAGGCCGGGACTTCGGACTACTTCCTCGCCTACCCTACGAGCCAGCACTGTGGCTTGTGGCTCGAACTCAAGCGGCCGGGCGGAACGGTACGCCACGACCAACTCGACTTCCTTCGCCACATGGGAAAGCAGGGGTACATGATCGCGGTGGCGTGGGGAGCAATTGCCGCAATGGCCGCCGTACAAGCCTGCATCGAGCATCGCCGCGAACCTGACCCGTTTGGGATGCCAGCCTGCTTCTTGCCTGACGGCCGGATGTACCGTTTTAGCGAAGTCACGCTGACCGGCTCGGTGAGGCAGCGCCATGGGTGAGTTCAGCGCCTTCGGCCACACCTGCCTGCGGTGTTCGCGGGAACTGGTTCACGAATTGGAGCACGAAGGCGTCCCGGGGCCTTGGTGGACGTGCCCGCGGCACGGAGCGCATTCCCGGGCACAACTGGAGAGGGGACGGAAATGGATCATGCAGACGAAGGCCGTGGGGCCTGTCGTGGTGGTGACGGACATCCGGGAGGTGGACCGGGACAGGGACGTGCTCGCTTCTGGACTCCCGGTCCTGACCGAAGAGTGCTGGGACAGCCTCTTGCGGATGCCCGCTGCCGAGGCGAAGCGGTGGCTGGAAGTCCGCAAGCGGGGGATCGACGGAGAGAGGCAGCTTCGCAAGGCCGATCCGTCGCGGACGTGCCTGTACGCGGGAGACGCTTTCGCTACTCCTGCGGATCGTGCGGCAAGGGCTGCGAGACGGCACGCCTCTGGCGAGGCAGCCGCTGGTGCCAGCCATGCGTAGATCGCTCGCTACAGGGCTCTGTGGCGCGAAAGCGGTGCCCATGCGGCGGCCCCCGGCGGTGCCACCTCCTGCGCCGAGTGCGCCAGATACCGCCGGACAGCCCGGACCTGTCGCCGGAGTGCATGGCGATGCTGGACGCCCTGGAGTCCGACCCGGACTTGGAGATGCAGCAGGCGGCAGGGCGGTGGGGGTTCACGCCGCCGCAGGCGACGCGGATGTGGCGGCGCAGGTTCCACCTGCGCGAGCGGTGGGCAGGCGTCTTGCCGAGTGGCAGGAGACGCAAGACCTCATGTTCGAGCAACTGAGGGCCGGGCGGCATGGATACGCCCGGCTGCTACATACGCGGCTCTGCCGCTTGGAGGCAAGGCGCTGAATGCGAAAGGAACTACCGAAGAAACTGGAGCGGTCACGAGTCACGACCGGGCCGATGGGAACGATGACCGGCGAGATGTTCGGGTTGTTCCTCCTCGGCCACCTCAAGATCATCAGTTCTGGAGAGCCAAGGTCTGGCGACAGGACGGGAGGCTGGGAGCACGTCTCGGTGTCCTGCGAGGACCGGACTCCCACTTGGGACGAGATGTGCATGGTCAAGGACGCCTTTTGGTCCGAAGAGGAGGCGGTGGTGCAGATGCACCCGCCCCGAAGCCAGTACGTCAACCTCCATCCATACTGCCTGCACCTGTGGCGGGACACCCTTCACAGGCACCGTCTGCCTCCGGTGGAGTGCGTGTAATGGCCCCGCCAAGCCCCGGAAACGGCCCTCAGAGCCACGATCTCCTGCCACTGGCACCTCGGGACACCCTTGCGGACGCCAAGGCCCGGAAACGGTCCAAGCGCCGGGAGCGGCTGGATCCTGACTACCTGTCGTGGATCCACCAGTTCCCGTGCGTCGTGTGCGGCCTGTGGCCGGTGGAGGCCCACCACGAGCCGCCGAAGTCGGCGGAGGGCGGCAGCCTGTGGCACGACCGCAAGGTGCTGCCCCTGTGCGCGGCGCACCACCGGGGCCGGTGGGGGCGGGAAGGGCTTGGGTACGAGGGGTTCTGCGTCAAGTATGCGCTGGACGTTCCTGCGCTGATCGCCGGGTTCAACCGGCTGTACGACGAAGGGAGGGAGCCGTGATCCTCGACGACGTTGACCGCTACGATTACCACGGCCCGGCGTCACTGGAGCCCAGCCGCCTGGCTGACCACTGGCTCCGCAAGCTGGCCAACGCAATGCTCGCTGACGCGGTGGAGCTGGTCCGGTTCCCTTCGAACGCCAAGCAGGGCCCGAAGCCGCGGGACACCCGGCGGGCCCGGGAGTGGCTGGTGGACCTCTCGACCGACGAGTTCGGGTCGCTGCGGTGGGTGTGCGCGGTGCTGAACCTGTACGGGTGCCCGATCCAGCCGGAGCGCGTGGCGCAGATGGCGGCCGAGGGGCGCTTGGTGGCTCCCGCCGGACGGAGGGTCGGCCGGGTGGCGTTCGAGATCGTCAACAAGTCCCAGCGGGTGACGGAGAACCGGGTGCGCGACTACGGCAGCGAGTCACGGAAGCGCAGGGCGCGTGTTTGCTTGAAGGCGTAGCCTTGGCGCATACTTGGCGTGCCGACTGTTGTTCCGAAGTCTTGAGTTTCCCGGTCCCTACCGATGCTCTGCCGAACGACGGTCGGCACCCTCCCAAAGCGGACGCGGCGGGGACCGGGAGAGCAGATGCCGATGAAAGAAAACCGAAGGTTGTGGTTCAGATCCTACGGGGCGCAAGTCCTGGAGTCCGTGCCCTACACGAAACTGTCGATGGAAGCCCGTGGGCTCTTGTTCGACCTGCGTGCCTTGGCGTCGCGGGTCGGCGTGGGCGACGTGGTGGCGATGGACGTGGACGATGTGGCGCACACCCTGCGTCACGACCAAACCGCGGTCGTGATGGTGCTGGAGGAGCTGGCCAAGGGCGGCTTCGTGAAGCGCCGCCACGACGGCATCGAGGTGCTGGGGTTCAGCGCCGAGCAGGAACCCACCACCAGCGCCGCGAGGATGCGTAAGATGCGTTCCAAGACCGTCCGAATGGACGACTGGAAGGCCCTGAAATCGACCCCATGACGCGACGCATAAAAACGCCATGTGACGTCACTGTGACGTCACTGTGACAGGCCAGAACAGAACAGAGCAGAGAAGAGGCTACTCCGTGCCTCTTCTCAAACGCCCCAAGGCTGGCGTCATCGTCCCGCAAACCGAGTCTTGAAACGCGACCGTTCCGACCCGAAGGGGAGGAGCGAAATCAGTTGGGAAGATTGAAATTCAACGCTCCGCGTTAATGCCGTACCCCCGGCGCAGCCAGCGCCCACCCGGAGGCCCATGAGCACCACCACCCAAACCCCTGAGGCCGAGCAGGCCGACCGTTGGGCCAACGAGGCCCCGCCGAAGCGGCGCGTGCGGCACCGGAGCGACGCCGAGGGCTGGCTGACGATCCGGGTTTCCCCGGAGCACCGCGACGAGTACCTGGAGGCCGTGGAGATCGCGGCGAGGCTGAACGACTCGGAGGGACTTTCCTCCCCAACCGACCCTATCGGCCGTCTCTTGGATGCCCACGCCCGCATCCTGATCGAATGGGCGACCGAGAATCGCTTCGCCTACCAGCAACGCCTGCCCTTCGGTCCCCACGCGGAAGCTGCCCGGGCCGACATGGAGGCCCTGCGCCGGGACCATTTCACCTGCGTTCGCTGCAAGCACACCCGGGCGAACGAAGGCGGGACGACGGCCACGGCGCTGGTGGACCCGCTGATGCTTGCCGCTGGGAAGGGGCCCCAAGCCTTCCCCAACGGCCTACTGGTCCCGGAGAACAGGATCACCCTCTGCCACCCATGCCTTCAGGAATGGCTCAGGATCGGCCCAGAAGGCCGCTGCAAGGCCGTATCTCGGATTCTACGTAGGGTGGGGGCTTCCGCGGAGCGTGCGTCTCAAATCGCCTCTGTGCTAGCCTACGGCGCATGAGCAGGAAGGCGCACGACCCCGAGCCCGTGGTGGAACGTCCGGCGGAGGATGGCCGTCCGGCCTACCGCTGCTTGCCGGATCCGAAGGAAGTCGAGCGGGAGGCTCGCAAGCGGGCCCAGCGGGCGGACATCGAAGCGAAGCGCAGGGCCCGGCTTGAGGAGCGGGCGCGGCGGCCCAACCCGTTCAACCCGTTTCCGATCAAGCTGGCCGTGGCACAAGCGGCCCTTGAGCGTGGCGAGACGGCCCAGAAGGCCGCGGACTTGGCGGACTTGTCCAAGGCGACGATTACGAAACTGCGGGCCGGAGGCTACGCGGGAATGATCCCGCTGGGCCTGGTGGATCGCCTCAAGGCCGCGGAGTCCTCGAAGCTGACGCTGGCCGCTGGGCTTATCCTCGACGAGATCGTGGACAACCCGGAAAAGCTCCGGGAGGCAACGCTGGTGCAACTGGCCACGGCGCTCGACAAGGTGATCGACAAGCGCGAACTGATCGACGGCAGGCCGACCAGTCGAACGGACGTGCTCATCAACGCAAGCGACCGGGAAATAGAGGAAAAGTTGGTTGCGCTGCACGCCAGTCTGCGGCAACGGCTCGCGGAGCGCGGGCTGATCGACGCCGAGTGTACGGACGCCGAAACGACACCGGCCGCCCCCATGACAGAGGCGGCCGGAGATTCTGACGGAGCCGATGGCTGGGCCTAGCGCTTGCCGTTGGGGCTCCTGCCGGTCGCCGCGAGGCGCATCGACGCCAAGGCGGCGCGGCGTTTGGCGTTCCGCTGGCGGCAGGACGTGCGCCACGCCTGCCCGGCCCTGACGGCGAAGCACCAGGCCACGATACCGGCGTAGGCCGTGGCGAGGATGGCGAGGTCGGTGGACGCTTGGCCGGTCACGGCTGCACCTTGGCCAGCACAGCGCGAGCGGCATCGACGATGGGGGCGGTTTCCTCGTCAACCTCTCCCAAGTCGGCCTCATCGAGCAGGTCCGAAAGGGCCTGCGCCAGTTCCGCCACCAGTGCCCGCGCCTCATCGCGCTCGCGCAGCAGGTCCGGGGCGGCGGCGATCAGGGCGGCGTTTCCTGTAGCGTGGCAAGCTTCGAAGTTGCTAATCGCACAAGCAAGAGGAGGGATTCCTCGAATTGCAGCGATCACGCAATCTCCAGAACCGACTACGAATGAGTATTGAGGATCATCGGGGTTTTCTTGAGCATACCACCAAGTTCCCGAGGTAAACGGCACACCCTTGAACGTCATGGGCCCTTGCGTATGCCCCTCGAACGGGCTGCGCTTGTTGTCTTGCGTCATGGCTGCTGCTCCTCGTACTCGGCCTTGCGGCTGAGTCGTCCCGGCTTGTGGTTTGCGAGATATGCGGCACAGATGGCCCGCGCTTCGTCCTCGGTCTTGACGTTGCGGGCCAGCGTGGTCTTGCGAGCCGACGGGTCGGGCTCAAGCCCGGGGTAAAAGGGAGAACCGGGGCCGGCCTGCTTCCACCAGTTACGGACAAACACATGGTACATGGCTACTGACCTCCTGTGGCAGCTAGTTCGCTGCCCTCAAGCGCCCGCGCGGGGCGACTGAGGGCAACGGGGGGCCGGAGCCCCCGCGTTGCGTTAGAACAGCTTGCGGAACTCGGCGCGGGTCATGGGTCAGGCCCTCAACCCGTTACGCTTGCGCCATTCCTTCGAGAACTCGCCCCAGCGAGTCGGAACGCAAAGGGACGAGGCCATCGCGGAGGGGAACTTCGTGCCGTTGTGGTACGGGCCTTCGCTCTCGTCCATGACCTTCCACGAGGCCTCGGCCTCTCCCTGTCGCTGGATGATGCCAACGAAAGCAAGCGGGCCGTTGGTGGTAGCCTCGACCCAGAACAGTGCGCCGTGCTTGTTGGTGCCGACGTAGGTGGGACCGGCGGCGAGGTACTCCGGGAACGGGACGTCCTCCGCGAAGAACCGCAACGCGGCATCGTTGAGGGTCTGGCCCGGTTCGATCTTGGCAATCATGCTTCCCATGGGGTTGGTGCTCCTTGTGGCCGGTAGCGGTCCGGCGTTGCCTCATCAGTGCCGGAGCGACCGGCAGACCCGCCGAAGCGGGTTTCGGCCTACAGGCGGCAGGGCATCAGCAACCCGAAGCCCGGGGCCGAGCCTTCGACGCGGATCGGATCGGACTGCGTCTCGCGGGACTCGTCAACGGGGATGGTGAGAGTCACGGCCATGTTCCTTGCGCTGGAATCCGTCAGGGCCTTGGCGATGGCGAGTAGCTGGGCCGGGTCGAGCGAGACGCGAACCGAACGCAGGGAGATTGCCTGATTCGCGGAGTCAATCACCTGCTGCGTCGCGGGGTAGTGCGCGGGGTCTTGATAGGCCGCGACCTGCTGCGCGTGGACAGTCTCCGAAGCGAAGCGGCCGACGACGTGCCCGTCGTCCTCGACCGTAACGACGGCCACGGGACACTTGCGGAGGCCCTTCGCGATGGCGGCGGCGGCCTTGGCGTCGATCATGCAGAGCTCGTCGGTCCCTGCGTCATCCTGACGAACGAAGGTCCGGCGGACCAGCGCGACGCCATTGGTGGCCTCGACGTAACCGGCCGGGTTAGCGTGGACATAGCCGAGGTTCGGCCTGTGGGCGTCGGTAGAGGCGATGGCAGCAACCGCGAGGACTTCGGGGGGAAGGGTAATAGTACGGGCCATGATGGTTTGCTCCTGTGGCCGGTCGATAGGGACCAGCGGGCCCAACGTAATCGAGACAGGATGTCCCGTCAAGTCCCCTCATGTCCTATCGTGTGGGTAGTGGCCCGGGGCGGTTGCAACAATCCAAGGGCTCAGGAGCCCTCAAAAGCCCGGGGGCCGCCTTCCCAACTTCTTCACACTCTCACTCTTCACCAAGACTCACGACCAAGACGACACAACACAAGGCCCACAAGCGGCCGAAAGGCCGCCCGGTAGGCCGGGCCAGCGGAGCAGCGGCGGCGGAGCAGCGCCGGGGCATTGGGCCGGGGTACCGGCCCCGCGCCCGCCTTGCCTGCCCTGGCGCAAGGCCCGAATGCCCCATGGCCCGATGCCCTAACCCACTGTTATGCAAGGCCCTGTGGCCCCTGCCGGGCCCCGGAGGGGCCAGCGCTGGGCGTGGCGCTGGGGCCTCGGCGCAAGGGCCCTTTCGGCTGGCCCGGAGGGCCGGTGTTACCCCCCATGGCATGGGGTACCGGGTGGACTGGTCCCGCCCGAAACTTGCCGCCGCACTGGACGCCCCTCGTACATGTAACAGTTACACAAACGCATTCTTGTAACAGTTACACATTGCCGCAGGCCGTAACAGTTACACTTACGCACTCCGTAACAGTTACAGATATTGCATTGGCCCAGTGTAACGGTTACACATTGGACAGGATGGGTAGGCCGAGAGGAGAGGGGAGTGTTGTGCTCCGGGTGCCGACGGGGTTTGCGGACGAGGTCCGCGGGCTTGTCGCCGGGTACCGCCGGACGCTGGCGACGCTTGGGGAAAGGACGGATTCTCCGAAGGTAGTCCCGAAGCGGACACCTACCCCCACCAAGCCAGCACCTGTTCCGGTTGAGACGCCCCGGACGCAGGAGACGCCTCCGGTGGACATCGAGGCTGTGCTGGAGACGCCGAAGGCCCCGGAGCCTCCGGCTGGCTACGAGTGCCCGATCTGCCACCGGACGGTACCTGACCGCCGGTACATTGGCAGGAAGCATCAGGTGACGTGTTCGAAGTACGACAGGACGGTCGAGTGACCGCGGAGGGAGACATGGAAGAGACTGAGACGAAGAGGGAGATCGAGGTGGTGGCCACGGCCCGGACTGTCCGGCTGAGGTGCCGGACGAACCAGTCCGCGACGCGGATCTTCGCGGCGCTCAACGACCCGGAGGTCGTCGAGACGCTGGAGGCCGTAGGAGCCCACAAGCTGCTGAGCCCCAAGCAGAAGGCGCTGGCGGGCGTCCTGGCCGCGGACGAGGAGGGAACGCGATGAACGGTGAACCTGGATCAGTCATGCTGACAGCAGATTCTCGCTCTGACGTTCCTGTCAGTATCCAGGTCGGGATTCGGCTGGCAATGAGGTACGGCGCGAACTCCGAGGCTCCTACGGAAGACACATACTGTGAGTACGTCTTGCAGGTTCTTTCGTTCGTTGGCCCGGGGCGGGGGTATCGCTGGGTCGATGTCGAGACCGTGCATCAGAATCTCGACGGAACGGATAGGGACCCGGCATGAGCGTCGTCGCCTACGCCGACGGGGTTCTGGCCGCCGACTGCCAGGGGACCAGCCAGGGCCACAAGTACCGCTCGGAGAAGCTGGTGCGGCTGCCGCACGCGGTGGTGGCCACCGTCGGTGACGGGTCGGCGGGCCGGTCGATGGTCGAGTGGTTCCAGCAGGGAGAGCACCCGGAGACTTACCCGGCGTTCCAGATGGACCGGGAGCAGTCCTGCTACCTGATCGTTGCTAAGCCCGGGGAACTCTACTTCTACGGACCGACCCCGGCCAAGATGCACCGCGACCCCAAGGGCCGCTGGGCATGGGGCTCCGGGCGGGACTTCGCGTTGGGAGCACTGGCCCACGGAGCATCCGCCGCGGAGGCGGTCGCCATCACCAACGACATGTCGAATGAGTGCGGCTTTGGGGTGACGTGGGGCAAGGTCGAGGGATGACGGCAGAGGAACGAAACAGGTGCTTCCCGATCCCCTGCGACGCCCCTACCCACGAGGAGCACATGGCTGGCGTAGGCATGGCCGTGGCCTACCGCGTCCTCGCGGAGAAGCTTGAGCAGGACGCCGAGGACAACGCGGCAAGGACGCTGGCCATGCGGCTGCTCCGGGAGTCACATGCCGCGGCTCAAGCCGCTATCCTTGGACGGAGCCCGGGCAGGTAGTAGGCTGACGCGGTGAGCCTGACCGAATCCATCAGGGAGCGCCGGGAGGCAGCCGTGGCCCGGCGTGCCCCGGAGTCCGTGGACGAGGACAGGGAACTCCTGCTCCAGATCGAGGCGCTGGAGTCCGAGCGCACCCGCCGCCGGACGCAGGAGCGCATCCGCTACCACACGCCCCACGACAAGCAGCAGACGTTCTACGCCGCGGGCGCGGAGTATCGCATCCGCCTCATCCTTGGCGGGAACAGGTCCGGCAAGAGCGAGTGCGGCATGGCCGAGTGCGTGGCGCACGCCATCGGCTACCGCCCATGGCTGGACGAGTCCGACCCCGACTACCGCGTGATCCACAAGCTGACGGGCAAGCCTCTGGAAGTGCCGAACCGAGGACTCATCGTCTGCGAGTCTTTCGACGAGCAGGGCAAGAAGGTCATCATCCCGAAGCTGCTAGGCAACCCAGGGCAGAAGGAAGGCGGCCTGATTCCGACGACCTTGGTGAAGGGCGTCAAGCGCAACCAGACTGGCGTCATCACCGAGATCTACCTGACCAACGGCTCGACCATCTTCCTCAAGAGCTACGCCCAGCCGGTGAAGCTGTTCGAGTCGGAGAACTACGACTGGTACTCGCTCGACGAGCCGCCGCCCCGGGAGCACTACATCGCCATCGAGCGTGGTGCCACGGACTCCGGCGCTCCCATTTGGATGCAACTTACGCCGCTGTCGCAGGCATGGATCCACGACGAGCTATGCTCGCGCGACGACGTGTTCAAGATCCACTTCGACATCACCGACAACATCGGGTACGGCCTGACTGCCGAGGCTGTCGCGGAGTTCGAGAAGTCACTGACCGAGGACGAGAAGGAGATGCGCCTGCATGGCAGGTTCTTCCACCTGCAAGGGCTCGTCTACAAGGAGTTCGGGGACATCCACCTCGTGCCGAGGCCGACCACTCCGTGGCCGAGGAACGACAGGTGGCAATACTGGATGCACGTCGATCCCCACGTCAGGAAGCGCCACAAGGCCGTGTGGATCGCCATTCGCCCGGACAACGTGTACTTCGTGATCGGCGCACTCCAGACGCCGCCTGAGACGAATCTCATCAGCCACTTCGCTGACCAGATTCACGCCTACGAACAGGACTTCCTCAAGCTTCGGCAGGACGACATCGAACGCCTCATCGACCCTCTGGCCGTGCCTCCTTCTGTCGTTGGCACCGGCGCGTCGATCATCGACGAGTTCGGTGCAAGCGGACTCTACTTCCGCACTGGCAGCAAGGACCGTGCGACAGCGATCCAGCACATGCACAAGCTGCTGCATTGCCGACCGGCCGAGGGCTACTATCCGCAACTCTATGTCTTGAACGACCTGCACGAAATCCGGTTCGAGTTCTCGCACTACTCCTTCGAAGAGTGGCGCGGCAAGGACGTGGCGGAGCGCCGCGACCCGAACCCGGACCCGCGCAAGAAGTTCGACGACTACATCGAGGGCATCCACCGCATCGTGCTCGCAACGTACATCCCCGACGAAGGCGAGAACGACCAACACGAATGGGCTGCGCCCAAGCGCGCACGCTACTCGACGGGGTACTGACATGACGAAGTTCGACAACTTGACGGACAGGTTCGAGGCCAAGGATGCCGACGACCTTGTCCGGCGCATCATCGACGAAACCAAGAACGACCTGGAGGACCGCCAAGGCTGGGACGACAAGACCGAGGTGTGGACGAAACTGTGGGCCTGCCAGCCGCCTGACGGCGACCCCGCCTTCGAGGGCGGCAGCAACGTGGTGGTGCCGCTGGTGGCATCGGCGTGTGAGCAGTTCCACGGCAGGGCATTCTCGTCATGCTTCGACCAGCCGAGCCCCGAGCAGGTTCGGTGTACCCCAGTGAGCCCCGGCGACGTGAAGCGGGCTCTGGCACGCGAGAGGGTGCTCAACTGGCAACTCGTCGTGCAGATCCCGGAGTACGAGTCCGAGCAGGACCGCATGATGGGCTTCCTGCCGAAGGACGGCGTGGCGTGGAAGAAGTGGTGGTGGAACGACGACGACCGCCCGGAGTGCATGTACGTCCCGGGGTCCGAGGTGATCGTTCCCTACGGCACGCGGCCCTTCAAGGCCGACGAAGGACGCATCACGCACCGCTACCAAGTGGCGGCCTCCGTGATCGAGGACCGCATCCGCGACGGCGTCTACACGCTGGTCGATGCCGACCTTGAGCAGGAAGTCGAGGACGCCGACGTGGTCGGTGGCAAGAACGAGTCGGTGCTGGGGTCGTCTGGCATCACGGCCAGCGACCCGTCGCTGATGTCGCCTGCGAAGGCAGCCAGCGACAGCATCGAAGGATTCGAGCCGGTGAGTTCCGGGACGGTGATGCACTGGCTCTACGAGCGCCACGAGGACGTGATCCTGCCGGGCGACAACGAGCCGACGCCGGTGCGCGTGCTGGTGGACGCCACGGACGAGCGGATGCTCGGCGTCTGGTCGCGTGTCATCAAGGGCGTCACGATCAACCAGTTCGTGGACTACCACTTCATCTACTCGCCCTACGGCTTCTACAGCTACGGTTTCGGGCATTTCCTCGGCCCGCTGAACGAGATCGCCAACACGGTGTTCAACCAGTACATCGACGCTGGCAAGATCAGCAACCAGCCGTTCCTGTTCTACACGCCGGGGGCAGGGCTGCGTGGCAAGACCATCGACCTCGTGCCCGGCAAGGGCGTGCAGGTCCGCGACATCAATCAGGTCAAGATCGAGAAGATGGCCGGGCTCGACGGGACGCTGGCCCAGCTCCTCACGTTCATCGACCGCTACGGCAGCGACATCAGCGACAACACCGACGAAGCGCGTGGCCGCGTGCAGAAGGGCGTGCGCGAGCCTACCGTCAGGGGCCAGAACGCACGGCTGGAGCAGACGCTACTCGGCTTCGGGGTGAAGATCCGCAGACTCATCGGCTCCATGCGCCGGGAGTTCGAACTGCTCGACATCCTCGACTCGGTGTTCCTCGACCCGAACATCGAGCACCACGTCGTCGGTGACTCGGACCAGCCCATCTTCAACAAGGTGGACCGCAAGACGCTGGACGCCGAGGTCCACATCGTTCCTACCGCCAGCCCGGCGTTCACCAGCCGGGCGCAGATGCGGCAGGAGGCGCTGGAACTGATCGACGCGCTGGTCAAGATCCCAACGGCCATGGCCCCCCGTGCCGACGGCAGCGTCCGCATGACGGCGCTGGCCGACGAACTGGTGCGCCGCCTGCTCAAGACGTACTCGTTCGGTGAGCTGGCGAACTACGTCCCGGAGCAGAACGTGCCGCCGATGGACCCGGGGGTCGAGAACGAGGAGTGGATCGACGGCGAGGTGGGAGACGTGAATGACCTCGACGACCACGCCAAGCACATCGTCAGCCACCGGACGTTCCTCATGGTCCGGGGCAAGGACTTGGACGCCGAGACGCACGCCAAGGCGAACCACCACATCGCTGTCCACTTCATCAAGGAGCGTGCCCACCTGAATGCTCCCCCGGAGCCGGTGCCGTTCGACCAGAGCGTGCAGACCATCGGACAGCCGCCTGGTGCTCCGCCTCCGGCCGGAGGCCAAGGTGCACCGGCGCAGCCTCCGGCACCGGCGGCACCGCAGACTGACTTCGCAGGACAACCGCCGATGGGGGCAGCATGACCGACTGGAAGGACAAGGTGATCGCGTGGATGGGCGACCCGGTGACGGTGGCCTACATGACGATCTTGCAGGCCGAGGCCCGTGGCGCTCGCGAGAACGCAATGCGGGCTGTGGAGGCCGGAGACATCCGTGAGGCGGCGAGCAACACGGGGGCCGTGAAGGCGCTGCGCTGGGCGCTGACGGAACTGATCGAAGACGCGCTGACCAGCGAGAAGGCAATCAAGGAGGCATCGAAACGTGCAAGTCGTGAAGAGAACCCCGAGGACGTTCATCCCGCTCGGCTCGCGGATGCTCTGTCGGAAGATGACGGAGACGGAGAGATCGACGCTGATCCACACGGTGGAGAAGGCTGAGAACAAGGCGCTGTTCTTCGAGATCCTGTCGGTCGGTGCCGACGTGGAGCATGACCACCCGGAGCTACAGCCCGGGCGGTTTTTCTACACGGGGCGCTACGCAGAGGGGTGGCTCAACTTCCCGGGCCATCCCGACTGGTACTTCATCAACGCGGAAGATGCCGTCGGGCTGGCCGAGTTCGACGAGGAGATCGGAGAGATCGAGGAGGCCACCAAGTGAAGGGCAGGAACGACAAGGACGACGACAAGGCGAAGGACGCCATCCCCGACACGTTCGAGCAGCCGGAGGAGCCCGAGGCCCCGGAGCAGGACGACGAGGAGCCGGAACAGGACGAGCCGGAGGAAGAGGCCGAGGAGCCCGACGAGGACGATGACGCCGACGAAGGCGACGAGCCCGTCACCAAGGCCATGTCCCCTGAGGCCCTGCGTGCCATCAGGAAGGCGCGTCTGGCGCGCAGCGAGGCCCGCAGGGAGCTTCGGCGCGTGGCAGACGAGGCGCAGTCGCTCCGCGAGGAGCTGGAGTCCCTGAGGGCCGCGCAGAACGATCCCGAGCCGGATCCGACCGAGGATCCCACGGCGTACAAGGCGTGGGCCAAGCGGGACGCGGAGCGCAGGACGCGCGTGCGCGCGGCCCCGGCGCAGCAGTCGCAGAACCCGGAGCAGGCCCGGGTGGGAGCGATGGCCGACGCCATGCGCCGGGAGCACCCGGACTACGACTTCTACGTCAACGACGCGGTGCGCCACAAGATCCACACAGACCCCAAGATCTGGAAGAAGGTCTACAGCGCGGCCAACCCGGCGCGTGCGGCCTACGAGTTCGGCAAGCAGGTGATGGACGGCGATGACGAGGCCGACAGCGCCCCGCCGCCGAGGAAGTCCGGGGCGACGCGGGACGGCGGGTTCGCGCCGGGACGCAAGGCAGCGCAGGGTGGCGGCAGGCCGAGCCGTGAGGCGGAGATCGCGGCGCGCATCTTCGGCATCCCGGCGAGCGAGATCCAGTCGGGGATCAGGAGGTAACGGGACATGGCAACGAAGGAAGTAGCGACGGGCATCACCGCGGACCAGTTCGGGGAAGGCCCCCACTCCAACCTCGCGGATCAGGTTCGCCGGGAGCGCGAGAAGGCGAGGAAGGCCCGCATCGCCGCGGAGAAGGCGAAGGTCCGCTCCACGAACCCCCACCACCAGTCCCACATCCTCCAGAAGCGCCTGGTGCTCGGGGTGGACCCGGAGGTGGTCAAGAAGTTCCACGGCCGGGGACTGGAGTTGGCGTGGATCCGCAAGGAGGAGTGGCACGACGAGTACGCCGAGATGGGCTGCAAGGCGGCGACGTGGGGCGACATCGGCAAGGACTCCCTGTCCGGCGGCGGCCCGGAGGACGCCCGGCCTGCCGGCGGCACGGTGACGCGCCGGAGCATGATGCTCATTATCCGCCCCCTGCGCTGGAAGGAGGAGCGGGCCGAGGCCGAGAAGATCAGGACGCGGCAACTGGCCGACCAGGATCCCTTCGACGAGGAGTTCCCGCAGCGCCCCGGCGAGTTCGGCAAGGGCTCACGGCGCAGGCCCAGCGATCCGCTCGATTACGACGACGGCGAGTGACGCCGAAGGAGGTGAGGACTCTGGCGACCAAGAAGAAGGCGAAGCCCATGAAGGGCATGAAGGGCGGCAAGGGCGGCGGCAAGAAGCCCTGCTGACCAGCAAGCCCAGAAGCGTAGAGGCCCCGGCGACCCCGGGGCCTCTTGCGTTTCGGGTGCAGGAAGCGCTACAAGATCACATCCGCCGTGGATACGGCGAGTGTTCCGACAGCCCGGTTGGCTGCTCCAGAAGCAGAATGAACCCAAGGCTGCGCTCCCAGAGGGAGTGCAAGGAGACTCGCCAGTATGGCAAACCGCGACAATTCGCTGGGATTCCAGCTCTACCAGACCGCGCAGGGGCGTGAAGCCCGAACGGAACTGCTGCGCGTCAAGGCTTCCACGACCATCTACCCCGGCCAGCCGCTCAAGCTGGTGGCCGCTGGCGTCTCGGGCGGGACCGTTCCCGTCGTCGAGCCGATCACGGCTGCCGGTGACGTGGTCTACGCCATCGCGATGGGCTACGCCGTGGCCGGTGCCTCGGACGTGGTGACCGTCCTCGCCTGCACCGACTTCCGCGACCACCTGTGGCGGACGCAGACCGACGGGGCCATCGCCGGGACGGACATGGGCAAGATGGGCGCGATGACGGCGACTGCCGCCGACACCACGCTCAAGCAGGCCCGCAACTTCATCACCTACTCGACCCTCGCCGCCGCGCCCGGGGACATCTCGGACGGCACGCTCTGGGAGATCAAGGGACTGGTCCCGGAGGCGGGGAACGCGCTCGGGGCCTACGCGGACATCATCGTCCGCTACAGCTACACCCCGCAGCCCACGGCGTAAGGAGGACTGAGCCATGACGATGAACAGACAGACCATGGCGGCGGCCCTCGAAGTGGGCCTCCGCCGAACCCTGCTCCAGACCGTGAAGGCGATCCTGGAGTCGTGGAAGATGGGCTTCCAGTCGGACGAGATCAACCGTGCCAGCATCTCCGATGTCGGGTTCACCGACTTCGGCCCGATGCAGGAGGGCACGGAACTCGGCGGCTACACCTACGACGACGCGCTCCAGGGGTTCCGCACGACCTACACCCCGAACAAGTACCAGAAGGCTTTCCGCATCAGCGAGGAGCTTCTGGACGACGACCGGAACAACCTCATGCGCCGCTACCCGCAGGCCATGGGGCGCTCCATCGTCCACACCCTCAACGCCACGCACTGGAACGTCTACAACAACGCCTTCGACTCGAACTACCCCGGTGGTGACGGCAAGGCGCTGTTCGCGACGGACCATCCGCTGGTCGGCGGGGGCACGCAGGCGAACAAACTGTCGGTGGCGGCGAACCTGTCGCCGGAGGCCATCGAGGACGCCATCACGGCGCTCCTGACCACGGTGGACGACCGCGGCAAGTTCGTGTCGCTGACCCCGGACAAGCTCTTCGTCCCGGCGCAGCTCTGGGCCACCGCCCGGCGCATCGACGAGACGAAGCAGGAAGTCGGCACCGCGAACAACACGGTGAACGTGATCTCGGGGATGTTCCCGGGTGGCATCCACCCGATCCCCTACCTCACGTCCACCAAGGCGTGGTTCATCCAGTGCGACTACCACGAGCTGTGGCACATCTGGCGCAAGCGGATCGTGTTCGGCTTCGAGGACGACTTCGACACGGATGCGTACAAGTACAAGGCCCGCGGTCGCTGGACCCAGGGCTTCACCTCGCCGTGGGGCATGTTCGCCTCCGAAGGCGTCTGACGGCACAACCAGTGGGGGTCGGGGCTTCGGCCCCGGCCCCTGCGCAACCCGGTCGTCGCAAGGCGACGATGGCATGACCATCGACCGGAAGGAGACAAGACCATGGCCAACCCGACTCGTTTCACCAGTGGCGTCAGCACCGCCGCCGTCAGCACCACCCTCGGCAGCCTCCCGGAGCCGGACCCGACCAAGGTGGTCCGCTACTTCAACGACTTCTTCGTCTACGCCGCTGGCGACTGGACCGTCACCGGCAGCCCGACGAACGCGCTGCTCGACATCACGGGCGGCGCTCTCCAGATGACGGCGGCCAACACCACGAACGGCACCGTCTCGCAGATCCAGCAGAGCAAGAAGGCGTTCACCGTCCAGAGCGGCAAGAAGGCGTGGTTCAAGACCCGCGTGAAGCTGGCGGACCAGACCAACGGCGACATGCTGGTAGGCTGGTACGTTGCGGACGCGACGCCCATCGCCTCGCTCCCGAGCGACGGCATGTTCTTCCGCAAGAGCACCGGCGCAGCGAGCGTGGACTTCGTCGTCAACGTCGGTTCGTCGAGCGTGACCGCCGCGCTGGCGCTCACCACGATGGCCGCGGACACGTTCATCACGCTCGGGTTCTACTACGACGGTTCGACCACGGTGTACGTCTACGTCAACGACGTGCTCACCGGGTCGTACACGCTGGCATCGTCCACGCTCACGTCGTTCGCGTCGCTGACGTTCGCCCCGGCGTTCGCGCAGCAGAACACGAACAACTCGACGGCGACCGTCGGCACCATTGACTACCTACTGGCCTGCTGCGAGCGCTGAGCCATGGCTGACATCTTCACCCAGAAGTACATCTACCCGGCCAACTGGCCGGGTAGCAATCCGGGGCAGGAAGGACCGGGCCTGCGGCACGTCGAAGTGCTGCTGTCCTTCCGCGCCTCGACGACTGCTGGTCAAACGGGTGTCGTGATCCTGCGTCCCGAGGACTGGACGCTGCCCGGCCCGGGCGGCATCTGTCCTCCCTGCAAGCGCATCGGGCTGGCCCGGGCGCAGGCGACGCTGAACGGGAAGGTGGACTACGTCCGTCTGTATTGGGACCGCCGCCCGAACGAGGATCTCCACGTGTTCGGGAACGACGGTGCTGGGCCGTTCGACTACCAGTACGCTGGTGGGCTCTGGGACAACACCGACGCGGTGGACGACGGCCCCGGGAACATCCTGCTCGACAGCGTGGTCACGGCGGCGAACGGCGCGTACTCCCTCAAACTCGACTTCATCCTCGGGGAGTGACCCGTGGCGCGCAAGCGGATCAACCGCTTCGTCCACGGGGAACACCTCGTCACGACTGCGAACGGCGACGTGCGCCACTCCGATCAGGTCACCCGTGGCCTGTACGGAGCGCAGCGTGGTCAGGTCGTGGAGATCGACGACCTTGACGGGCCTGATGCCCAGACCATGCAGGCCCGCAGCATCGAAATGCTCGGGCCTCCGCGTCGGCTCCGCGGCATCATCACGGGCCGGGAGAACGACCAGTGAGCGGCATCGTATCCCCCAAGCTGGACGACCTGTGCTCGGAAGGCTTCCGCATGATTGCCTCCCGGGCTCCTACGCCCGAGGAACTGGTCCGGGCGGTCAACGTCTGGGTCGAGGAGATCCTGACGGACGTGTGGCAGTTTGCCACCCACCAGGACATCACGCGCCTTAAGACGCTGGAGAACAGCGTCACGCTGCTCCTGACGAAGGGGCGCAGGCGCTACGCGCTGCCTGACGACTTCCACCGGCCCATCTCCGCGACGTTTCTTGAGCCCTCGGTGGATGGCGTGGTGGCCCCGATGACGGACGCCCATCAGGTTCCTGCCGAGGACGGGCAGACGTACCTGCTGGCCACGGCCGACTCGGCGCTGGGGGCACTCTTCTCGCCGTCTGGGCCGTCCTACGCCATGAGCGGACGCTACCTTGCGATGACCTCCGGGGTCGCTTCCGGGGAAGTCCGGGAGATCGTGGTGGCTAACCCGGAGTCGCTGACGGTCCCGGGATCGCCTTCGACGTGGGCCATCTCTCACGCCTACGTCCGGGGCGACTTCGTCAAGGGCAACGGCTTCACGCCGGACACGGTGTACGTCTGCTTGCAGGCGCACACGTCGGGCACGGCGACGTGGCCGGGCTCCACGCGGGAGTGGCAGGCGTATTGGGCTCCCGTCACGGACGGGGCCTACTACGACATCACGATCAACGGGGTGTGGCAGGCACCGCAGGTGCCGGGCAACGGAGACACGTTCTCGGTGGCTACGATCAGGGGACGGTGGCTCGACGAGGAGATGCGCGAGTACATGGACGAGGTGTCGTCCCGCGTCGGCCTCGGGTTCCCGTTCTCGTTCGTGAACTTCGACCGGGACATCGAACTCGACGTGGCCCCAGACAAGGGCTACGTCCTGATGCTCCGCTACTGGACCGACCCCCGGAAGGTCGAGAAGGACTCGGCCATCTTCCGCAGGATCATTCTCAACTGGCGCAACGCCATCACGCAGGGCGTGAGAGCACGCACGGCAATGGCGCTGGACGACAACCGCTACGTCGAGATCAAGCGGGAGTACGATATGGCGGTGCTGGCGCTCGTCGAGCACGAGTACGACTACACGCCGAAGTTCGACAGGTTCGCGAGCAGGAGGAAGTGGTGAGCGACTGGAAGCCGACAAACGAGAACCAGAATGCGCCCCGGGCGTACTTCGACGGCGGCACCTCGGCTACGCCCATCGACAAGGTGCAGGTGCGCCGCGACACCAGTTCGAGCCGCAGCAAGTTCATCCCGGCGACGGGCGAGATGTTCTGGGCCACCGACACCAAGAAGCTGTACGCCGGTGACGGGCAGACGCCCGGCGGCATCTTCATTGGGCCGGAGGATCCCGATTCTCCGCCGTCCGGCGGATCCGGCGTCGCCGGAGGCGGCGGCCCCGGGAGCCTCGCGTGGCTCGGCCTACCGTGGGCGGCAGTCATCAACTTCCCGCCGCAGACGGGGACGCCGAACCAAGTCCTGTGGGACATGGTGTTCGGTGAGAGCGTGATGCTGTACGCCGGGCTGGAGCACACCAAGGCCATCGCCCGCATCCCGTTCTCCGGGGACACGACGTACTACCTCGTGGGCGAGACTGGCGGCGTCGAGGGCACGGAGAAGTTCCGGGCCAACCTGCTGTTCGCCGGGGGTGCTTCGGCACCGAACCCGAGCACCTGCACGATCACGACGCCGGACTACCCGAACGCTGTCACGTTCGACGCTGGTGACACGCTGAAGCTGGTGGGTCCGGCGAACCCCACGGACGCCGGTGCCCGCATCTGCGTCTACGTCCTTGGCGAGAGGGCCTGATGGGCAAGTCCATCCAAGGGGCGTTCTCGGCGTTCCAGCAGACGATCTCGCCTGGCAACGACGGGATCGAGGACGCGGTCATCCCGATCTTCGGGGAACTGCGTGCCCGTGTGTTCAACGCTGGGGACGGGTACCCGGATGGCTCGGTGACGGAGGGCCACATCGTGGACTTCACCGGGACCATCAGAAAGCCCCGGGTGAAGATGATCTACAACGAGCGGCTGGGAGTCGCCTCGGTGGTGTTCCGCAAGAACGGCGTGCCGCAGGACTGCCGGGTGCTGATTCCGCCGCAGGCGTCCAATGGCTCCATCATCACCGGGACGGGGACGTTCACGTTCTCGCCGGGTGACTACCTCGACGCGCTGCTGACGATCCCGGCACAGAGCCCCAGCGACGAGGGGTACCAAGGGACGTACTTCGGCATCCTCGGCGTCTACTTCGAGATGGATACGCCGACCACGCACCACGGCGTCTACCGCGCTGGGCCTCCCTCGGACGGCTCGGTGGAGACGGACGGGCTCCAGAGCATCTACGTCAGGACTCGCTCCGCGGAGGATCACACCGACCGCGGCTGGAACTTCTTCCCGATGCCGCTGATGCAGGCCGACAACATCCCCAACGCCTCGGTGGCCAACGTGACGCACCTTGTCGGCGGGAACGCCTACGCGCTGGTCACGGACGAGGCCATCCTGCGTGGCTACGTCGTGGCCAAGTGCCGGGCTCCAGGCACCTTCACGGGCGTTCAAGGCGTGGTGAACAACTCGGCCGCCGTGGGCGACCACGACGCCACGACGACGGTGAAGATGCTAGTGAACGGGTCGGATGCCGGGGACGGCGCTGCGTTCAACAAGGGCTTCAACGGGCGCTTCGGGCCGTCGAGCGGGAGCGGAGCGACGGTGTCAGGCGGCGACCTGATCTGCTACGGCATCCGCCCCTCTGACCCCGGAAACCTCGCGGACATCGACTGCCGGGTGAGCAGCGTCAGCGTGAACTTCCAGTCGAACAACGGGCACCTCGACATCCACAGCTACCCGTCCGACTGGTTCCAAGGCATCAACCCGACGACGGGCGTTCCGAATCCCCGGTACTACTCGGGCGTCAGTTACGCTTCGATCTTCGGGGAGGATGCCTACGGCAGCCTGTACCTTGACGACCCCAAGTGGATCGAGACGGACGTGCCGTCCTGCACCCACCTGTTCAAGCTCCGGGCATACTGCGCGGCGTACAGCGGCGACCCCGTGGTCATCACGCTCTGCCTCGACGGGTCAGCCACGGCGCTGAGCCTGACGATCAACGGCACGGGGTGGTTCGAGGACGACACGCACTCGGTCTATGTCGCCCCGGGCTGCCGGGTCTGCTACTCCCGCGTCGTTGCCGATGGTGATACCTTCGTCGGCAACATCACGGTGCTGTCGATCACGCAGGAGGCCAGCAACCTCTGCCAGCCCTGCACCGTGAACGCCTTCGTGTCCTGAGGAGAGAGCCATGAGCGGGAAGTTCTGGTCCGAGCAGTTCATCGACGACAGCGGCGCTCCGTACTCGGATTGCTACGCGCAGTTCTTCGACGAGCAGGGGCAGGCCCGCAAGGCCGTGTGGCTGGACAGGGCCAAGACCTCGCCGGGGACCGGCGGCACCACGGCCAACGTGTCCGGCGACGCCACGGGGCGCATCACCGTCTACGGCGACGGGATCTACAAGGTCGTCGTCAGGGCCTCGGGAGACGACGGCAGCAACGCGCCCATCGCGACGCTGGAGGGCGTGGAGATGGTGGCCGCGGAGGGCGAGTATGACGGCCCCACGTCGGGCTTCACCCTGGCCTCGCTGGAAGAGCGCATGGAGGCCCGGCAGGGCCGGGTGGCAACGCCGACCTCGGCGCAGTCGGGGACGACGCTCGACCTTTCGAAGTTCAGCGCCGCGGGTGGGACGTATCTCGTGCAGGGCACGTCCTCGCTGCTGACGTTCCAGAAGATCACGCTGGAGGACTACGCCGAGGGCGCAAGGATCACCGTCGAGTGCGGGAGCTACCCGATCAAGCTCCGGGCCAAGCGGGCCTTCGAGGGCTCGGGCTACAACATCGACATCGGCGGGGACTTCCTGATGCCGGTGGGGTCGAGCATCGACCTCGAACTGCGTGGGGGTGTCTGGGTTGAGCGTGCCCGCAAGACCTACCAGCATGGCTACGCCGACATCCAAGCCACGGGCATCGCCTCGGCGGCGTCTATCACGGTGCCGGGGGACACCGTCCTCATCACCGGGACCACGACGATCAACACGATCTCGTGGGTCAAGAGCGGAGAACTGGCCCCTCCGGGGCAGAAGCTCGTGCTGATCTTCGCGGATGCTGGTGTCGTGGGCGACATGACCGGCAACGTGGACCTCGACGGTACGTTCACGGGCCAGAGCGGCGGCGGCTCGACGCTGGTGCTGGTGTCCACGGGCACGGGGTGGAACGAACTGGCCCGCAAGGACTACGTTCCGCCGAACGTGACGCAGACGCTTCCGAGCGGCAACACGCCGAGCGTAGCGGGCACCTACGAGGTCTACTACACCGGCAGCAACTTCGACGACGTGAAGCGGCTGGCCAGCCCCGGGACGCTGGGGCGGCAAATCACCATCTGCCCGAACGGATACAAGGACGACGGCACGGTGGACGATGGGCCGACCGGGTCGTACACGAACAGCCGCAAGGTGTTCAAGCACAAGGCGCTGATCACCGGGGTGCTGTCGGACGGCTACCTCGACCTCAAGGGCGGCGTGGACTTCTCGTCCCTACCCGGGGACGTGATCCGGTTCCAGCTTCTCATGGACAAGGACGGCCTCCTGTTCTGGAAGGAACTGGAGCGGGTGGAGACGGACATCACTCCGCTGATCCGGGTGGCCAGCGGAAGCACGATCAACTGGTGGAGGCCGAACCACAAGATCGAGAACGTCTCCGGCGGCGACATCGACACCGACACCATCAGCCCGAGCGCCGGGGCGCACTACCTGCTGACGCTCTACTTCGTGGCCGGGGATGCCTTCAAGTGGCACTCGACCGGCAACTGCTCGATGCAGTCCGGCGGCAACGCGACCATGTCCCACGCCGGGATGGCGTTCACGTTCATCTCGATGGATGCGAACGCGACCGGGCACCAGTGGGTTGAACTCGACACGATGCCGAATGCCTGATGGCCATTCGCGGAAACAGGATCCCGTTCTTCGGGCACGCCATTGTCGCGGCGGATGGCGAGTCTCGCTTCGTGAAGCTATTCCCGGTGCAGGAGCGCATCGAGAACGGCAGGCTCGGCCTGCTCGACGAGTGGAAGTCCCGGCCCGGCTACGACGTAGCGACGACGCTGGATACCAAGATGCCGGTGCGCCACCTCGCGCACGACACGGGGCTGGTGGCCATCGCCGGGGACGGCAGGGTATTTCGCTCGGACGACCAGTCGTGGACGACCAGCCGGGAGCTTGACGGAACGATGGAGGGCTCGCGGCTTCCGCAGTCCGTTCTTCACGACGGCCTGCTGGTGGCAACGGACGGCGGGACGCCCATGGGTATCGAGACGCACCGCGTCCGGCAACTTGGCATCCGCCCGGTAACGGTGGGCGCACCCACGGTGCTGGCGGTGGACAAGGGCAACCTCCGGGCGGCGACGTACCGCTACCGCGTGAGCATGACGACGGCTGCCGGGCAGACGCGGGTTGGGCCGCCGTCGGATGCCGTGGACCTGAACGAGCACGAACTGCATGGCGTGCTGGTGTCGCGCCCGGCGTTCGCGAACGAGGACGATCAGAGGACGGTGCTTGCGTGGTCGATCTGGCGGGAGAGCAACGACACGCACCTCGTGCAGTACGTTGCCACGCTGGACGCCTCGGTGCTCCAGTACCACGACACGAACCGTGACCTCGGGGAGACGGCGCAGCCTGTGGCCGATGCGTCGTACAGCTACCCGCCGAAGGCGGCGCACTGTGCGGTGGTCGGGGATTACCTCGTGCTCGGTGGCATCGACGACACGACGATCCAGTGGAGCGCCCCGGGCGGACACGACTTCTGGCCTCCGTCCAACTTCACGTCGATTCCCCTCGGCGGCGGGAGCTACGTCTCGATGATCGGCTTCGGCAAGGAGCTGGTCATCTTCTGCGGGGAGTCCACGCACCTGTTCGCATTGACCGGGAACGTGGATGCCTTCGAGCGCCGGTTCACGATCCAGAAGGGGTGCATGGCCCCGGCGTCGGTGGTGGTGGTCGAGGGTGACCGGCCTTACTGGCTGGGCCACGACGGCATCTTCTACCGGACCAAGGGACTGGAGGCCGAGCCCATCGGGCCGCTGGAGCAGAACTTCGTGTGGGGCCTCAAGAACCCCCGGGCCTGTGAGGGACGGGTGTTCCTGCGGGAGAAAGTGGTGCGCTGGACGTTCCCGGAGGACGGCGTGACGCTTGGGTTCAACTACGCCAAGGACCACTTCTTCCGGGACTACTCGTGGAACGGCTCCCGGGAGATTCCCCTCGGGATCAACGCGGTGTGCCACCACAACGGCACGACCTTCGTGGGCCTGTCGGATGGCCGCATCGGAACGTGGAGCGACGAGCACCAGAGCGACGCAGGAATGCCCATCCGCACGGTGCGCCGGTTCAGCATCCCGCTGACGGGTGACGGCCGAAGGGCCAGGGCAAACTCGCTGATGTTCCGGCACCAGCGGGGCACGGTGGTCCCGGGCGAGCAGACGACTCTGGCGATGGTGTCGTGGGGCTTCGACCAAGGCCCACAGGTGGCCCAGGACGGCCTATCGGCGGGAGGGCTGGGGGACACCAGCCCCTACGCCCAATTCGGCCCCTGCGGCGTCGGGAGGGAGATGTGGGTGCAGGTAGAGAGGACCAGCACCGCACCGTTCACGTTCACCGGCGGGATGGTGGTGGCACAGCCTCTCGGGGACGGCCTCTGACGTGCCGCGGTCCAAGTGGGAGGCCCCGCCGGAGGAACTGAGCCAGCTTGGCCCCGGGGCCAGACAGTACCTCCGTGATCTGCACGAGACGGTGTTCGGCCGCGGCATCGGCGGTGCCGGGGCGCTCGACGGGAACAACCTCGCCATCGACCACTCGGTCACCGAGGCGACGCCCTCGGGCAAGCCTCCGGTCCTGACGGCTGATCCCACCAGCGGGAAGGTTTCGACTTCGTCGGCGGGCGTTCCTGTTGGCGACCTGACGGTGGACAGCGGAGCGCACGGGCTGGTGCTGGGCACCGGCGGTGCCGGGAAGATCGCCTCGACGAGCGAAGCCTCGCCGCTGATCGAGCACACGCAGACCGCGGGCTACTCGGTGACGCAGCACCGGGAGCAGGACGACACCTCCCTCTACGACTACACCAAGACGGCAGACGACCCCGGCAACGTGAAGGCCGGGGTGACACTGTGGTCGGCCAAGCAGATTCAGGACTACGTCGGCGGCACGACCGGAGGCGGTGGTGGTGGCGGAGGGAGTGGCGGCGGCAGCATCCCGCAGGGGACGCTGATCGGGCGCTACTCGTCCGGGACCGGAAGCCCGGAGCAGGTGACCATCGGGACGGGCCTTGCGCTGTCCACGTCGAACCTTGTGGCGACGAGCACAGGGGGTCCGATCCTGCTGACGGGAGCGTGGGACGGTACCACCGACACGTTCACGAACCTGCTGCCCTACGCCCCGGCGGGGCCGGTGTTGCTCTTCCACAACAGGGTGGGGCTCTGCTATCCAGTGACGGGAACCCCGGGGGCCGGGGAGTTCAAGCAGTCGGGCACAGGAAACCGAACGGTGCAGTTCGGCCTGAAGCCGCAGACAGGGGATGTGGTCTATGTCCTTCCGTACCTTCGCACGTTCTAGCCTGCTGGCACTGGCCGCGGCTCTTGCTGTCGCCGGTGCCGCCAGCGGCGGGGTGCTCTACTCGCAGAGCGTGGGAGGGACGAACGCCACCGAGGCGGACTACTCGACCGACAACCTCATCAAGCAGTGCCACACGACGCCGCGTGGGGACTACTTCTGCGACTCCGGGGCCAGTCTCTCGACGGCCTCTTCGGCATCAACCGCCGCACAGCGGGACGCCAGCAAGCGCCTGTACGCATCGAGCTTCGTCGGGGACTACACCGAGATTTCGACGGCACAGCCGGGCGGCAACTACGCCCTGACGGCCGGGGGCCCTTCGACGCTTTTGGTCACCTACCTGACCGGCATCTACCTGCCCGACGTAACGACACTGTCGCTAGGCCAGAGGTTCCGGGTCATTAACCAGTCGGGATCAACGCTGTCGGTGGCGAGCTACGGCGGGAACCTGTTCCCGGGCGTGCCTGACGGCGACGAGCGCACCTACACCGTGAAGGCCCTGACGGGCACGACGACGACTCCGTGGGTGGTGTCGCTTGGTGCCGGGGCAACAGGAGCCACAGGCCCTACCGGCGACACAGGTGCCACCGGCCCCACGGGTGCCACCGGCGCAACCGGCAGCGCAGGCGCAACTGGACCTACAGGCCCTTCGGGAGCTACTGGCGCGACAGGAGCGACCGGGCCCACCGGCGCGACGGGGAGCACTGGCGCCACTGGTCCGACCGGAGCCACGGGGGCAACGGGCCCTACGACCTATCCCGGCGCAGGCATCGCGAACTCGACCGGCAGCGCGTGGGGCACGTCGTACACGACGAGCGGCAGCGGCACCGTGGTCGCGCTCAAGACCTCGCCTGCGCTCGTGACGCCTGACATCGGCGCGGCAACCGGCACGAGCCTGACGCTCTCAGGGCTGACGGCGGGGCGTGTGACGTTCGCGGACACCGCGGGGCTGCTCAACACCGACAACTCGCTGCGGTGGGACAACACGAACAAATGGTTGGCAATCGGCAACCTTACGCCCGCGTACCCGCTGGAGGTGTACGGCACCTCGACGGCAACCTCGTCGTCGAACCGCCTCTACTA
>Ga0228698_1000501_pt1 | contig 29157 bp, 30 predicted proteins | sample McNCre117_Aug_MG_FD_178015 | JGI IMG/M metagenome (GOLD analysis project Ga0228698, IMG submission 178015) | Freshwater microbial communities from McNutts Creek, Athens, Georgia, United States - 1-17_Aug_MG | ecosystem: Environmental > Aquatic > Freshwater > Creek | place: USA: Georgia...
TTCGGGTTCGCTCTGTGATTGGTCGTTTCCTCGAGCACTCACGCGTGTTCTATTTTTGCGAAGGTGAGCAGGAGTCGCTTTATTTGTCGAGTGCGGACTGGATGAATCGCAATATGGTGCGACGCGTGGAGTTGGCCTGGCCCGTAACCGATGCCAAACTGCGCCAACGCATCATTGACGAGTGTTTGGTCGCTTATTTGCATGATGCGGTCGATGCCTGGTCTTTGGATGCCGATGGTCAGTACCGTCGCATTGCACCGGTTGGAAGAAAAAAATACCCCGCGGCACAAACCGCATTGATGGCTTTGTATGGACACAACGGACAAGCGCAGGGACGCAGTTAGTTCTATGGACTTGGTACTTTGGCGGCATGCTGAGGCGATTGACCTTGACCTGGTCGGCGATGATCTGGCCCGCTACTTAACGCCCCGAGGCGAGAAACAGGCAGCCCGGATGGCTGCTTGGCTGGACCGCCAGTTACCCGATGGTGCACGTGTTTGGAGCAGCCCGGCAGTGCGTACGGAGCAAACCGCTGCAGCGCTGGGCCGTAAATTCAAGACCAGCACAGCATTGGCGCCGCTGGCCGATGTGGACCAATTGCTGGCCCTGGCGCAGTGGCCCCATGCCAGGGGATGCACCGTTGTGGTTGGGCATCAGCCCACCTTGGGTCAGACGGTAGCGCGTTTGTTGGGCTTGCAGGCCAGCGATTGCGCAGTGAAAAAAGGCGCTGTTTGGTGGCTGCGTTATCGGGAGCGCGAAGGCGTAGGCCAAACCGTAGTGGTTACGGTTCAGTCGCCCGATTTGCTCTGAACAAGGCGCAGCCCGGGTGCAGGGGCTGCGTTTCAGACTGACTGGCTTTATTTGGCTTTGCTCGGCCGGCCGGTTTTCAAGCTCGGTACCGATTTGATTGCATTCGCAAAAGCCGCATCACCGAGTGCCGCAAGGGCCTTGATGCCTGCACGGATCAGTTCGGTTTTCTTTACGGGCATGCCCAGTTTGCCGGCGCGCAGTTTCATGCTGTCCAAGGCGCTGTACTCGGCTTTGGGCATAGAAATGCTGTCGCGCACCATTTTGATTTTCTTTTCCTTGGGCAGTTTTTTGTCTGTACTGGTCACGCTACTGGCGCTGGCTTCGGCCTTGGGCGCGGCCGTCTTGGTGGCCTTTGCTGTTTTGACAGCGGCCTTTACGGGTGCTTTGGTGCTTGCTTTGGTGGGCGCCTTGGCGGCAGCCTTTGGCGTTGCCGCCGCAGTTGCTGCAGGCTTGCTGGCGGGTTTGGCTACCGGAGTTTTCACGGCGGCAGCTGCCACTGGCGCTGCAGGGGTTGGCGCGGCAGTGCTTGAAGTTTCAACCGCAGCCGATTCGATTGGGGTGTCGGATTGGATGTCGGTATTGGGGGTGGATTGCAGGGTCACGTGATACTCCGTAAATAAACGATATATACAATTTGTATAGTTTATATGGTTTATGCCACTTTATCGTGCGGTGGTGCCTGCAATTTTCTCGCAATATCGCCGTTGCCCCTGATGGCGTTCCGCGTCGCCCCGGATCGCTTCAATTGCTTTGGATTACAAACCGCGCAAATCAAGACGCCATGGTGTTTTGTCCCAGGCCAGTGCTTCTTCCCGCAGCAAATGGGCCGATTGCGGATAAGCCTGTGCCCAATCGGCACGACAGTTAATCCGAATGACATTGCCATTGCCCTCAGGGCGCTTCAGTGAGATACCGCTCAGATCCGGGTCGCGGCGGGCGTGGCAAAGCAATACCGCCAAACGCAAAGACAGCACTTGAAAGGCCAACAGGGGATCGGGCAGGGCAGCCTCAATTTTGCGAAGTTTCCCGCGGTGGCCGAGTACCAAAAGACTCAATCGGTGCATTTCCGGCAGCGAGAAGCCCATGGCATCGGCGTTGTCCAGTATGTACGCGCCATGCTTGTGGTAATCGCTGTGGGATATATGACTGCCTATTTCATGCAGTTCCGCAGCCCATTTGAGTTTGCGTAAATTGCGTTCAAACTCATCATCGGAACTTTTCTTATTGCTTTGCGTCAACTGCAAAAACAATGCTTCGGCAACGTTGCCAACACGCACGCCATGCAAACTGTCAATGCCAAATTTGCGTGACAAACGGGCAACGGTGTTGACCCGCAAATCGCCGACGTTCTCAGTGGTTCCCAGCAAATCGCAGAGCAGGCCGTGGCGCAATCCGCCCAGCGCCGTTTCCATGGTGCGAATTCCCAGGAGTTTGAAAACCGCCCGCATCACGCTGACACCGCCGCCGATAATGGCTTTGCGGTCTTCGCGCATGCCGGCCAATTTGAGCCGATCGGCAGACTGGGCTGCCAATAATTTTTCCAGCAACCAATCCAGACCTTCCTGGCTCACACTGCCTGCAGGCCAACCGCCTGCAGTGAGCACGTCGCCAATCGCGCCAACGGTTCCCGCGGACCCGTAGCAACGATCCCATTGTCCGGGGTTGTACGCGTCATAGGCTTCATCGAGAACCGCTGTGGCAGCGATCTCCGCGACATTGAAAGCCGCCGCTGTAAATTGGCCATCTGGAAAAAATCGTTTCGACCACGCAATGCTGCCAATGCGATACGACTCCATCGTGCGCGGTGTGCGGGCCGTGCCCAAAATAAGCTCAGTCGAACGTCCGCCAATATCAATCACCAAGCGGCGTTCGCTGGTGGGAGGCAGCATTTGCGCCACACCCTGGTAAATCAAGCGGGCCTCTTCGTGGCCCGATATCACATCAATGGGGAAGCCAAGAACGGCATTGGCGCGTTCCAGGAACGCGTCCCGGTTGCGCGCCTCCCGCAAAGTCTGGGTCGCAACGGCGCGGACTTCCGTCGGGTGAAACCCCGCCAGACGCTCGCCAAAGCGCGCCAAACAGTCCCAGCCGACCTGCATTGCCTGTGGCGTCAGGTTGCGGCTTTCGTCCAGTCCGGCGCCTTGGCGAACGGTTTCTTTCAGGTACTCGGTGCGACGAAATTCGCCGTGGTCTACTGTGCCGATTTCCAGACGAAAGCTATTGGAGCCCAAGTCAACGGCAGCGAGGCGATTTCCGGTTTGCATTGGCGTTTTACTTAAATGTATCGATGGAACGCCGCGAGCATATCACCGGCACCCGAGCGCTTTACTTTTTGAATGTGGGCAGCAGCACGGTGTCAATGACGTGCACCACGCCGTTGCCGGCAACTTGATCGGCATTGGTTACCACCGCGCTCTCAACCGTCACAAAAGTACCGGACTTCGAGAGCTCGATGTCGCTGCCTTGCAATGTCTTGACTTTGCCGTTTTTGATTGTGGCAGCGGTGAGAGTGCCAGCAACCACATGGTATTGGAGCGTTTGAACCAGCTTTTCAGGGTGCTTTTGCAGGTCTTCCAGCGTTGCGGCGGGCAGTGCCTTGAAGGCGTCATTGCTCGGTGCAAACACCGTGAACGGACCCTTGGCTTTCAGTGCGTCCGCCACGCCAGCGGTGGCCAGCAAGCTGTTCAGGGTGCTCAAGGACGGGTTCTTTGCGATGCTGTCAGCCACGGTAGCGGGGGGGGCAAAGCTTGCGCAAGCGGTCATCAGCGCGGAGACGCCCGCTACGAGAATGGCGCGGCGTGCGAAAGAGGGCATAGACAGGGACATTGGAATTTCCTTGGTTGAGAATGAAAACGCGCTAGCCTATGCATTGTTTGTGACCAAAATATGACAATCTCAAATCGCTGTGATGACAGCTGCATTGCAGCCGCTCTGGGCGATCGTCACCAATTTGTCATAATTAGTTCTTAAAGTCTGGCATCTTTCAATCCAACCTAAAAGGTATGCCATGAAAATTTCGCTCAAATACTCGGCTTTCGCTATGGCTGCAGTGACTGCCGCCGGCTTTAGCGCAACCGTGAGCGCGGAAGATATCACCGGCGCCGGCGCAAGCTTTCCGGCCCCGATTTATGCCAAATGGGCTTCTGAATACAACAAGTCCACTGGTGTGAAAGTCAATTACCAGTCGATTGGCTCGGGCGGTGGCATCAAGCAAATCGATTCCAAGACCGTTGACTTCGGTGCATCTGACATGCCCCAGACCGACGAAGTGTTGCGCAGCAAAGGCCAAGTGCAGTTCCCGACGGTGATCGGTGGTGTGGTTCCGGTGCTGAACGTCAAAGGCATTGAGCCCGGTCAGTTGAAGCTGAACGGCCAAGTTCTGGGCGACATTTTCCTGGGCAAAATTGTCAAATGGAACGACGCTGCACTGAAGGCGTTGAACCCTGGCTTGGCCTTGCCCGATGCGGCTATCGCGCCGGTTCGCCGTGCCGATGGTTCAGGTACCACCTTCATTTTCACCAACTACCTCAGCAAAGTGAATGCCGAGTGGAAGTCCAAAGTGGGTGAGGGCACTGCAGTGAACTGGCCGCTGGGTGCGGGTGGCAAAGGCAACGAAGGCGTTTCTGCTTTTGTGAGTCGCCTGCCGAACTCCATCGGTTACGTGGAATATTCCTACGTTAAGCAGAACAAAATGACATACGCTGTCATGGAAAACGCAGCCGGTACTTTTGTAAAGCCTGACGAAGAAGCTTTCAAGGCCGCCGCCGCTGGTGCCGATTGGAACAAGTCGTTCTACCAGGTTTTGACCAACCAGCCAGGCAAGGGCGCTTGGCCTATCAGCGGTGCGACGTTCATTTTGATGCACGCCAAACAAGACAAGCCTGCCAATGCAGCTGAAGTCCTGAAGTTCTTCAACTGGGCATACACCAATGGCAGCAAGATGGCGGCTGATCTGGATTACGTGCCGTTGCCAGCTTCCGTGGTTGGTGTGATTCAGAAGTCCTGGGGTGATATCAAAGACACCAGCGGCAAGTCGATTTCCTATAAGTAAACAGAGAGCAAGTGGCGATGCAACCCGTAACCTCATCCGCGGACATGTATGGGCGCATCGCTGCCAATCCAGCGCCAGCCCCTATGAGCAGTCCCAATACCGTCAAACGCACCCGTTCCAATCCACTCATTGATCGCGCATTTGGCGTCCTCGCCAAATTTGCGGCAATTGTTACCCTGGCTTTGCTGATTGCCATTTTGGGTTCGCTGACCATCAGCGCCTGGCCGGCCATCAGCAAATACGGTTTGGGATTCCTGGTGCGCGCCGATTGGGACCCGGTACAAGAGCAATTTGGCGGACTGGCGATGATCTACGGTACCTTGGCTACCTCGGTTATCGCATTGCTGATTGCGGTACCTGTGAGCTTTGGTATTGCCTTGTTTTTGACCGAATTGTCGCCCGCATGGCTGAAACGCCCCTTGGGTACAGCGATTGAGTTGCTGGCGGCCATTCCTTCGATTGTGTACGGTATGTGGGGTCTTTTGGTGTTCGGCCCTGTGCTGGCCACCTATGTCCAGCAGCCACTGCAGGCGGCGCTGGGTTCGATTCCGGTTTTGGGTGGCCTGGTATCCGGCCCACCGGTTGGCATCGGTATTTTGTCGGCCGGGATTATTTTGGCGATCATGATTATTCCGTTCATTTCGGCCGTGATGCGTGACGTTTTCGAAGTAACGCCAGCCATGCTGAAAGAGTCGGCCTATGGCTTGGGCTCTACGACCTGGGAAGTGGTTTACAAAGTGGTTTTGCCGTACACCAAGACGGGCGTTATTGGCGGCATCATGCTGGGCCTGGGGCGCGCGATTGGTGAAACCATGGCGGTCACGTTTGTGATTGGAAACTTTAATCAACTGGAAACACTCAGCCTGTTCCAGTCTGCAAACAGCATTACCTCGGCACTGGCCAATGAATTCGCCGAGGCCGGGGAGGGGCTGCACCAAGCTTCCCTGATGTATCTTGGTTTGGTGCTGTTCTTTATTACGTTTGTTATTTTGTCGCTGTCCAAACTCCTGCTGGCCCGACTGCGCAAAGCCGAAGGAGCAAAATCATGATGTCGCCGGAAGTACGCGCTGCACGCAGCGCCAAATTTGCCCGACGCAACGCAGTAAACCAATTGGCCACTGGCTTGGCTTTGTCGGCCATGGCATTCGGTTTGATTTGGTTGTTCTGGATTTTGTGGGAAACCATTCATTTGGGCGTAGGTGGACTGACGCTGTCCACGCTGACCGAAATGACGCCCGGTCCGAATGAGGATGGCGGGTTGTTGAACGCGATTTACGGCTCCTTGATGATGGTTGGTCTTGCCACTTTTGTGGGCACACCTGTGGGCGTGATGGCCGGCATCTATCTGGCCGAATACGACCGCAAAAGCTGGTTCGCCAACGTAACCCGCTTTGTGAACGACATTTTGTTGTCTGCGCCATCGATCGTGATCGGTTTGTTTGTCTACTCGATTGCCGTCCATCCGTTCCATACGTTTTCAGCGGTTGCCGGCGTGCTGGCCTTGTCCTTGATTGTGATTCCCGTGGTCATCCGCACCACCGAGAACATGTTGCAATTGGTGCCCGAAGGCTTGCGTGAGGCGGCCTATGCCTTGGGTACGCCCAAGTGGAAGGTAATCCTTAGCATTACCTTGAAAGCGGCCCGTACGGGTGTGATTACCGGTATCTTGCTGGCAGTGGCACGCATCTCTGGTGAAACTGCGCCGTTGTTGTTTACCGCTTTGAGCAACCAGTTCTGGACTTCCAGCCTGACCCAGCCCATGGCCAGTTTGCCTGTAACCATATTCAAATTCGCCATGAGCCCGTATGAAAACTGGCAAAAATTGGCGTGGGCTGGTGTATTTCTGATCACGCTCGCTGTTTTGGGTTTGAACATCATGGCGCGCGTGCTGACGCGTGCCAAATAATTTCGCCTCAGGGCCCCCTCATTAGAGATTGAATAATATGCAAGTTGCAGACACACAAGCACTCAAGACCAAGCTCTCGGTCAAGGATCTGAATTTTTACTATGGGAAGTTTCATGCCCTCAAAGGCATTAATCTGGAAATTCCCGAAAAGAAAGTAACGGCTTTTATTGGCCCATCGGGTTGCGGTAAGTCGACTTTGCTGCGCATTTTTAATCGCATGTTTGAGCTGTATCCCGAGCAACGCGCCGTGGGACAGGTGTTGCTGGACGGCGAAGACTTGCTTAGCAGCAAAGAAGATGTGGCCTTGCTGCGCGCCAAGGTTGGCATGGTTTTTCAGAAGCCAACCCCGTTCCCCATGTCGATTTTCGACAACATCGCGTTCGGTGTAAAACTGTTCGAGAACCTCAATGCAACCGATATGGAAGAGCGCGTTGAGTGGGCATTGCGCAAATCGGCGCTCTGGACTGAAGTAAAAGACAAGCTGCACCAAAGCGGCAGTGGTTTGTCGGGTGGCCAGCAGCAGCGTCTGTGTATCGCACGCGGCATTGCCATCAAGCCCGAAGTGCTTTTGCTCGACGAACCGTGTTCCGCACTGGATCCGATTTCTACGGCCAAAGTGGAAGAATTGATTGTGGAACTGAAAGACGACTACACCGTCGTTATCGTTACCCACAATATGCAGCAGGCCGCCCGTTGCAGCGACTTCACTGCATACATGTATTTGGGTGATCTGGTTGAATTTGGCCCTACAGAGCAAATGTTCTTTAAGCCCAGCCGCAAAGAGACGGAAGATTACATTACTGGCCGGTTTGGTTGATTGTCGAAAAAATTAAGGAGATCACATGCCCGAAAAACATCTCTCTACGCAGTTCGACAGCGAGCTGACATCGGTTTCCAGTCAAGTCATGGAAATGGGTGGGTTGGTTGAATCCCAGATTCGCCAGGCCATTTACTCCTTGGCGCAATTTAATGTCGAAGCGGCGCAGGGTGTAGCCGCTGCCGAAGCCCGTGTGAACGCCATGGAAGTGGAAATCGACCACGAGTTGTCATCCATTATTGCGCGTCGCCAGCCCACGGCCCGTGATTTGCGCCTGCTGATTGCCATTTCCAAAACCACCGCCAATTTGGAGCGTGTTGGTGATGAAGCTGCCAAAATCGCCCGCATGGTGTGCTCCATCATTCAAAGCGGTGCGCCACGCTCTTTGCCGTCTTTGGAGCTGCGTGTTGCGGCCGATCTGGCGTCGGGGCTGCTCAAAAAAGCGCTGGATGCATTTGCCCGGCTGGACGTCAATGCGGCGGTTGCCATTCTCAAGGAAGACGATCTGATCGATCAGGAGTTTGATGGCTTTGTGCGCAAGTTGGTGACTTACATGATGGAAGATCCGCGCATGATTTCGCCCAGCCTGGACTTGTTGTTCCTGGCCAAAGCGATTGAACGCATCGGTGACCACGCCAAAAACATTGCTGAATTTATTGTTTACGTGGTGAAGGGCGAAGACATTCGCCACACCAACATGGCAAAAATTGAATCCGTAATCCAATGAGAAATATGCCCGCTGTGCTGATCGTTGAAGACGAGCCAGCCATTGCAGAATTGATCGCAGTGAACCTGCGACACAACGGTTTTCGCACCACCTGGGCGATGGACAGTGCAAGTGCAGAGCGGGAAATTGAGGCAGCGGTGCCCGACCTGATTTTGCTCGATTGGATGTTGCCAGGCGAAAGTGGCCTGGTGCTGGCGAAGCGCTGGCGAGCGGCATCGCGGACCAGTGACGTGCCCTTGATCATGTTGACCGCCCGTGGCGATGAGGCGGACCGGGTTGCCGGTCTCGATGCCGGTGCCGACGACTACATTGCCAAGCCATTTTCTACCCGTGAATTGCTGGCCCGCGTGCGTGCTGTACTGCGTCGCAAAGCACCCGATCCGGTGGGCGAAAAGGTCAGCGTAGGCGGCTTGACATTGGATCCCATCACCTACCGTGTTTCGTTTGAAGACGAGCCGCTGAAGTTGGGGCCGACCGAATTCAAGCTGTTGCAATTCTTTTTGAACAGCGCCGAGCGCGTGCACAGCCGCGCGCAACTCCTTGACCGCGTTTGGGGTGACCACGTATATATCGAAGAGCGCACGGTCGATGTCCATGTCAAACGCCTGCGGGAGGCACTGGGCAACGCCGGTGCCATGGTCGAAACCGTGCGCGGTGCCGGTTATCGCCTGACCGCCAAGCCGGTCGGCGGCATTAAATCGGCAGACAAGGCAGCCAGCGTCTGAACGACAAGCTGCGCGCATGTTTGGACGTTTCTTTTTACTGGTAATTTGCCAGGTTGTTCCTGCCACGATTGCCTGGAGTTTGGGTAAGGACGGTTCCCGTATGGTGATGTCGGTTCCGGCCGCGTTGGCGGGAGCCTATCTCTGGATGGCGATAGACGCGCTGTATAGCGTGCGCTTATTGCGTTGGCTGCGCGGTGGGCAGTTGTCGAGTCCGCCCGGTGGACCTGGTATCTGGAGCGAAATTGCCGACCGTGTCCGGCGCCTGGTGCGCGTTGAGGAACGCGCTGCCGCCGAGTTTGAGCAGCGCTTGCGGGCTATTCTGTCGGCCATCCAGGCTTCGCCGAATGGTGTCGTGCTGTTGGATGCAGACGGGCGGATTGAATGGCTGAATCAAACTGCAGCGTCACATTTTGGCCTGGATGCGGAGCGTGACTTGCTTCAGCACTTTGGTAATTTGGTACGTGACCCGGCTTTTGCCGCCTATTACGCAAATGCCAATTTTCAACATGAAATGCAAATGCCCGGGCGTTCCAGCAATGCATCCAAGCCTGTGACGCTGTCGGTTCAGCTGCACGGGTACGGACAGGGACGCAGCATGTTGCTTTCGCGTGATGTCACGGCGCTGGAACAGGCAGAGGCCATGCGGCGTGACTTTGTTGCCAATGTATCGCATGAAATTCGCACGCCACTGACCGTTTTAGCGGGCTTTGTTGAAACGCTGCAATCCTTGCCGTTGGACGTCGACGAGCGCGGACGCTATTTGGGGATGATGTCCCAGCAGTCCCAGCGACTCCAGACCCTGGTCAGCGATTTGTTAACCCTGTCGCGCTTGGAGGGCAGTCCGCCGCCACCGGCACATGATTGGGTGTCCCTGGATGCGCTCATGGGGCAATGTGCGCAGGATGCACGCGATCTCGCCAACTTGCTCTGGGGCCATGCAGAAGGAATTCAGTTTCATTTTGACCCGTGTGTCGAATTGGCGGGGTCTTCTGTCGAGCTGCACAGTGCCATGGCCAATTTGGTGGTTAACGCGATCCGCTATTCTCCGGCCGGACGGCCAATTGCCGTGAATGCAGTCTTGGGAGCGCAGGGTGACTTCACATTTTCCGTGCGCGATCAGGGTCACGGCATTGCGCCCGAGCACCTGCCGCGCCTGACCGAGCGTTTCTACCGGGTGGACCGCAGTCGTTCGCGCGAAACCGGTGGAACGGGACTGGGCCTGGCAATCGTCAAGCACGTTGCACAGCGCCATGGCGGCAGCTTGCACATCGAAAGCACCGAAGGACGGGGCTCGTGCTTCACGATCCAGTTCCCGGCATCGCGGGTCCGCAGCCGGACGCTGGAACTCAGTGACGTTTGAATAACAGCAGGTTCTCGTTGCCGTCGGTGGGATGGCGTACGGCTGCCAGCAGCGTCCACCGATGCATGTCAATGCCAGCCGGTGGGTTGCCCTCGGCATCGGGCTCTGCCATAAGCCAGGGGCATTGTGGCTCGGTGTCCACGGGCTTGAGAGATACGCCACCGTAAAAGTGGAATGCCGCGACCTTGCCAGCGCCCAAGTTTTGCACCTCAACACAGCCGGCCGGCGACATGGAAGCCAAGCTGTTTTCAACCAAGCGGTTATAGCTTTGTGCGAAATCGAGCAGTGGCATCCACAATGTCATTAGCAGCAACCAACACAAGGCAGCCCCACCTGCAGGCAGTACCAGACTTTTCCAGATCGCAGCCCGGTGGCGCCCTACACGCCATTTCACCAACCATGCCCACACCAGGGTGGCCAGCACCGCCGGGGCAAAAGCAAAAAAGGAAAAATGCGCTGTAAAGCCCGGCGCCAAACGCGCCACATTGGCCGATGGCTCGCTCGGGAATCCTGTCACCATGGCAATCCAGACGACCCAGATAGTGAGCCCACAGCCGGAAAAAAACAGCAAGGTAAACCAGTCGATGAGGGACGCCACCTGGCGCTTCAGCGTAGGCAAGGCAAATGCGGCAAGGGTTGCCAGTGCGGGCAACGCCAATAGCAAGGTGCGGTCGGAACCGCTGCCCATCAGTGTCGTGCACAGGGTAACGCCGACAAACCACAATGGCAGCAGCAAGTGCCGACTGGGTGCCGCCTGGAACCATTGCTTGCGCCAGCGCCACGCGGTCCAGATCGCAAGCGGCCACGCAGGCCACGTAAACCAGATCAGCAGTTCTAAATAGCCCTCCAGGTCAGACCAATGTGCTTGGGGGAGCACGACTTTCCAGCGCCACAAATCGAATTTCCAGCCGATGGCAGCTGCCAGGGTTGCGCCCAACAGTACAGCGCCGGTCTGGCGTTGCACCGCATCGGGTGTTTGTCCGGCACGGTCTGTGGTGTCCAGCCACAGGCTGACGACACCGCCAACGGCAAATAGCAGCGCCATGGCAGGTGCCCCGCACAAGGTCAGGCCGAGCAGTGCCAGCCATGCGCCAATTTGTGCCCGGTAAGGTTGCCAGGGCAGCGCGGCAAGCGAAAACAGCAATAAACCCGAGAAGCCGATTTGCGCCAGTGCCGGAGTGGTTTCATGGGCCAGTTGGGCCAAGCCCAGGCTGGCAATCAGGGCCAACAGCGCACCATCTGCCATGGCGCTGGCGTAGGCTGCGGGGGGGGGCTCACCACCAAAAGCAAATGCCACCGGTTGGGCGCGCGGATTTCGTGCCAAATAGTAACTTGCGAACCACGTAGTGAGCATGGTGAGCAATAACAATAAGGCAAACGGCAAGCGCACGGCAAAGTCTGCTGGCAACCATGGCGGACACCACTGTAGCGCGATAGCGCCAAGCCAATAGGGCAATAGGGAGGGGTATTCGGGCTGTATGCCGGCCAGACTGGGGTGGAACCAATCGGCGCTGCCTTCAGCCAAGCTGGCCATCCAGCCCAGCGAGGCAATGTCAGCCCCTTTCCAAGCGTTGCGACCGACAAATCCAGGGACCAAATAGGCAAGACAGAAAAGGACCAAAACCAAACGCGGCATACGCCGCACGGCTGCGTTGGCAACGATGGCTGGATTGGGTAAATTCACGTTAGGCAAGAGTCTAGGATAGGCTGGGCGCGGTAAGCACGGAATACGATTAAAAAAGGCAGCGCGGTTGCCCGGGCTGCCTTTTTGTTTGTGCCAGGTACTAGCGGATAAATGCTAGCACCACAATGCGGCTGACGCCGTATTACTTGGCAGCAGTTTTGCCGAAACGGTTGCGGAACTTTTCCACACGGCCGCCCATATTGTCCACCGACTTTTGCGTGCCAGTGTAGAAGGGGTGCGATTCGCTGGAGGTATCCAACTTGAACAACGGCAGTTCGCGACCGTCTTCCAACTTGATCATTTCCTTGGTGTTGGCGCAAGAACGTGTCACAAACTTGAAGTTGTTGGACAGGTCCAGGAAGCACACTTCACGGTAGTTGGGGTGAATTCCATCTTTCATATCGATCTCCATCAAATGCGCCAGCCGCACCGGCCTATTCCAGTGTACTTATCGCGAAAACTCGGCATTATATGCCATTGTTGAAAATGTTAGCCGCCGCGGCGCATCATGTCGAAAAACTCGCTGTTGTTTTTCGTTGCACGCATTTGCTTCAACACCATTTCCATGGATTCAATTTCATCCATGTTGTAGAGGAATTGCCGAAGAATACGGGTCTTTTGCAAAATTTCGGGTTGCAGCAGCAATTCTTCGCGGCGTGTGCCACTGCGGTTCAGTTGAATCGACGGGAATACACGCTTTTCATACAAGCGGCGGTCCAAATGAATTTCTGAATTGCCGGTGCCTTTGAACTCTTCGAAAATCACTTCATCCATGCGGCTACCCGTATCCACCAGTGCAGTGGCAATAATGGTGAGCGATCCGCCTTCTTCCACATTGCGGGCAGCACCCAGGAAGCGCTTGGGGCGTTGCAAGGCGTTGGCGTCTACGCCGCCGGTCAAAACTTTGCCAGACGATGGCACCACATTGTTGTAAGCGCGTGCCAAACGGGTGATGGAGTCGAGCAGAATCACCACGTCTTTTTTCAATTCAACCAGGCGCTTTGCCCGTTCAATGACCATTTCGGCTACGTGTACGTGGCGTGCGGCAGGCTCGTCGAACGTGGAGGCAATCACTTCACCTTTCACAGTGCGCTGCATTTCGGTCACTTCTTCCGGGCGCTCATCTACCAGCAAAACCATCATGTGGCTGTTGGGGTAGTTGGCCGAGATCGCATGTGCAATGTGTTGCATCATGACGGTTTTTCCGCTCTTGGGCGGTGCCACCAACAGTGCGCGCTGGCCCTTGCCAATGGGTGCAATGATGTCTATTACGCGCCCGGTGATGTTTTCCTCGCCCTTGGCGTCACGCTCTAGGCGCATTTGCTCTTTGGGGAACAGCGGCGTCAAGTTTTCAAACATGACTTTGTGCTTGTTGCTCTCCGGCGGGCCGCCGTTTACTTTGTCGAGCTTGTTCAGTGCAAAGTAGCGCTCACCATCTTTTGGGGTGCGCACTTCGCCTTCGATCATGTCGCCGGTGTGCAAGTTGAAGCGACGCACCTGGCTTGGGCTAATGTAGATGTCGTCTGTGCTGGCGGTGTAGCTGGTGTCCGGGCTGCGCAAAAAGCCAAAGCCATCGGGCAGGATTTCCAAGACGCCGTCCGCAATGATCTGCTCCCCGGTGCGGGCGCGCTTTTTAATGATGGCAAACATCAGCTCCTGCTTGCGCATGCGGCCGGTGTTTTCGATCTCTAGCTCTTCAGCCTGCTTGAGCACTTCGGAAACGTGCAGTGCCTTGAGTTCATTTAAATGCATGGAATGGATCCCGTTGGGAGCGTTAGCCGATATTTCGGAGGTGAGCCGGAAAAGGAGGAATGCGAGAAATTCTCGGGTTCAAGGGGGGAGGGAGGCGCTACGGATGGCGTTTTGCCTCTGCATCCTACACCGGGTACGGTGCGCTCTTTTAGAAGAAGCTAAAGGACGAATCGGATTATGACAGGAAAAAACGACCGCGCGGCAGCGTCGCGGTCGTTGGTGCGCTGAGTACCCAATTAAATGCGCAGTATCAGATCAGTTGTTGGTCGATGAACGCTGTCAGTTGCGCCTTGCTCAGGGCGCCGACTTTGGTTGCAGCAAGTTGTCCATCCTTGAACAGCATCAGGGTGGGAATGCCCCGAATGCCAAACTTGCCAGGGATATCACGGTTTTCATCGACATTCATTTTCGCGATTTGCAGCTTGCCTTCGTAGGTGCCCGACACTTCATCCAAAATAGGGGCAATCATTTTGCAAGGACCGCACCATTCGGCCCAGTAATCGACCAGAACCGGTTGTGAGGATTGAAGCACGTCGGCTTCAAAGCTGGCGTCTGTGACGTGTTTGATGAGATCGCTGGCCATTTACTTATCCTTTGCGAGTTTAGATACAGCTCAATTGGCGGCATTGTGACAGAAAGCAAGAGTCGGCGCGCAAACCGGCCGTCGTTAGAATCCAACGCCATGAATACCCCCATCCCCGTCGCCGTTATCGGTGCAGGCCCTGCAGGCCTCATGGCAGCACACGTTTTATCGGAAGCCGGTGTTGCAGTGCATCTGTTTGACGCCATGCCCTCTGTAGGGCGTAAATTTTTATTGGCGGGCAAGGGTGGTTTGAATTTAACCCATTCCGAAAGTGCGGACCGGTTTGCCGGTCGCTATGGCGCACGGCGCGACGCAATTGCGCAGTTATTGGATGGCTTTGACGCGGCAGCCCTGCGCGATTGGGCTGCGGGGTTGGGCATAGACACTTTTGTGGGCTCGTCGGGACGCGTTTTCCCCACTGAAATGAAGGCCGCTCCATTGCTGCGTGCCTGGCTGCAACGGCTGCGCCGACCCACCCAGTCCGGGGCTGTTCCGGTGCAATTCCATATGCGCCACCGTTGGCTGGGTTGGGATGCCCAGCGTGCACTCCGGTTTGACACGCCGCAAGGGCCGGCCTCCGTGATGGCAGCCCAGTGTGTGCTGGCGTTGGGGGGCGGTAGTTGGGGGCGTTTGGGTTCGAATGGTGCGTGGGTTCCCTTGTTGTCGGCTGAAGGCGTAGCGGTTGCCCCGCTGTTGCCCAGCAATTGTGGTTTCGATGTGCAAGGCGGCTGGACACCATTTTTTCGCGAGCGGTTTGCGGGTCAGCCCTTCAAATCGGTCGCCTTGTCATTCACCTCGTCGCAAGGCGCTGGCTGGCAGCGAAAAGGGGAATTTGTGGCGACCGCGCACGGCGTTGAAGGAAGCCTGATTTATGCCGTATCGGCCTTGTTGCGAGACGAAATTATTCGCGAGGGGAGTGCCACATTCCTGCTCGATTTGTTGCCTGATATGCCTCCCGAACGCGTGCTGCAAGAGGTAGCGCATCCGCGTGGTTCGCGTTCGCTGGGCAGTCACTTGAAAAGCCGTTTGCACTTGGACGGTATCAAGAGCGCCATATTGCACGAGTGCCTCTCTGTGGCGCAGCGCAATGACCCGGTCCAACTCGCCGCGGCCATCAAGGCCGTGCCGATTACGCTGCAGGCGGCCCGACCTTTGGATGAAGCCATCAGCAGCGCCGGCGGTGTGTTGTTTGAAGTCTTGAATGACAAATTAATGCTAGAACAATTGCCTGGGGTCTTTTGTGCAGGGGAAATGCTGGACTGGGAAGCTCCCACGGGTGGCTATTTGTTGCAGGCCTGCTTTGCATCGGGCTATCGCGCCGGGCATGGTGTGCTGGCCGCCCTTGCATGGGCTGAGGCCAAGCACTGAGGTTGCAAAAAATGAAGACAACACGACGGACGTTTGGGGCCTCTGCGCTTGCGTTTGCCGTCGGCGCCACATCACCGCTCCCGACCTGGGCCGAGCTGCGCAATTTAAATCAGGCTATCGACGAGGCGGGCCGCCAGCGCATGTTGTCGCAACGCATGGCGAAGGCTTGGTTGGCAATCGGTCAAGGCTTTATGCCAGCGCGCGCAGAACGCATATTGGCCGATTCGGTGGCGCTGTTTGAAAGGCAACTCAAAGAACTCTCGGATTTTGCGCCAACGCCGGAAATTGGTGCAACATACCAATCCTTGGCAAGCGTTTGGGCGCCGTATAAGTCGGCGTTGCTGGACCGCACACCCAACAAATCGAGTGCGCAGTCACTCATTAATGCGGACGCCCAAGTGCTCAAACTGGCCCACCAGGGAACGGTTCAATTTGAGCAACATTTTGGCCAGCACATTGGCAAACTGGTAAATATGTCCGGACGCCAGCGCATGCTCTCTCAACGCACCGCCAAGTTCTATTTGCTTAAGGCATGGGATGTTGCCACACCCGAGCAAATGAAGGAACTCAACGTTGCGCGCGCTGAATTCGTGCATGCGCTTGATACCCTGATGGCTGCGCCGGAAGCCACAGAAGGCATTAAGAGTGAACTCGAACTCGCCCGGCAACAATGGATTTTCTTTGACAACGCCTTGTCGCGTGTAGGCGATAGTTCCAACGCGCAACAACATGCAGTCGAAGTATTCTCCAGCAGCGAAAATATATTGCAAGTGATGGAGACTGTTACCACGCTGTATAGCGCAGAAAAATTAACTTAGCCTGCGTGAAAAACTGCGAGCGATGTGGAGGGTGCGAGCCCAGTCGCCCCACTGCGCCGGAGCCGCCCCCGGTACATGCCACAAAACCCACTATGCGCCTGCACAGGCAACGCTAAGCTGTTGTTGCAAAAGGACTCTGTGTGAATAAGGTGACGAGCCTTGACCCCGGCACTGGCTCTACAGTTAGAGCTGCTTGGTTCCCCACCTGACTCGGTTGGCCGCTTTACCATGCGGGAAGGCCCGTCGAGTGCGATTGTAGCGGGTTTATTGGGTCTTCTGACGCCGTAGAATCGCGCCATGTCTTATCTTGTGCTCGCCCGCAAATACCGTCCGCGCAATTTCACTGAAATGGTGGGGCAGGGCCATGTGGTTCAGGCGTTGAGCAACGCCCTCAGTACCCAGCGCTTGCACCATGCCTACTTGTTCACCGGCACGCGTGGTGTGGGTAAAACAACCGTTTCCCGTATTTTGGCCAAATCCCTGAATTGTCAGGGAGTTGATGGCCAAGGGGGTATTACTGCCTCGCCATGTGGCGTCTGCCAGGCTTGCACCGATATCGATGCAGGGCGCTTCGTCGATTACACCGAGTTGGATGCTGCGTCCAATCGCGGTGTTGATGAAGTACAGGCGCTGCTTGAGCAAGCGGTATACAAACCGGTCCAGGGGCGCTTCAAGGTCTTCATGATCGATGAAGTGCATATGCTGACCAATACCGCCTTCAATGCCATGTTGAAGACGCTGGAAGAACCGCCCGAATACCTGAAGTTCGTGTTGGCCACAACCGATCCACAAAAAGTGCCGGTCACGGTGCTTTCGCGCTGTTTGCAGTTCAATTTGCGACCGATGGCTGCGCAAACGGTTTACGAGCACTTAAGCCAAGTGCTGGCGGCAGAAAACCTGTCGGCCGACCCACAAGCGCTGCGGTTGCTGTCCCAGGCGGCACGGGGTTCCATGCGTGATGCACTGAGCCTGACAGACCAGGCGATTGCCTTTGGTGGGGGCGCGCTCGCTGAAGCGAATGTGCGCAATATGCTGGGCAGCGTCGACCGTTCTTACGTATTTGGGCTTATCGGCGCGTTGGCGCAGGGTGATGGTCAAGCGGTGGTCCAAGCCTGCGAAACGCTGCGACTCAATGGCCTCAGTGCCGCTTCTACGCTGGAAGAAATGGCGGGTGTTTTGCAACGCATGGCGGTGTTTCAGGTGGCAGGTGATGAAGCGGTCGATGCGACCGATCCGCAAGCTGAAACCACTGCCGCTTTGGCGCGGGAAATGCCGGCCGATGAGACGCAGTTGCTGTACAGCATATGTTTGCACGGTCGCGCGGAGTTGGGCTTGGCGCCCGATGAATATGCGGCGCTCACCATGGTGTTGTTGCGCCTGTTGGCATTCAAGCCAGCAGGGGAAAAAAAAACTCCAAAAATAGCTGATTCCTCGGCCCCCAAGCGGGGAGCCGGGGCGCCGGCGGTGGTGATTGCAAAGGCGTCGGTAGCGACGCCCGCGGCTGCACCTGAACCTGAACCTGAATCTGAGCCTGTACCCGTACCCGCAGATGCCGTGCCCCCTGCGCCGTTGGTGGCGGTTGCCCCGCCTGGACATTTAATTCCGTTGCGCGATAGCCGGCCTGTTATGGGCTCTGTGGATACCGATGACAGCCCGCTTCCTGGCGCTGATGTGGAGCGTACGCCGTTGCTGGCAGTGCCGGTGCGTCAGCAACCCGAGTCCACAGAGGACAGGCCGTCGGGTGCCACATTGGAATTGCAACACACGCCGGAGGGCGACTTTTGGCATACGCTGGTAATGCAAATGGTGGATGCCGAAACCATTACCGCCATGGTGCGTGAGTTGGCTCTGCAATCGCAGTTGATCGCGCGCGATGAAGGCCAATGGATGCTGCGCGTGGAGCGCGAGTCGCTGAACCAGCCCGGCGCGCGGGACCGTCTGGTGCAAGCCCTCCAAAAGCACGGCCATGCCGTGCGCCTGGCCGTGGAAGTGGGGCGGGTGATTGACAGTCCGGTGCGACGCAATCAAATGGCGGCAGCGGCAAAACAGTTGGCAGCCGAGAAAATTATTTCGTCCGATCCGTTTGTTCAGGCGATGATGCAAGACTTTGGCGCGAAAATTGTGCCAGGCTCAATCAAGCCCTTGTAATTTGAAAACCCATTGAAGGAAACTGATGTTCAATAAAGGTCAACTCGCCGGTCTGATGAAGCAAGCCCAGGCGATGCAAGACAATATGAAAAAAGCCCAAGACGAGTTGGGCAACGTGGAGGTCTCGGGCGAGTCGGGCGCCGGTCTGGTGCACATCACCATGACATGCAAGCACGATGTGCGCCGCGTGCGCATCGATCCAAGTTTGTTGGCCGATGACAAAGACATGCTCGAAGACCTCGTTGCCGCCGCATTCAACGCTGCGGTGCGCAAGGCGGAAGAGGTTTCTGCCGAACGCATGGGGAAAATTACCGCCGGCATGCCAGGTTTGCCTGGTGGTTTGAAGTTCCCGTTTTAAGCGCGGTCAATGTCGGACACCCACTCGCTGGATGTTCTCATTCAGGCGCTGCGGCGTTTGCCTGGCGTGGGTGTCAAGTCTGCGCAGCGCATGACATTTCATCTTTTGCAGCACGACCGGGCGGGTGCTGTGGCGCTGGCCCAGGCACTCTTGCAGGCGAGCAACCAGGTGGGGCATTGTGAAAAGTGCCACACCTTTACCGAGGATGCAGTGTGTGCCACTTGCCAGGACCCCCGGCGCGATCCAACGCAGTTGTGCGTTGTCGAGACGCCTGCGGACCAGTCTGCCATGGAGCGCACGGGCGCTTACCGTGGCCTGTACTTTGTCCTCATGGGCAAACTCAGCCCCCTGGACGGCGTGGGGCCGCACGAATTGGGCTTGAAAAAGCTATTTGACCGCGCCAGCGACGGCCGGGTGCGCGAAGTTATTCTGGCGACCAATTTCACCGCCGAGGGCGAGGCTACGGCTTATGTTATTGCGGAAGGACTCAAGGCACGGGGCCTGCAACCCACCCGATTGGCGCGGGGTGTTCCGGTGGGCAGCGAACTCGAATATGTTGATTTGGGAACCATCGCCCATGCGTTGGTCGACCGCCGCTGATTTGTTTTTATAAAGCTCTTTTCTACGTCCTATGCAAACCATGCATTTCACTCTGGCCTATTGGTGTCTGTTGCTTGCAGCACTTATTCCTTATGTTTGTGCCGGTATCGCCAAATTTGGGGGGGCGCCTGCCGAAGGTGGAGCGTACGATAACGATTTGCCACGTGTCTGGTTGGCCAAGCAATCGGGCTGGCGTGCCCGTGCCAACAGTGCGCAAGCGAATGCGTTTGAGTCGTTGCCATTTTTTATGGCAGCGGTCATCGTGGCCCACCAGTTGGGCGCCAATCAAGGGCGCCTGGATATTTTGGCCTTCTTTTACGTTTTGCTGCGCGTAGCTTATTCGATGGCTTACGTCGCTGGCGTTGACAAAGTTCGCAGCGCAATTTGGGTTGCCAGCCTGTTTATCAACGTGGCAATTTTGTTGATGGGTTATCGCTGACCCGCAGGCTTATTTTTTTAGCGGCACGGCGTTGGCCTTCTGCTTGGGCGGCGGAAGTGCTTTGTTTGTTGCTTTCTGTGCCGGCTTGACTGGTGGTTTTATTGCCTGTTTTACTGCTGGCTTTGCGACCGACTTCAACACAGGCTTGGCAACCGGTTTTGCTGCAGATTGATAGGGTATTCTGGAAGCGGGTTTTGCGGCGCCAGCGGGCATCGGAGCAGGCGCCAGAGTGGGCGCTTGCGCGTGTGGCAAATTCGATTGCGGCAAGAACAAAACAATGGTTTGTTTGGCTTTGAAACCCGCGTTGACACGCACGTTGTTCCACTGTGCGACGTTGGCTGCTGACACCTTGTAGCGTTGCGCGATGGCGGCTACCGATGTGCCCCTGGTCAGGCGCACGAAGTTCTTTTTGACTACGATTTCGGGGGCCAATGTGACCTGACCGTTATCCGCCACTTTGCTTGTTACGTCTTGTTCACCGTGGGCCGCGCGCGGTACCAGCAGTGCCGAACCCTGACGGATCAGCATATGCAGCGGAATGTTGTTGATGTTGCGGAACTCCGCCTCTCCCATCCCCACTTTGCGTGCTGCGTCGGCAGCCCGCATGGTTGTGGGGGCAATCCAGACGGTCCAGCTTGCCAGCCGTGCGCCGGAGTAGGCTTCCAGATTGCTCTGAAAAATTTCAGCATTGTCCCAGGGCAACAAAATTTGGGGGGTCCCGGCTGCCATGATTACCGGCTTGTTGACCGATGGGTTCAGGGCCCGGAAATCTTCCAGTGGCACTTCGGCGAGTTTGGCTGCCAGTGCCACATCAATGTCCCGACTGATGTCGACCGACTGAAAATACGGATGGTTTTCAATTAACGGTAGACGGGAGTTGAATTGCACCGGACTCGCTACGATGTTTTTAATGGCTTGAAGCTTGGGTACATACATGCGCGTTTCCATCGGTGCATTGAGGTCTTCAAAGCCGGTGTTGAGGCCGTTGCGCTGGTTGCGTGTGATTGCTTTTCCAACGTTCCCTTCGCCCCAGTTATAGGCGGCCAAGGCCAAATGCCAATCGCCAAACTGGACATACAGGCGTTGCAAGTAATCCAGTGCCGCACGGGTCGAGGCGAGTACGTCACGGCGGTCGTCACGGAATACGTTTTGTTTGAGCTCGAAGGTGCGACCGGTGGCTGGCATGAATTGCCACATGCCAGCCGCTTTGGCGGTGGACACCGCTTGTGGGTTGAATGCACTTTCCACAAAGGGCAGAAGCGCGAGCTCGGTCGGCATACCACGCAATTCGAGCTCTTCTACGATATAAAAAAGGTATTTTTTGGACCGGTCCGTCATGCGGTAGATGTAGTCCGGACGGGTGGAATACCACTGTTCACGGTCATGAACCAGGTCATTGTCTAGATCGGGCATGGCAAAACCGCGTCGTATGCGCTCCCAGATGTCCTTTGGCGGTGACAGCGTGGTAATGGCACGTGAGCTGGGCTGCTTGGCTGCCTCGGCATCGCTCACCCAGTCTGCCGGCAGCAGTGGCTTGCTGGCAGGGGCGCTTGTAATCGGCGTTTTGGTGATTCGGGTGTCTTTGGCGGGGCTATTTTCACTTCGACTCGGTCCCGCCAGTGCGGCAGCCGGCCGTTGCGACGCTGGCCCGGTATCGGTGCCGGCACCGGCACCGGCTTGCGGCTGGGGTGCCAGTGCAGCGCAGCCTGTCAGGTATACAACCAGCGTCAGGCCGGCGAGTTTGAATGCATTCATCGGTAATTATTTTTCCATTCGCGCAAAGCCGCAAAAGTGCCGGCCTGTGCCGCCTGTTGGGCATCATGCCGCGCCACAGCTGCCATGACCGAGGCCAAGTGGCTGCGTAAAAAAGGATTGATTGCCAACTCCACACCGATGTTGGAGGGCAGCGTTGGAAAACCCTGGGCGCGCCATGCTTCACAGGTGGCCTGGTGTTGTTCTAGTTCGGCGTTGTCCGGTTCTACGGCACGGGCAAAACGCAGATTGCCCAAAGTGTATTCATGGGTGCAGCATACGCGGGTGGCTGCTGGTAACGCAGCCAAGCGCTTCAGGGATTCCAGCATTTGCTGTGGTGTGCCTTCAAAGAGCCTGCCGCAGCCGCCACTGAACAGGGTGTCGCCACAAAATACAAGGGGTAACTCACCGTCGTCTGGGGCGGTGTAGTAAGCAATGTGACCCGCCGTATGTCCCGGTATATGCATAATTTGGAACGCATATCCCAGTGCGTTGCAGACGTCACCGTCGTCCAATCCATGGTCCATGCCGGGTATAGACTCCAAAGCAGGGCCCCAGACGGTGGCACCCGTGGCTTCTTTCAGGGCCTGAATGCCTGCGGTGTGGTCAGCATGGTGGTGCGTGACTAAAATAGCTGTGAGTTGCAGGTTCTGGTCACGCAATGCCGACATTACAGGCTTTGCTTCACCCGGGTCCACGACCAGCGCCTGGTGCCCGTTGTGCAGCATCCAGATATAGTTGTCAGTCAATGCGGGCAGCGGTGTTAACGTCATGAGCGGATCGATTATAGGTATGCAGGATTGGATTGATACGCCGCCTGGCCGCTATTTGCTGCGCTGGGAGCAAGACCAAATAGATGCCGCAGTGGCCAATGTTTTTGGTTACCACGCTTTGCAACTTGGCCTGCCCGCTTTGGACGGGTTGCGCGCAAATCGCATGCCGTCCCAGTGGCTTGCCAGTGATTGCCCACAAGATCTGGCCGGTGCGATGCCCAGTGCACGCTCACCACGTGTCGCATCGCCCCGTGCAATATCTCTGATCACCGAGTTTTCAGCATTGCCGTTCCCGTCCAGTAGCCTCGACCTGGTGGTACTGCCCCACACACTGGAGTTTTGTGACGACGCGCATGCAACCTTGCGCGAAGTGGAGCGCGTGTTGGTGCCGGAAGGACGGGTGGTTATCACGGGATTCAATCCGGGCAGCTTGTGGGCGATGCAACAGCGTCGCTATCATGTGTACCAGCGCTTGGGCTTGGGTCGACCGTTTCTTCCTGAAACCGGTGAATTTCTGGGTTTTTGGCGCTTGCGCGATTGGCTTCAGCTCTTGAGTCTGGAGCTGGAAAGCCACACGTTTGGTTGTTATCGGCCTGGAATGCGCAGCGCATCGTGGCTGCAGCGCTTCGAATGGATGGACCGGTTAGGGCCTCGATGGTGGCCTATTTTTGGGGCCGGTTACGTCTTGGTCGGGGTCAAGCGGGTGCGGGGCATGCGACTTTTGGGACCTGCTTGGAAAAGCCGGCCATCGCGCCTGCGCAAGTCGGTGCCGATGGCCAATTATCAGCCGGTCGCACCCGGTCCGTCCGATACAGATTGTAGAAAGCAGGATGAATGCAGGTAGTAATTTATACAGATGGCGCATGCAAGGGCAATCCCGGTCCGGGCGGTTGGGGCGCATTGCTGCGCGCTGCCGATGGCACGGAAAAAGAGCTGTGCGGCGGTGAGTTGGGTACCACCAACAATCGCATGGAAATGATGGCGGTTCTGGTCGCCTTGAAATCATTGAAACGCCCCTGCGACGTGGTGCTGCACCTGGACAGCCAATATGTTCTTAAAGGAATAACGGAATGGCTATCGGGTTGGAAAGCGCGCGGATGGAAAACGGCATCCAAGGAGCCGGTCAAGAATGTGGACCTGTGGCAGGAGCTCGATGCGGTGGTGTCGCAAGCCGGTCATCATATCGATTGGCGCTGGGTTAAGGGGCATGCGGGCGACCCCGGTAACGAGCGTGCGGACGCCCTTGCCAATCAAGGGGTCGCAAAGGCTTTGGCGGCTAAATAACGCCGTCGAACATCATGACATCGACCAGTTCCCCGGCTGCGACATCGCCACGCGCATGGTCCAACACAATCAGGCCATTGGCTTCGACCATGGAGCGCAGCACACCCGAGCCTTGCTGCCCGGTGGTGTGCACTTCCAGTCGGCCGTCGCTGGCATAGCCCACGATACCGCGCTGGTACTCGGTGCGCCCCGGCTTTTTCCTGATCGACGCGGCACTGTGGGCACGCAATTGCGGTAGCGCTGTGACTGTACATCCCATCATGCGCAACAGTGCAGGGCGGACAAATGCAAGGAAAGTGACCATGACTGCAACCGGATTACCGGGCAGACCAAAAACCACCTTGTCTCCAATGCGGCCAACCGCCATGGGGCGGCCGGGGCGCATCGCTACGCGCCAAAACGCAATGCTATTTTCTCCCGCCATGGCACGCATGACGGCTTTGGTGTGATCGGCTTCACCAACGCTGACACCACCGCTTGTGATGACGGTATCGGCTTGCTGGGTGGCGGCTTCAAAAGCCTCGCGCAAGGCATCAGGGTCATCGGGCACCAAACCCAGGTCCAGCGTATCTACACCCATGCGCCGCAGCAGGCCCATCAAAGTGTAACGGTTGCTGTCGTATACGGCGCCCTCACGCGGCGCTTCTCCCAGGCTGAGAATTTCATCGCCGGTTGAGAAAAAGGCCACTTTGAGCCGCCGCACAACCGATACCTCGGTGATCCCTAAACTGGCCAGCAAGCCCAGTGCCGCGGGCCCGATGCGACTGCCGGCACGCAAGGCTGGCAGTCCGATTTTCAGGTCCTCACCCTGAAGGCGCCGGTTGTCACCGGCTCGCAGGCGGTCCGCAGCGAATGCAATGCCATCATTGTTGGCGCGTATCAATTCTTGGGGCACCACGGTGTCCAGCCCAGATGGCATGACCGCTCCGGTCATAATTCGAACACATTCGCCTGGGCCCACGTTGCCGCGCCAGGCCGCGCCGGCCATAGCGGTACCCACCACAGTCAGTTGCACTGGGCCAGCGCTTCCCAGCACGGCGCCGTCGAATGCGTACCCATCCATGGCGGAGTTGTCGTGGGGTGGTACGTCAATGGGCGAGATCACATCGCCTGCCAGTATCTGGTCCAAGGCGTCGGCAAGTGCCACTGTTCGGGTAGTTTGCAGCGGCGTAACCAGGGCCTCAAGGAATGCGGTAACGCTGGCAGCCGGCAGCGCCTGGGGGTCGTAGCCTTCAAGCTGGGCAGCGATCGCGTCCAGAGTTTTCATTTAAGACTCCAAAGCCTGTAATTTTTCTAATTCTGACAAGGTGTTGGCATTGGCGAATGCAATGCGGTCTTGCACCCGGTCAAACGCCACTTTTCGCATCGGATGCCGGGCGCACCAGTCATCTATTTTGCGTCCGCCGGCCGCCAGGTAACGGGCCAAATCGGGACCCAGGTGGGTGCGCATCAGTAAAAAAACCGGTTGTTTGCGCGCTACCCATGTGCCGTCCTCACACTGTTCTGGTGCGCACGCCATGGCAATGTCCACAGGCGTACCATCCGTTTCGGTGGCCGGGGTCAGTGCCGCTGCCAAGCGGGCCAGCAGGTCGATTGGGAATAGTGGAGAGTCACAGGGCACCGTCAGCAGAAAATCACAGCTGGCGGCGGATTGAACGAGGCCACTCAGCATTCCAGCCAGCGGGCCCGCATATGCGGGGACCGATTCGGACACGGTGTCGGGCCACACGGGAACCCCCAGATCCGCATAAGTGTCGGTGTTGCGGTTCGCATTGATGGCCAACCTGATAGGGGCCAAGGGCTGCTGCCGGCGCAATCGCTCCAGCGCGTTTCGCGCCAAAGTGACACCCTGAAACAGTTGCAGACCCTTGTCGACGCCGCCCATACGGCTGCCACGCCCGCCTGCCAGCACCAAGGCGCAGACGCTGAATTGCGGCATTGGCGAGGGTGCGTGCACGGTATCAGCCACCAATAAAACTCATTTCAACTTTGGGTTGATGGGGCAAATCCGTTGTCCCACGCAGCAGCGAATAGCGGTCTTGGCGTTGCTGCCATATGCCGGTGATTGCGTGGCGCAGCGCCGTGTTGTCCGCAGTACCGCGCACCAATGGTTGCAAGTCATAGCCCTGGCTGGCAAAAAGGCACAGGTACAAGCGGCCTTGCGTTGAGAGCCGGGCACGGTTGCAGTCGCCACAAAAAGCCTGCGTCACACTGCTGATAAAGCCGATTTCACCGGCCTGCGAATCCCAGCCGCCCTGGCTATCGGCGTAACCCCAACGCTCGGCGGTTTCTCCGTAAGTGCGGCGTGGCAATGGCGTGAGGGGAAGGACCGCCTGCAATTGGCTGCGCAGTGTCGCGCTCGGCACCACCTGGTCCATGTTCCAGCCATTGGTATTGCCAACGTCCATGAACTCAATGAAGCGCAATGCAATGCCGCGTCCTCTGAAATATTGCGCCATGGGAATAACTTGCTGGTCGTTTACGCCCCGCTTCACCACCATATTGACCTTGATTCCAGAGAATCCCGCATCTTGCGCCGCCGCAATCCCATCGAGTACGTCTTGCACTGGAAAATCGACGTCATTCATGGCCCGGAAGATGGTGTCGTCCAGCCCATCCAAACTGACGGTCAGACGCTGCAGCCCTGCCGCTTTTAGGGCCTTCACCTTTCTAGCGAGCAAACTGCCATTGGTGGTGAGGGTCAAATCCAGTGGAGCCCCTGCGGGGGTGCGCAGCGCTGCAAGTTGGGCAACCAGTTGTTCAATGTCCTTGCGCAGCAAGGGTTCACCGCCAGTGAGTCGAATTTTTTCGACGCCGAGCCCGACAAACTGCGCTGCCAAGCGGCTTATTTCCTCGAACGACAGCAATGCCTGGTGCGGTAAATACGTGTAGTTTTTGTCGAAAATTTCTTTCGGCATGCAATAGCTGCAGCGGAAATTGCACCGGTCGGTCACGCTGATACGCAAATCCCGAAGTGGCCGGCCCATCGTGTCTTTGAGCGCTTCATCGCTGGCCACGGCGTCGTGGGGGGGCGCAGATGGAATAGGCAAATGTGCCGTGGGCGCCTGCCACGGCTTGATGTCTATTCGCTTCGAGGGCAACTTTTCAACCATAAGCGATTGTCGGTGTTTTGATCGGCTTGTGCAGACGGCAGCCCGAATCGCATGCCAAATCCTTAGCGAGCCGTTCCGGAGCGGAAGCCCGAACGCGTGGCTGCAACCACCGCCTGTGTTCTGTTTTGTACGTCAAAGTAGCGCAGAATGGCGGCAACATGTGACTTTACGGTTTCTTCAGCAAGAAAAAGCTGTTCGGCGATGTCCCGGTTTGACTTTCCATCCAGCAGGCCTTTCAGCACCAGTTCTTGCCGTTGCGTGAGGCTGGGGCGATTGCCACTGGTATCTGCAGGGCTGGCCGCGAGGGCCAATTGGGGGGGGATGTGCACACCGCCTTCCAGCACTGTGCGCACCGCCTGGAGCAATTCATCGCTGAGGCTGGACTTGGTTACAAAGCCTGCCGCACCTGCGCGCAACACCTGCTGCATGACTTCCATATTGGCCGTTCCGGACAAGACGATAACGGGGAGTTCCGGACGGTGTGTGGCCAAAACTGCCATTGCGTCCAAGCCATCCTGGTCGGGCAGGTGGTAATCCAGTAAAACCAAATCAATATTGCTGTGCTGCGCGGCGCATGCATAGGCTTGGGCGCAGTTGCCGGCCTGAAGCACCTCGACTCCTTCGTCAATTCCTTTCAGAACTTGGCACAGGCCTTCGCGTACCAAGGCGTGGTCATCTACAACGAGGATTTTCACAGAGTTGCCAGTTTGTTCCTAAACGCACATTGTGCAGCATGCGGAATACCGGCAGCCAGTATTTCAAATGCTGTGATTTATTCTTATTTTAATCGGCGGTTTTTAGGTCAATTGCATCCAACCCTCTGTGCGTTTCGCAAATTTCTTGGCGCCAGCCTGTTTTTGCAGCGCTATACAGCAATGTGCGGGCGTATTTTCCGGATTGTCTTGGCGGTGGAAGAAACTTGTAAGAGAAGTTGGGCAAAATCGGGGCGTTTTACAAAAACATCTATTGCACTCTGTATTTGAAACTGGAGAAACCTGACCCATGTCACTCGCCAAAGTTACCGCTGGTAAAAATGTTCCCGATGCGTTCAACGTCGTCATCGAGATTCCCATGAATGCGGATCCCGTGAAGTATGAAGTGGACAAAGCCTCTGGCGCCCTTTTTGTGGATCGTTTCATTGGCACCGCCATGCACTATCCAACCAATTATGGTTACGTACCACAAACTATCTCGGGTGACGGTGATCCGGTGGATGTGCTGGTGATTACGCCGTTTCCCCTGATTGCCGGTTCCGTTGTTCCGTGCCGTGCAATTGGCATCCTGAAAATGGAAGACGAAGGCGGCGTTGACGGCAAGGTTTTGGCGGTCCCAACCAATAAAATTCTGCCTTTGTACAGCCATTGGGAAAAGCCTGAAGATTTGCAACCCATGATTTTGAAAACAATTGCCCATTTCTTTGAACATTACAAAGACCTGGAAGCCGGCAAGTGGGTCAAGGTGCTGGGTTGGGATGGCCCCGAGGCAGCCCGCCAGGAAATCCTGGAAGGTGTGGCGAATTACCAGAAATCCATTGCTTAATAGCGTTTGCAGCGCCTCGCAGTGTCTTGAGCGCTCTGGGGCGGTGCGCAAACTGGATCTGGCGTGTATGATAAAAAGCAAGTCTCCGCGCTGACGGAGACGCCAGCGTTCAGGAGACACCATGTTTGCCACTACGGCGTCCAGCACCGATTCGTCACAGTACCTTACGCTGCGATTGGGTAGCGAAGAATACGCCATTGATATTTTGCGTGTTCAGGAAATCCGCTCCTATGAGGAGCCCACACGCATGGTGAATTCACCGTCCTATATCAAGGGCGTCGTGAATTTGCGCGGCGTCATTGTTCCGATTGCCGATTTGCGGCTCAAGCTTGGCTTGTCCGAAGTGGTCTACAACGATTTCACAGTTGTCATCATTTTGAATGTCCTGGGTACGGTGGTCGGCGCCGTCGTTGACTCTGTCGCCGACGTGGTGACGCTGAGTGCGAGCAGCATCAAACCGGCGCCCCAGTTTGACGCGGCGGCGGCGGTTGACGCGCGATTTATCACGGGCTTGGTCACTCTGGGCGAGCGCACACTGATTGTGATGAAC